>Ga0247774_1000831_pt1 | contig 15573 bp, 21 predicted proteins | sample UWRJL001104B6_FD_179933 | JGI IMG/M metagenome (GOLD analysis project Ga0247774, IMG submission 179933) | Plant litter microbial communities from Arlington Agricultural Research Station in Wisconsin, United States - UWRJ-L001-104B-6 | ecosystem: Environmental > Terrestrial > Plant litter >... | reverse complement strand
AGCGGAGGAGCCGCTCAGTCAGTTGACGGCATGCCGCGTCGCGGAACACCTCGGACGCTTCCTCGATGGTGACCGTGATCGGGAAGTTCTTGCCGGATGACGTATACCTCCGCCGTATGCCGAACCTGCCGACGTGGATGCCGCACGCGGCGTAGAGGAGAGCGCGGGCCTCTTTGACGGTGCTTGCGATCCGGCACCGGTCGCCCTCATTCTCTTCGGGAAGGTTGATGCGACCCGGGTCGATGATCCACGGATCCCGGTCGTGCTCGTAGTCGCTGGTGATGCATTGCTTCGCGGTGCGGGTCTTGCCGGACGCTGCCGGGCCGTAGATGAGTTCGTGGCCGTCGCTCGTCGTGATGGTGGTGGCGGCCTTCATCGGGTGCCCTCCGTCACGGCCTGGTGGAGGGCGACGATGGCGCCGCTGCGGCGCAGGTGCTTCGCCAACTGCTCGGCCTCGTCCGCGGTCAGCCTGTCCCACATCCGCTCGTTGTGGCTCACCAACTCTACGAACGCAGCCTTGGCCTTCCAGGGCCGCGAGATGACGACGTTCACCTGGGGGATGTAGTCCAGCGACGTCAGGGTGAGGGGGATCTCCTTGCGCTCGCCCCAATGGTCCTCACGGGGCGCGTGGAGCCCATCGCACCAGCAGGTGTTGGTCCCGCAGGCGCGGACGATCTCGGCGTTCCACTCCAGCGCCTCCGCGACCTTTACGGCCTGGTCGGCGGTCAGCGGGTCGCACGGATCCGCCATCCCGTCGTGGTGGGTGAGCATCACGAACGGCGACTTGCCGGGGTACTGCTGGACGTCGACCAGGACCGCGGAGTACCCGCCGCCGATGTACTCGGCCTGGTCGTGCTGATCGGTGCTCAACTCGACGGCGAGCGGGTCATTCGTGTGAACCCCGTCGTCGCTGCGCGCGGGCCCATGATCGACGGTGCACCATGCGGGGCAGGGACCGCCGGGCCGCTCGGCGGTGCGGGTCATCGTGGGGAAGACGTCGACGCTCATCACAACGCCTCCTCGGCGACCGCGGCGCGGGTGACCTTCGCGAGGTCCAGGAGGACATGGGCGAAGTGCTCCGCCTGGTCGGGCGTGACGGTGTCCTTCCGCTCGGCGTACTCGTCGGTGATGACGATCACCGGGTACCGCACATTGGTCGGCTGGTCGATGAAGACCGAGAGCGGACGTCCGTACTTACGTTCGACCTCGGCGCTTTCGCCCGAGTGGGCGGTGCCGTCACAGTGGATCGAACACCACGGGTGACACGGCGTCCGCAGGCAATCGTCCTGCGCCCATACGAACTGTGCGGCCTGGAGGACTGGCGTGTCCTCTCCAGGGTCGGTCATGATTGAGTCTCCCTTCGAGGGAGACGGCCCCGCGTCCGTCTTGGCAGGTGAGCGCGGGGCCGCCCCACGGTTTCCTACTTGGGTTCGACCAGCACGGTCTCGGTGCACTGAATGCCGTAGTCGCCGCCGCGCTTCTTGAGGTTCTTGACCTCGCGATCGATGTGGCGGTTCTGGCAGAGCCGCGCCGAGTAGTGCACGTACAGCACGGTGTGGCCGTTCTTGCCGACCTTCGGCAGTCTCCCGGTCAGCGCGTGCGCCTCCCGGAGCATCTGCAGGGCCTGGTTCTCGCCCGTCGCGATCCGCTTCCAGTCGCCGTGCGCCGCCGGCTTGAAGCCGTCCGGGACGGCGATCCAGTCATCGGACTGACCGGTGACGTCGTAATTCTCGAACATGCACATCCTTTCGAGGGTTGGCCTGGCCCCGGTACGTCGGTCTTGGGCAGGTGCCCGGCGACCAGGCCGCGGATTGACCTATAGGGGGGTGTAAACCTCCCTGCTTTCAGAAGAGTACGCCTGGTCTCCACGGCCGGCAATAGGGGTGGGTAAAGTGAGCCTGACAACAGGGAGGAGTGAGGCATGGATGAAAGGACCCTGCGAGACATCGCAGCGATCACGGACCCCATCGAACGTGTCCGCGCGATCGGGAAGGCAATGTCGGAGCAGCAGGGGTTTGTTACCGAGCTAGCCGCACTCCGACGCCACGCCATCGCCCAAGCGCGGGACAGTGGCATGACCCTCGAAGAGATCGGCAACAGGCTAGGGGTTACACCCGGACGTGTCTCTCAACTCGGCAAGGCTGGATCCGCCAAGTCTCCAGCCCAGCCCGAGCGAACCGCGCCGCGCGTACTCGTGCAGCGCGCGCTACCGACAGACCCGGCAGTCCGCGGGTCCAAGTCGCTGTTTCTCACGGAAGCCGAAAGTCAGGGCCTCACAGCCCGGCGGACCATGCTCTACATCGGCCCGGAACCGGCGAGCGAACACGTTGCCGTCTGCCTCCGTGTGCAGGCCGGCGACGACGTCATCGCGCGCCGAAAGATGTTCTTCGCGAACGACGTGCCGGTCAGGATCTCGACGTCCTACTTCCGCGCGGACCTGTTCGGCGACACGAGGATCGCTAAGGCTGAGTTTGTGGAGCCGTCGCTGCAGGCCGCGCTAGAAGCGCTCGGGCATCGGTTCGGCCATGCGGAGGAGACCCTCACGGCACGGCAGGCGACACGGTTCGAGTCGGACACGTTGGAACTGGATCCGGGGGAGTGGGTGGTTCAGGTGCTCCGGGCGTCGTACTCGACGGAGAACACCCCGGTTCACACGCTTGAGACCGTCTGCTCCGCTACCCGCCACATCTTCCGGATTGGGCAACCCGCAGACGCTGACGAGTTCTGAGACTGGACAGCAGAACGCCCCCGCCCGGAACCGGGTACGGGGGCGTTCTCGCGCTACAGGATCAGGTGCTCTTGGCGAGAGCGGCCCGGATCCGTGTCGCCCTCGGGTGTCCTACGTTCAGCTCTCGTTTGATCGCTCGGACAGACGGAGTGTTCCCCGCCGCGAGCGTGCTCGAGAACCGCTGTCGGGCATCGAGGACCGCCCGCTCCTCACTGTCGAGAACGGGGGGAGGGGTGTCCTTACCCTCGTTCCAGTCAATGAGGTGCTCGGGGGTGTCCGGGATCCACTCGTCATCAGGAGGAAGCTCGTCGGGGAGCGCCTCCGCGTCGACCATAGGAGATGTTGATTCAACATGACCTATCTCGGCGCTATCGCGGATGAGCTTCATCAGCAGCTCGTACACGAGGATCAGTGCGAGAGCAGGCCACCCCGCGACGATCGCACCGATAGGTCCGGAGGTGATCCCGTGCATCACGTTCGCCGCGAGCGACGCGCCGATACCGAGAGCGAGTGTCCAGCGGGCGAGAGCGGGGGCGCTCCTGCCGTGACGCGCAGCGTCGAGCATCACCATGGACGACGCGAAGATCAGGCCGTCAACGGTAGCGGGCATCACCGCTGCGGAAGCGCCGCTCTCGCCGTGGGTCGACACCAGCTCGTAAGCGTGCTTGTACGAGAGATAGGCCGCGACTGCGGAGACACCCACCACCACGGCGGCGGTGCTGCTCCTGATCGCCCGGTCTGCGACGCTCACCGCTTGCCCCGCGCGGTCTCGATGAGGTTGTGGAGGTGCTCCTGGAGCAATTCGGCCTCCTCGATCGACATCCCGAACCCGATGCCCTCGGAGCGGTACACGGTGAGCCGTGGAGTGGCCTCGCGGTAACCCTGCTCCAGTGCGACGTGGACCTCATCGAGTGACGCCGTGATGTCCGGCAGGATGCCCGTGAGGAGCGTCTCCTCAGTCGTGAGCGGGACGATGCCGGAGAGGCTGACGCACTCCCGCGAGTCGATGCCGTCTGCGCTGTGGTGGGTGGTGTTGCACCAGTGCGGGCAAGGCGTGGTCTGCCAGATCGGCCGAGCGTTCTTGTCGGTACGCTGTTCGTTCATGGGGTTGGCCTCTCGGAAGGTTGGTCCCTAGGGCCTGTTCGGTGTTGACGCACCGGGCAGGCCCGCTGTCGGTCGTGGGTCAGTGAGTCGTGATCGGGGTGCGCTGGCCGGACCGGCGGCTGATCGCGGTCAGCGTGTAGTCGAGCGGACGCTTACGCCCCGCGATGCGTCGCATCTCCTGCTCCTGCCTGCGGGCACAGCTCGCGGCACGTGCTGCGGTGAGGTGGTGATGATGGCAGGTGATCGTCGCCTCAACTCGGAGACCTCGCGCGCTGGTGCCGTTCGCGGTGGTCTCGGCCCGGTAGGTCATCTCGCGCTCCCTCTGTCGGAACCAGAATGACAGGTCACTATCAACCCGACAAGGAACACTATGCCTAACAACCTTGACTTGGCGCAAGGTTTTTAGGAACATCATTTATGTAAGCGGCCCCGGCCGGTGCTCCAACACCAGGCCAGGGCCTTGATCTCCACCCTGTACAGAAGGGCGAGACCCATGCCTGACCCTATCGGCCGGCCCAGCTCAGCGGCGGTGAAGCCGTGACCGCACTAGCGACAGAGAGCCTCGCCGACTCCGCGATCGCGTCCGGTACGAGGCCGCTCCGCGCCGTGATCTACGCGCGGGTGTCCAGCGACCCGAAGAAGCAAGAGAAGTCCGTAACCGATCAGGTGAACGAGGGCACGCGCGAGTGCAACGAGCGGGGCTGGATCATCGCGCGAGTCTTCAAGGACAACGATCGCAGCGCTTCCCGGCACGCCAAGAAGGAACGCCCGGAGTACGTGAAGCTGATCGAGTTCCTCCGCTCCGGGGGCGCGGACGTACTCGTCACGTGGGAGTCCTCACGCGCTCAGCGCGACCTTGAGGCATACGTCAAGCTTCGGAAGATCTGCGCCGAGTGCAACGTGCAGTGGTGCTACAAGGGGCGCGTACATGACCTCTCTCGCACTGACGACCGGTTCACGACCGGACTCGACGCGCTGCTCGCCGAGCGCGAAGCAGACGAGGTAAAGGACCGTGTGATGCGCGGGCAGAAAGACAGCGCCGAACGGGGTCGCCCGCCCGGCCGGATCTTGTTCGGCTATCAGCGCGAGTACGACCCGCGCACCAAAGCATTCATCCGGCAGGCGATCCGCGAGGACCAGGCCGTCATCGTGCGCGAGGTCATCCGCCGGTACGCGGCAGGGGAGAGCAAGCCGTCGATCCGGATCGACCTGAATCAGCGCGGACTCACCACGGGGACCGGCAAGCCGTGGAACGATCGGGCCCTCGCCCGCATGGTCACGAACTATTCGTACTTGGGCAAGCGGATCTATCAGGGCAAGGTCATTCGCGATGGCCTGTGGCCGCCGATCATCGAGAAGGCGAAGGACGTACAAGCCTTCTATGCCTGCGTTCGCAGGATCGAGCGCGGGCGCCTCCTGCACCAGCGGGACGGATCCTCCAAGTACCTATTGACTGGCATCGCCAAGTGCGGCACGTGTGGCGGGCGGTTGAAGAGCATCCCGTCGCCGCGGAGCGTCAAGCGCAGTTACGTGTGTGGGGGCACTCCTGCACACCGGGGGCAGTGCGTCACGATCCGGATCGAGCGCCTCGACGCCTACGTGACCGAATGGATCCTTGAACGTCTCTCCCGTCCGGACGCTGGGGGACTCCTCGCCGGTGATCCGGAAGACGACGACACCGCCGAGGCCATGGCAGAGGCGGACCAACTCCGCGCCCGGCTGGATGAGTTCACCGATGCCGCTGCCGCCGGAGACGTCACACCGGCCGCTCTGGCACGCATCGAGTCGCAGCTACTCCCGAAGATCGAGGCCGCCGAGAAGCGCGCCCAATCGGTGACCGTCTCGCCCGTGCTACAGGACATGATCCGCCCGGACATCGCCGACGTCTGGCCGGGCCTGCCGATCAGCCAACAACGCGAAGTCGTGCGGACGCTCGTCAACGTCAGCTTGCACAAGGCACAGGTGAAAGGCCGCGTGAAGTTCGATCCGTCCCGCGTCGAGATCACCTGGAGACAAGACCTCTAGCCCCGCTTCCCCAACGAACAGAAGGCCACGGACACCGCGTCCGTGGCCTTTGTCATGCACAACTGAGGGAGGTGATGCGCCTATGGCTGACGCGTCCCACACGATCGAGGAGACCGACACAGAGCGTCGCAGGAGGATCCGGGAAGCGGTGGATAAGGCTCCTCCGCTCTCGGCTCAGCAGTGCGAGCAACTACGCCGGATCTTCACCGCTGCTACTCATGCGCGGGCGGTCCGATGTCAGTGAGCAACCGGTCCAACTCTTCTTGCGCATTCAGGGCCGACTGTCGGATGCCCGCACCGACTTCGGCCACGTGGTCCGCCGAGCGCATCAACTCGCTGAGCGCCTTTGCCAGTGCGGGCGCGCCTGCCTGCTCGCTGGTACCTGCGCGGGAGAGGCGGTCACGCGTGAGCACCTCGCCCGGTAGGTCAACACTCTCGACGTCGCCCGGCAGACGGAACAGGTCGTCAACGTCACAGCCGATGATGACGGAGAAGGTCAGGAGTTCCGCCGCGGTGAAGGATCGCCGGCCGGTCTCCGCAGCGCTCACAGCCTGCCGAGGCCAGGCGCGCCCAAGGAGCGCGGCCACGTCTTGGCCGAACTGCTCTTGGGACAGTCCGCGGGCTTCTCTGGCCTCGCGAATCCTTCGGCCCACTACTTCCTCGACGCGCACCGTCCGGTCCTCCGCTCTGTCACTCCTGACAAGACAGAGCATCTCAGATCAGACGGATCTTTACGAGTCGCAGGGCGTGGGACTTGCATGTCTGTTTCAGCGTGACAAGATAGATCCTGTCATTTTGATTCAGACAAGGCTGGATGGTGGGTATGGGGGTGGCGCTGATGTCGGAACCTAAGACGTCCCGCCGTCGCCGCTACCTCCCGCGAGCCTATGCCTCGCTCTTCGCGCCCGATGGTCGCCGTAAGCGCTGGATGCTCACCTTCATCTGCCCTCGCTGCGGATTCGGGCATCGAGCACTCGCCACGACGGAAGAGCAAGCCCGACAGCTACGCCCTCGCGGAGCGTGCGGCCGGATGGTCCGAATCAAGGTCGCCCGCACCTATCGCGGGGGTCCTGGTGCCAAGCTGTGATCTCCTGCCGCAAGACTGCGTAGCTGACCACCTATGCCCCGTGCTCGACGGACGGCCGAGCGCGAACGGCGAGTGGTCCGCGAAGTGTCCCGCTCATGACGACACGAAACGCTCCCTAAGCCTCACGGCAGGCGGGCGTCAGCGGATCATCTGGCACTGCCATGCGGGCTGTACGGCGGGCGAGGTGAAGCGGGCGATGCTCGCGACACGCAAGATTGCCCCGAGATGCATCCCATGGAATCCGTCGCGGGCCGGTGGCCAGATGGATCAAGCCACCAGGGACCGTCAGCAGCTCGCCGAGATTGAGAAGCTCCTAGGCGAGCAGCCCAACCCGGTCGACTTCATGATTCGCGTCGCTGAGTTGCTCCACGGCGTAGACGAGCGCGCCGCTGCGGAGATCGCGGGCATTCCTCAGGCGACCTACTACAGGCACCGGGCGAAGCGGCGCAAGTAAAGCAACCCTCTCCGACTGTGGCAGATCTGCCACAGTCGCTGTCCGGTATGCCCGATTCCCAAAATGAGAATCCCGCACCCCGATCGACTCTCAATATGAGAATCCATGAAGATCATCCTCTCAATATGAGAATCCAGAAACCGGCGCTGACCAGCGGCGCTTGACAGCCATTCAAAGAAAGAGGTACATGACATGCCGTCAGGCAACCCCCCGGATCCCGGGCAGGCTCCTGCCGCCGCCACGACAGACACCGTTCGCCGCATCGGTGACGTAGTCGTCCCTGACGAAGCGTTCCGCCACATGACCCGGCTCTCCGAAGTGACCGGCGCCCCAATGCCGGAGCTCGCCGCCATCGCGATCGTCATGGGCCTGGCCGCTATGGAAGTCGCGAGCAACCCGGACAACCCCCGCACGAACCTGATGATGAACTGAGGAAACCAAATGGCCACCAAGACCCAGACCGATCCGGTCGCTGAAGCGGAGGCTGCTCTCGTCGCCGCCGCGGCGGTGCTCGATGCGGCAAAGGAACACGACCGGCAACTACGACAGAAACTCCTCGACAGTGAAGGCACTGTCACCGCCCAGGAACTCGCCGACTCCGGCCATGCGAAGGAACACGCCGAGCTCGGCGTCGAAGCCGCACAGCTTGCCCTCGCCGGCGCTCAGAAGTCCGTGCGCCTCGATCGGCTCGCGCAGCTCTCGGCCGAAGCCGTCGAACTCGCCGGCGACCCTGAGGCAGCCATCGAGGCCATGCAGGTCATTGAGGAAGCCGTGTACGGGCTGGTTGTCGCGGACAATGCCCGGTACCAGAACCTGACCCGCTGGATCGCGACAGCCAAGCGCGAGGGTGTCCCCGAGTACGAGCCGAACGGGAAGACCCGCACGGACTCTCAGGGCCGCGCCAAGGTCCCGTACAAGGAACTGTCAGCCGAGCACGGGGGCATCGGCTGGCAGGAAGCGTTCATGGGCCGCGGTGAAGTCTTCTACGCGGCCGGCCGCAGAATCAGCCGCACCTTCAACCCTGGTGAGTTCATCCGGGCCGCCGTCGAGCGGGCCTGTCGTCGCGCGGGTGGACGCACTGCGGACTATCTCAACCTCGACCACAAGCCCGACCCGCGCCTCATCGACAACCCGCAGGAGTGGATTCGTGAACGGTACTGAGGACCCGATACGGGCGTGGGCTCTGCGCCGCCGCACCGCCCAGGCCCGCGCGATCGAGGACGCCGTGACCGGCCCTGCAGAAGCAGAGCCGCCCGCCGTCGAGTCGCTCACGGCCGGCGCCGAACCGCAGGCACCACCCGAGCCCACGATGGACGACTACATGCGTGATCGCGACTCCTACCGGGGGTCCGCTATCTACCGAGGCCGTCTGAGTAGTTGAGCTGCGGTGCGCGCCGCCTGTGTATATGGGCCGTTGGGGACTCCTGCCCGGGCAACGGAGGTAGCGCGTACCGCTGAAAGGGCCCGGCACCGTGTACCCGTGCCCGCGGTGCCGGGCCACCCACACCAGAAAGGACCCGCAATGCAGGTAAAGAACAGAGACCCCCGCTATTCCACCCCCGAGAGCCTCGCCGCTGCCGACGAATGGAACGCGGCCCGTATCGCAGTCGATGAACTCGGCGAGCGCATTGCAGAGCACGGCATCAGAGATGTTCCCCCGGCCGAGCTTGCCGCCGCTGTCGTGCGCCAGGACAAGGCCGTCACTGCCCTGCCGATCCCGGAGAAACTTCTCCGATACGACCCAGCCGACTGGCCCGGACGGGAAGAACCCGGATTCACCAGCGATGCCGCACACCGCCGTAGGCAGTGGAGCGAAGCCTGCATCAACTGGTGCATAGCCCACGGCATATGGTCCGCGCACTTCGAGGAACTCGCCAAAGCTAAGACCGCGGACCCCGAGCAGCCGAAGGAAAAGAGCCATGCGCGTACTCGCCGCACCAGCAAGTGAAGACCCCCGTGACGACGGGTTCGCCTTCACGATTCCCGGTGAGCTCGTCATCTCCCCAGCCGTCATCTGTGACTCAGGACGGGATGGCACATGCGGGTGTGAGCGCAGCTGGTCCGGGATCACCAGCCACAAGGCGACCACCGTTGCTGTAGTCCGAGAGCAGGACATCACCAAGAAGCAGTACGTCAGCGTCGTCAGTGGCTTCTACGTCGAATCTCACGGGTGGATGCGCAAAGACGCTGTAGAGCAGGCGAGGCAGCTTCTCCAGATCGCAGACGACTGCGAACCCGGAACCCTCATCAGCGTAGGGCTCACTGACGACGGATACGTCTGCTACGAGGCACTGGAGTCTGAGGATGGCTAGGAAGATCCAGGACAACCCGAGGCCACGCAAGGAGAGCGCCGGCCAGTGGCGCCGCGTACCTCGGCCTGTCGACTGGCTAGCCCGCGTCGAGTACGTCAAGGCACGCGACGTCACCTGCCGACGTGTCGAGAACGGGAAGATCTGCCAGAGCACGCAGGGTCTCGAGGTCCACCATGCAGGCGCACCAGACGACCACGACGTAGCGTCACTGATCCTGCTGTGCCACCGGCACCACGCGTGGGAGACAGGCCAGCAGATCGCAGAGTCACGTGAGCGGAACCGGATATCACGCAAGCGGCCGGCCGAACGCCACCCCGGTCTCATTGAATAGTTACGCAGAGTACCTCCCGGGTGACCCCCTGCGACCCCCTAGGCGGGCCCGTAGCCGTATAGCGCCGGGGGCTCTGTACGGGTCTGGACTATTTTTCTGACCAGCGAGGATCACGCACTGTACGGGTTCCGCAGTCGTGAGGACTCAACATTCTCCCAGGTCAGAAGCTTTTAAGCGTTACATGAGGACCAGGGGCCGCCCCCGCGATGACGTTCGGCTATGGGCCCCTATCGGTACTGCGCCTGCCAGTCCTCCCAAGAAATGAAGTTCCGGGGGTCCGGCGAAAACATCGGCCGGCCGCATGCATGGCCTTGGGTGCAGTACGGCTACGGGCCCGGCTCGGGAGGTCCGGGGGTCTCCCCCCGGAGGGTGCGTCAGCGGGCCCCTAACGGTTTAGCGGCTCGCTGTGCGCGTGACTCTGGGGTCCGGCGTTTGGACCCCCGAAGCGTGTCCCGGTTACGGTTCGGGGGTCCGCTCTAAGGTTACAATGAATTATCCGAAAGGCCCGCCGCCTTCTGTCCCGGAGGATTTGGCGTGGCCGCTCAGGTTGGCGCTGCTTTTATTGCGATTCGGCCTAGCCTCGCCGGATTTCATAAGCAGATCACGAAGGACTTGCGTTCTCTCGGTCCGCAGATCAAGAAGATCGGCATTGACCTCGGTAAGGATCTCGCCGCCGGTATCAAGGTGGGCCTTGACGATCCGTTGGCCGGGCCGCTGGATGAGTCGACGAAGAAGCAGCGGTCGAAAGCGCCTCAGCAAGGTAAGGAAGTCGCTGGGGCGTTCGCGAAGGGTTTCGAGAAGCGCCTTAAGGCCGCGTTCTCGGCTCTTCCCAAGGCTGAGATCGACGCTGATTCGTCGGCTGCCGATAAGAAGATCGCCGAGATACGGGGGCGGCTTGAGGCACTGTCTGGCAAGACGGTCGGTGTCGACATTGATGCGGGTGCGGCCCTCGCTGAGGTGGCCGCGGTCCAGGCTGAACTTGCGTCGCTCGACAGCCACGAGTCGATCCAGGTCGACGTCGATGCCGGCGCGGCTTTCGCCGAGCTCGCAGCGCTCCAGGCCGAAGTCGACCGGGTAGACGGACGCACGGCACGCGTCAACGTCAACGCAGACGTACTACCGGCCCTTGCTGGTATCGGGCTTGTGAGTACCGCTCTGATCGGTCTGACGGCGATTCCGATCGGCGCGACTGTCGGTGTTGGTCTGCTGTCGCTGGCGGGGGCGGCCGGCGCCGCGGGTATCGGCATAGCTGGTCTCGCCGCGGTCGCCGTACCGGCCCTGAACGACGTCAAGGGCGCGTTGAAGGCGCAGAAGCAGGCGCAGGACGCGTCGACCGGTAGCGCGGCTCAGGCCGCCGCGGCGAACAAGAAGCTCGCTACGACGATGGCGGCTCTATCGCCTGCCGAGCGGGACCTGGTGAAGTCCTGGACGGGTCTCCGGACGGCGTTCACGGGCTGGGCGAAGACGCTGCAGCCCGAGGTCTTGCCGATCTTCTCCCGTGGCATCGATCTGGTGAAGCGGGCCCTGCCGGGGTTGACGCCGATCGTGAAGGGCGCGGCCGGCGCGGTCAACGGCCTGGTGACCGACATCGGTATCGCCGCTCAGTCGCCGTTCTGGCAGCAACTACGGACGAACATCACAGGTCTGGTGCCGACGTCGATCACCGGGTTCGGGAAGATCGCCGGGAACATCACCACGGGCCTCGCCGGGATCGTGTCCGCGTTCCTGCCGTATGCGCCTGCTGTCTTGTCGTTCATCACGCGCATCACGGCAGGGTTCGCGAGTTGGGGCCAGGGACTCGGGACCTCGAACGGCTTCGCCAAGTTCATGGCCTACGTCAAACAGAACGCGCCGCTGATCCTCGAGACGGTCAAGCAGCTGGGCCTGTCGATCGCGCATGTCGTCTCGGCGCTAGCGCCACTGGGCCCGGCAGCACTGGGCGGGTTCGGGCTGCTGCTGCGCTTCGTCGGCATGCTGAAGCCCGGAGAGATCCAGGCGTTGACGATCGGGTTCGCGGCACTGTCGGTGTCGATCTGGGCCGTGAACATCGCCCTCGACGCGAACCCGATCGTCCTGGTCATCACCGGGATTGCATTGCTCGTCGCCGCCGTGATCGTCGCCTTCAACCACGTTGGCTGGTTCCACGACGCGGTGGTCGGGGCGTGGAACGGCATCAAGGCCGTTGTCCTGTTCGTCTGGAGCAGCGTCCTCAGGCCGACGTTCTCGGCTCTCGTGGTCGCTTTCCAAGCGATCAGCACGGCCGTGATGTGGCTGTGGCGGAACGTGATCTCCCCGGCGTTCACCGCCATCTCGCTGGCCGCCCGGATCCTGTTCGCGATCGTCGCCGTCGCAGTCCTGGCGCCGCTTGTCATCGCGTTCAGCGTCTTGAAGGCCGTGATTCTGGCCTGGTGGCATCTGGTGATCGTCCCCGCGTTCGCGGCGGTCCAGGCGGTTGTCATGGCCGCGTGGACGGTCATCCGGCCGGTGCTCGGCGCGTTCGGTACGGCGTTCCGCGCGGCCGGTACGGCCGTGATGTGGCTGTGGCGGAACGCGATCGTGCCCGCGATGCATGGCATTGGCGCGGTCATCGCCGCGGTGTACGGCGTGACGATCCGCCCGGTCCTCAGCGCCATTAATACGGTGCTGCGGACGGTCATCGCTCCGGTGTTCCGGTGGATCTACGCGAACGTGATCAAACCGCAGTTCGAGGCCGCCGGCCGCGTGATCAGGGGCGTCTGGAACACCGCGATCTCCCCAGCGTTCAACGCGATCAAGTCGGGGCTGAACGGGCTGAAGAACTCATTCAGCCTCGCCGTGTCCGCGATCGGGAAGATCTGGAAAGGCATCGAGAGCCTGACCAAGAAGCCGGTTCAGTTCGTCGTGAACACGGTGTACGGGAAGATCGAGTCGGTCTGGAACAAGGTCGCTGGTGTCGTGGGGCTGGGGAAGTACTCCCTCCCTGACGTCCACTTCGCCGCCGGCGGTATCTTCCCCGGCTACACACCGGGCCGCGACCCTTACGCCATGCCGATGGCCGCGTTCTCCGGCGGCGAGGCAGTGATGAGGCCTGAGTTCACGCGGGCACTGGGCCCCGGGTTCGTGCACGGCGCGAACAAGGCGGCGAGCAAGCGCGGTGTCTCCGGTGTCCGGGACTTCCTGATGAACGGTGACCTGAAGTTCGCGGCCGGTGGGATCATGCCCGGCAACGTCGTGCAGCGGTTCGCCGGCGGGGGCATTCTCGGCGGTGTCCTGGGGGCGGTGAAGAGGGCGGGAAGCCTCGTCATCCACGGGGCCGCGAGCTTCCTCGACGCGGGCGCCTCCGCGTTCGCGAGCAGCATCCTGAAGCCGATCTTGAACAACATTCCCGGTGCTGACTCGCGGTTCGCTGAGGCTATCTACCGGATGCCCGCGAAGATGATCGACGGGTTCATCAACTGGTTGAAGACCACGATCGATCCGAAGCTCGGCGGTGACGCGCATGGGGTGGTCGCCGCCGCGAAGAAGTACATCGGGATCGGCGATGACCGCGGGCCGAACAACAATATTTTCTCTCGCTGGTGGGGGATGCCGGGCGGGCCATGGTGCAGCATGTTCGTTTCCCGCGTGATCAAGGATGCGCACGCGGAACGGTTCTACCGCGGCTATCCGACCGCTCTGGCCGCCGGGTATGACGGGATGAAGCACGTCGGTAGCGGGCAGCCGGGTGACCTCGCGACGTACAACGGCGGCGGTCACATCAACATCATTGAGAAACCCGCCGGCGGGGCGTACATGACGATCGGAGGGAACCAGAACCGCTACGTGCAGCGCGGTATCCGGTCACCTCAGGTGATCTTGCGTCCGTCGTTCGCGAAGGGCGGGATCATCGGCCGTGAGGCGATCCGCCTGTTCAAGCACGACGCTCCGCGGCAGTTCGACAAGCATGAGATGCGAACGCCAATGGTCCGGTTGATGCGTGGTCTCCCGGTCGGGCAGATGGGCAACGTCGCCCGGACTCTGGTGAACAAGAACCTCGCGGTGACGAACGCGGGTGTGTACGACAACGGTGGGGTGGTTCAGCCAGGACTTAGCCTCGTCGCGAACGCCAGCAGGAAGCCGGAGGCGTTGCTGAGCAACGCGCAGTGGCGTGGCATCACCGAGGCCGCTATGGGCGGGGATACGCACTATCACGCGCACCTGGACGAGATGACGCAGGCGGCCTACGGCACGCAGATCCGCTCGACATTCCACGCGATGGAAACCCAGCGGGCCATGAAAGAGCGCATCGGACGTCGCCGCTAGTCCTCCTCGCGGACGAACGTTCCTTTGCCCTTGACCGTGAGGACCAGGCCCTCATCGCGGAGTGTCTCGATCGACTTTCTGATCGTTCCCCTCGCCAGGCCGCTCGCCGCTTCAAGCTCGGTCTCACTCGGAATGCGCCGGCCGGGCTCCAGGTCTCCGCTTTCGATCTGGGCGCGCAACGCGTCAGCGAGTTGCCGGTAGACCGGCACCGCTGACTCATGGTCGATCTCGATGCGCATGAGCCGAGAACATAGGTAGGCACAGGTATCCAGACATAGACACGCCCGTCCATGGACAAGCATGTACATGCTGTTCTACGGTTCGTGGCATGGCTGATTCCGAGGTCGGCCGGTGGGTGAAGACGTTCGCGACGGACATCCAGCCGGGGGACAAGATCCGTTTCGACGGCGAGGGCGACGGACGCCGCGTCATCGGACGCGACTACCCGCCCAGCTTCATCGCTGCCTTCTGGCTCACGTATTCAGAGGATGAGGGTCGGGGCGTCCGGAAGACCGATCTGGTCGAGATCTGGGATGAAGACGGCGGCGTGTCTCAGCGTGTCTTAGACATCACCGCGCGGGGGCTGATTCGTCCGACCCAAGACGTAGAGTCCCCCTAAGCTCCTGCGCGGGGTGCGGCGGACGTGCCACCCCAGGTACCCATTGTTCACTCCCGTGCAGGGCACAACGCGAGAACGCCCCCCGAACCAAATGGTCGGCCGGGGGGCGTTCTCGTTTGAGGCGGAGGCTACGCCTCTCGAAGTTGCCGGATCACGTCCGCGGTGTCCGCGGTCCCACCGGCCTCGCGGACGGTCTTCGGTGCGTTCCTGATCTGTTCCCGCACGTCCGGGTGCCTGGTCTCGAGGATGACCATCCCATGCATGCTCTCAGCGAACCGGATGAGGCGGTTGGTGTTGCCGGTGTAGCGGTATGCCGCAACCGCCCGGTACATGGTCCGGAACACCTCGCGCTGCTCATCGGCGTTGAGGTTGTCGTAGACGTCCATGGCCTGGTTGACCGGGTCGTCGCTCACCAGAGCAGATCTGATCAGCTCTGACCCGCCGAAGCTTTCGAGGGTGAGGTTCCGGACGATCACGCGGAGTCGGACGTTCTGCTTGCGCGCACAGCGGAGGAGCCGCTCAGTCAGTTGACGGCATGCCGCGTCGCGGAACACCTCGGACGCTTCCTCGATGGTGACCGTGATCGGGAAGTTCTTGCCGGATGACGTATACCTCCGCCGTATGCCGAACCT
>Ga0247774_1000830_pt1 | contig 15584 bp, 14 predicted proteins | sample UWRJL001104B6_FD_179933 | JGI IMG/M metagenome (GOLD analysis project Ga0247774, IMG submission 179933) | Plant litter microbial communities from Arlington Agricultural Research Station in Wisconsin, United States - UWRJ-L001-104B-6 | ecosystem: Environmental > Terrestrial > Plant litter >... | reverse complement strand
TCCTTGCCGCGGGCCTGCTCCCGGGCGCCTGGCGGCTGGTCCGCCGCTGACCGGAAGGGTCACCGGTCCTGCGGCCGCGGCCGTACGAGGCCCTTGTCGTAAGCGAAGATCACGAGCTGCACCCGGTCACGGGCCTGGAGCTTGGTCATGATCCGGTGTACGTACGTCTTGGCGGTCGCCGGGCTCAGGTGGAGGGCGCCGGCGATCTCCTCGTTGGTGAGTCCGGCGGCGATCTGCTGGAGGACCTCGCGTTCGCGGTCGCTGAGGATGTCGAGTTCGGGGGCCGGCTCGGCCGGTGCCGGCTGCGCGGCGAATTCCTTGATCACCCGGCCGGTCAGTCCCCGGCCGAGCAGGCCCTCGCCGGAGGCGACCACCCGGATCGCGTCCAGCAGCTCGTCCGGGGCGGTGTCCTTGAGCAGGAACCCGGCGGCGCCGGCCCGCAGGGCGCCGAAGATGTAGTCGTCGTGCTCGAACGTGGTCAGGATCAGCACGTGCGCGCCGCGCAGCGCCGGGTCCTCGGTGATCCAGCGGGTCGCTTCGATGCCGTCCATTCCGGGCATCCGGATGTCCATCAAGATCACGTCCGGCGCCGTCGCACGCGAGCCCTCGACCGCCGTCTTCCCATCGGCGGCCTCGCAGACCACGTGCATGTCCTCGGTCGAGTCGATGAGGAGCTTGAAGCCGGCGCGTACCGTCGTCTGGTCGTCGGCGAGCAGGACACGGATGGTCATGGACGGGCCTCCTTCAGAGGCAGGCGGGCGTGCACACGGAAGCCGCCGCCTGGCAGTGCTGTGGTGTTGAGGCGCCCGCCGGTCGCCGCGACGCGTTCGCGCATGCCCTGGATGCCCAGGCCGTACGCGCCCCGCTCCGTCATCTCGACCGGGTTGCCGTCGTTGGTGACCGCCACGTCCAGGCTGTCCGGCGTGAACGTGAGGGTCACCGCGACCTTGGTGACCGCTTCGGCGTGGCGTTTGATGTTGGTGAGGCTCTCCTGCACGATGCGGTACACGGTGAAGCCGACGATCGCCGGGATCTCGGTGCGGCGCCCGGATTCGTGCAGGGTCACCGGAAGGCCGTCCGTCCGGCTCTGCTGGATGAGGTCATCGAGGTCGGCGAGGCCGAGCCCCGGGCTCTTCAGCGGCTCGGCGACACCGCGGAGCAGGCTGAGCGTCCGGCGGATCTCGCCGAGCGCGGAGTTGCTCACGGTGTTGATCGTCTCCAGCGCCTCCCGCCCGGCCTTGGGGTCGTCCTCGACGAACCGCGCGCTCACCGAGGAGGTGACACTGATCGACATCAGTGCGTGCCCGACGATGTCGTGCAGTTCACGTGCGATCCGCAGACGTTCGTCGGTGACGCGGCGGCGTGCCTCGTCCTCGCGTTCCCGCTCGGCGCGGTTGGCGCGTTCTTCCGCACCCAGCACGTAGGTCCGCTGGGTCCGTACCCACGTTCCGGCGAGGACCGCGAACGGGACCGTGGCGAGTGTGCCGAGGTTCTGGAAGTTGTACGACGGGACGTTCCGGGAGATCTCCGCGACGACGAAGCCCACGATCAGGGTCCCGATCGCCGCCGTGAGCGCCGTCCCGCGACCGCAGTAGCGGCCCACCGCGTAGAGCGCGATGAGGTCCGCCGGGGTGGCGGGGTAGCTGCGTCTGAGGAGTACGGCGAGAACACAGGAGATCGCGAGACAGGCGACAAGTGTGGGAATCGGGTATTTCTTCTTGCCGAGCAGGAGGATGGCGAGCAGCGCGCCGAATATCAGCGCCGGGACCGCGTGTCCGCGGGCGTGAACGTAAGGTAGGTACACGGCGAATACCCCGGCCGACACCAGTATGTCGGCAGGGGTGACCGGCCGTTTGGCTTTCAAGGTCGCCCCTTCTCGGCCATACCGCGATCATTGTTCGGGCCCTGCCCCGCACCGCCTCAACTCACTACCCAGTGAACCTCAATAATCCGCAAACCCGCAGGTCAACCGTGGTTGTACGACCAAGTGTCACCCAGGGGTGGACGGATTCACCCGTACGGGCTACGTAACGTAGTGCCTGCAACACCACAGACCAACAAAAGGCCTGGCGCGTCGCGCTTGAATTGGGGGATTCAACGGGGGACGCGACGCGAGGGCCGTTCCCAGGGGCCTTGGATCTGTACCCGTCCAGGCCGCAGGAAGGCGAGCGTTCGCGGGTCGGGACTTCTTTGGGGGAAGAAGCCGAACCGCCCGCGAACGCTCGCTTTTCCATTTGATGATCAGATGGCGGCGAGCACCTCGTACCGCACCGGGATCACGCCCGATCCCAGGCCGCCCACGGCCTGCATCGCGGCGCTCGACAGGTCCAGGCAGCGTCCCGGCACGAACGGACCCCGGTCGTTGATCCGCACGACCACCGACCGGTCGTTGTGCCGGTTGATCACGCGGACCTTCGAGCCGATCGGCAGGGTCCGGTGCGCGGCGGTGAGGGCGGCGGCGTCGAACGCCTCGCCGCTCGCGGTACGCCCGCCCGCCCCGTAGTAGGACGCCTCGCAGACGCCGCGTGACAGGATCCGGTGGCGTTGCCGCTTCTTCTGCACGGGTTGTGCCGCGGGAGTCTCGGTGGGCTCCGGCGAAGGCGCCGCGATCGGCGTACGCGCGTCGTCGCGGCTCGCCCGGTCCAGAGGACGCGGCGGGTCGGGCGCGGCGGCGCGGGAGTTCAGCTGTGCCGATGACGCCCCGGACGTAGTGATCGCGACGGTGGTGATCGCGACGGTGATCGCGACGAGAGTGGCGAGCCCGGCTGCGGCGATGAGGGTGATGCGCAGGGTTCTCGGGGGATCAGACTGGCGATGTCTACCCACAAAGGGGTCCTTTGGTAGGGGACAGGACATCGGGTCCAGCCGGCAGAACCGTCAGTCCCCGATCGGCGCGGGCCGACCAGGCCCCGAGCACGAGTCCCCGACCCTAGGGGCCGCGGGTGATGGTCACGTCCAATGCGCAGGTTTTTGTGCGCCATCTCATGGCGTGTTGGTGCATCCGCAGTGATCGTTTTACTCGACGTGGTGGACGTGTGGTGAAAAGCCGGAGATCAGACCTCGGTGGCCTCCGCGATCGCCTCGTGGACCTCGGCCTGGCGCTCGGCGAGCTCTTTCTCGGCCTTGGCGCGGTCGACGTCCTCGGCGATCTCCTCGTCCTGTTTCATGAGCTTGACCAGGTCGGCCTTGGCGTGGTCGAGGACGCCCATGTCGGCGTAGGCCTTCTGCACCTTGTCGCCCCACAGGCCGATGTCACGGACGCACGGGACGATGCGGGTGAACAGCAGCGACTGGTAGAGCTGGTAGATCGGCCCGTTGTCGACGAGGTCCATGCACTCCTTGATCGGCATGTCGAGCGTCTCGAAGATCTCTTTGCCCTTGAACCGGTCGCGCATGAGGTAGCAGCCCTCGACCACGAACTCCTCGCGATCGGCGCGCTCCTTGGAGGTGAGCTCCGCGTAGTAGTCCTTCAACGCCAGTCGGCCGAACGCCACGTGCCGCGCCTCGTCCTGCATGACGTACGCGAGGAGCTGCTTGACGAGCGGGTTGGTGGACATGTCGCGGTAGACGCCGAAGGCGGCGAGGGCCAGGCCCTCGATGAGGACCTGCATGCCGAGGTAGGGCAGGTCCCAGCGGCCGTCGGACAGCGACTCCTCCAGCAGCTTGGCCAGGTCCTGGTTGACCGGGTAGTACATGCCGATCTTGTCGTTGATGAACTTGTTGTACAGCTCGACGTGGCGCGCCTCGTCCATCACCTGCGTGGCGGCGTAGAACTTCGAGTCCAGGTCGGGCACCGTCTCCACGATGCGCGCGGAGACCGTCAGGGCGCCCTGCTCGCCGTGCAGGAACTGGCTGAACAGCCAGGTGCCCTGGTGGCGGCCGAACTCATCGCGCGCCTCCTGCGGCATGCGGTCCCACAGGTCCGAGCCGGCCAGGGGGTTGAGGTCGTCGGGGAACCCGGCGACGTTGTTCGGATCGACGGGCAGGTCCCAGTCGATGCGCTTCTGCGCGTCCCACTGCTTGTCCTTGCCCTTCTGGTAGAGCGACAGCAGGCGATCGCGACCGTCGTCGTACTCCCAGTTGAACCTCGCCGCCCCGGTGACGGGCACGTCCCACGTGCCCTCGGGGACCGGGATCGTGTAGCGGTCGCGCATCGTCATGGGGGGTTCCTCCCGTGAGGGCATGCTTTACATATCTTGGTAACACGTAAAGTGGTGGCTCGCCAGCACTACTCGTCGAACAGTTCGGTCAGTTGTTCTGCCCGCGGGGTGAGGGTCACCCGCACCTCCCGGCCGTTCCGCTCCCGCCGTACGAGCCCGGCGGCGGCGAGGCGCTCGCAGTGATAGGTGATCGCGCTCGGGGTGAGCCGGGTCAGCGCGGCCAGTTCGCCCATCGTGATCGGGCGGGTCAACGCGCCGAGCAGCTGGGCACGGACCGGGCCGAGCAGGAGGTCGAGCCCGTTGGCGCGCTCGCCGCCGGAGGGCACGCCGTCGAACAGCCGCCCGGCGCCCGGCACCGGGTAGCCGAGCCACACCGCGTCCGGCCGGTCGAGACAGCAGATCAGGGCGTCGCCGCCGGACATCATCGGCACGAGCACCAGCGGCCGGTCGCCGAGCTCGAACCGGGCCGGCTCCGGATCGCGGATCTTCAGGATCCCGTCCTCGAACCGCCCGTTCGGATGGATCCCGCCCAGCACCGCGTCGAGCCGCCCGCGTACGGCGGCCGCACCCACGCGTGCGACCTCGCGGTCCAGCAGCGGACGCGCGTCGCGCCAGGCCGGCCGCATGGCCGTCCAGACCTGGCTCGTCGCGCCCGCGTACGCCCGTAGCCACTGGCGCGGCTGCCGCGCGACGGCGCGCCAGTGCGGGGGCGGCGCGGAGCCGAACACCCTCTCCAGGTCCGCGAGCAGGTCGTCGGGCGACAGGTCGCGCAGCCGCTCGATCTGCTCGTCCACCGAGGTCTCCAGGACCGGGTTGAGCGGGCTCACGCAGTCCGGCGTCACCGAGTGGCCGGGCGCTACGAGAGGCCACACCGCCTGGGCGAACGCGGGTGAGACGGCCGAGCGGATATGCCGCCGCAACCACTCCGGCGCACCACGCCGCCGGCCGCCGAGGGCGTCCGTCGTCAGTGCGAGTACCGACAGGTACGGATCCAGCGACACGCGTATCGTCGCGTCCTCGAGCCTGCCGATATGGAGTTCCGTCGCGTCCTGCGGGCCCGCGGCTCGGTCCTTGGACAACGTCATTGTCGTTCCCCCGGTCGGCTAGACAGGTGGGACGCGGGCATACGCCCGAGGGTTCCGCTAGGTGCCTATTGTCCCAATCGTCCGATACCTACAGGGCAATCTTCGCCGAATCCGCTGAATCAGTCGGCTGCGCGGGCGGCGTAGTAGACGGCGGCCATGTCCTCGTCGCCGTGACCGAGTTCGACCGTACGGCGGAACTGCTCCCGTACGGCCTCGGCGACGCGGGGGTTGGCTCCGGCGGCACGCCCGGCCGCCGCGACCAGGCGGGCGTCCTTGGCGGCACCGGTCGCCTTGAAGCTCGCCGGGAGCTCGCGCTTGATGATCGCGCCGCCTTTCAGCTGTGCGTACGCGGAGTCGAGCGCCCCACCCTGGATCGCCTCCAGGAACAGGCGCGGGTCCAGGCCGAACGCCTCCGCCAGCGCGAGGGACTCGCCCACGGACGCGGTCAGGGCCAGGGCCCAGCTGTTGGCGACCAGCTTGAGCCGGGAGGCCTCGGTCCCCTCGCCGACCCACATGGTGCGGGAGCCGATCGCGTCGAAGACCCGCTGGACCCGCTCGTCCCGGGGGCCGGAGGCCAGCACGACCAGGGCTCCGTCCTCGGCGGGCTTCCTGGTGCCGAGGACCGGGCAGTCGACGAACGTGACCTCGCGCGCCCGCGCGAGCTCGGCGAGCCGGTCGGCGCCATCGGTGCCGACGGTGCTCATCTGTGCCCACACCGCGTCCTCTTCCATCGCCGGCAGCACGCCGGCGATGACCTGCTCCACGGTGTCGGCGTCGTGCAGCATGGTCACGACGACGTCCGCGCCGTCGGCGGCCTCGGCCGGCTCGTCGCAGACGACGGCTCCGTCGCCGGCGAGGGGTTCGGCCTTGGCGCGGGTACGGTTCCAGACGCGTACGTCGACGCCGGCGCGCGTCAGGTTGCGGGCGATCGGCTCGCCCATGATCCCGGTTCCGAGTACGGCAACGGTCAATTTGTCCATGAGGTCACTTCTACCCCCGCAGCGGCCGCTCTCGCTGGGACGGGTGTCACATCGAGAGGGCCTGGGCGAGCCGGCCGGCCGTACGGCGCATGATCGGCACCACGTCGTCGACGACGTTGAGCGGCAACCGGCCCTGGGGCCCGGAGATCGAGATGGCGGCCAGTGTCGGGGTGCCGGCCAGAGGGACCGCGACGCAGCGGACTCCGATCTCTTGTTCTTCGTCGTCCAGGGCGTAGCCGCGCCGGCGGATCTCGTCCAGCTCCTCCAGCAGTGCCGCCGGGTCGGTGATGGTGCGCGGCGTGCGCGCCGGCAGCCCCGTACGCCCGATGATCTCGCTGGCCACGGGGTCGGGGAGCTGGGCCAGCAGGGCCTTGCCGACGCCGGTGCAGTGCGGGTTCACCCGGCGTCCGACCTCGGTGAACATGCGCATCGAGTGCCGTGAGGGCACCTGGGCGACGTAGACCACCGCGTCGCCCTCCAGGACGGCCATGTTGGCGGTCTCGCCGACCTCGTCCACGAGCTGGGCGAGGGAGGGCTGCGCCCACGAACCCAGCAGGCGCCCGGCCGTCTCGCCGAGATGGATGAGCCGGGGCCCGAGTGCGTAGCGCTTGGACGGCTCCTGCCGGACGTAACCGCGGTTGACCAGGGTCCGCATCAGCCGGTAGATCGTCGGCATCGGCAGCCCGGAGATCTCGGCCAGCTCGGTGAGCGCCAGCCGGCCACCGGCGTTGGCCAGGTGCTCGAGCAGCTCGAAGGCCCGCTCGATGGATCGCACGCCGGACGCGGCCGGCGCCCCCGTGTCATCGGCTGTCACCCGGCTTCTCCTCTCCCCTTTCCGGCATCTTACGAAAGGACCCTTTCGTCAGGCGAAACGGAGGGGAGATCCCGAGGTTACAACGTGTGTCGGGGCGGTTATAACCCGTAACGACTTGTCGCGCGGGAGCTCCGCGCCCGCCCCCTCGAAGACCGCCGGCTCACGTCTGGGGGACGTCGCGCCAATGAAGGTGCTATCCAGAACGCTGTTGACCTCCGCGACGATGGCCGCCGGCGTGATGACTCTGCCGGCCCTCGGCACCGCCGCGGCGGACGTCCACCTCGTGACCTCGGTCGAGATCGTGTCCCACGCGCCGGACGGGGTCCGTTATGTCGTGACGGTACGGCCGGTGGGCGGCCCGGCGCACGTGACGACGCTCGTGCTGAGCACCCGTCGCCCGGCGGCGTGGAGGGCGGGCGCGGCCGGCTGCCTGCCGAGCGCGGACCGCACCGCGCTGGCCTGCGACCTCGGCGACGTACGCGAGTCGGAGCCGCGAACGCTGCACGTGATCGCCGAGCCGGGCGGCCAGAGCCCCACCGGGGTGCCGGTGACCGTCCAGGCCCGAGCCGCGAACGCGCCCTCGGTGACGTCGTCGCTCGGGGCGGCCCGGCCCGCTGCGGCGCGTCTCGGGGGTAAGGCGGCCGACGAGCCGCCCGCCGCGTCGCCGGAACCCTCGGCGCGGCCGTCGGAGGAGCCCTCGGCCTCAGAATCGGCCTCAGCGCCGGCGTCCGCGGAGCCTTCAGGGGAGCCCTCGGCGGGTCCCGCCGAGTCCGAGGTCGTCCAGTCGCCCGACGGCCGATCTGCGGCGGCCGTACGCCCGCCAGGGCGGTCGCCGACGCCGTCCGCGCGTCCGCGTGCTCCTCACCCGGCGGCTGCCGCGCGGCCTTCGCGCCCACCCGTTCCTGGACATCCGGCGGCCGTTCCCCCCGCGCCGGTCATTCCTCACATGCCGGTCGTGCCGGCTCCGCCCGCCGAGGTCCCGGCCGTACCACCGCCGAACGGCCCGCTGGGCGGCCCGGCACTGCCACTGCCCGCCGCGTCTCCGGCGCTGCCGCAGCTCGCACCGCACGCGTCGCCGGGGTCCGGCATCTCACAGCTGGAACCGCTGTCGCCGGCGGGGGCGATGCAGGCGGGCCGCACGTCCTGGGCGACCCTGATCGCGGTCGCCGTCGTGGCCGAGGCCGGATTGCTCTGGGTGATCACCGGCTTCACGGTGTGGCGGCGCAAGCGGGTGCCGAGGAGCGGTCCGCGCCTGCGTGGCCGGTCACGGCGGCTCACCTTCTCCCGGCAGCTTCCGTGACACTAGTCTGGCGGGATCGTACGAAACGTACTCAGGGGAGCCGAACGATGGCTGAGACGGGGCTGAAGTGTCCAAAGTGCTCTGGAGACTGGGGCACACACGACCGCAACGGCGTCATCATCGACGAATGCGCGGGCTGTCAGGGAGTCTTTCTGGACCGCGGTGAACTGGAGCGGCTGATCGACGCCGAGAGCGACTACCTCGCCAAGATCGATCCGCCCAGCGACGCGGACACGCTGTACCACGGGCGGCATCGGCGGGGCATCATCCACCAGGTCTTCACCACCGCCGAGTAGCCGGACCGGAGGCGTTACGCCTCCTCCGAGATCGCGGTAGGGCCCCGGCGTCTCGACGATTTCCACGCCGGGTGACCCTGCCGTGATCGAGGGCACGTCCGCGAGCATCCCGCCGCGTCGGGACCGCACCGGCCAGGCGGTCAGGCCAGCCAGCCGGGGCGTACCATCCCCGACTCGTAGGCGAGTACGACGAGCTGTGCGCGGTCACGCGCGGCGAGCTTGGTGAGGATCCGGCTGACATGCGTCTTCGCCGTGGCCGGGCTGACCACGAGCCGGGCCGCGATCTCGTCGTTGGACATCCCCGCGGCGACCAGCGCCATGACCTCGCGCTCGCGCTCGGTCAGCGTGTCCAGGCCCCGCGAGGGCGGCGGTGTCTTGATCCGGGCGGCGAACTCCGCGATCAGCCGCCGCGTCACCGAGGGCGCCAGCAGAGCGTCACCGCGCGCGGTGACCCGTACTCCGTGGATCAGCTCCACCGGATCGGTGTCCTTGACGAGGAACCCACTGGCCCCGACCTTGAGCGCGGTGTACACGTAGTCATCGAGGTCGAAGGTGGTCAGGATCACCACCTTCACCGTGGCCGACGCCGGGTCGGCGACGATCCGGCGGGTCGCCTCCAGGCCGTCGAGGACCGGCATGCGGATGTCCATCAGGACCACGTCGGGGCGGGTGGCCGCGGCGACGCTGACCGCCTCGGCCCCGTCGCCCGCCTCGGCGACCACGGTGATGTCGTCCTCGCCGTCGAGAATCGACCGGAAACCGGCGCGGACGAGCTTCTGGTCGTCGGCGAGCATGACCCGTATGGGGGAATCCACCGTCTCATCATCACATCGCGCCCGAGCGTTCACCTCGGCTATGAGTTCCGCAGCGGCAGCGAGGCGCGTACGAGAAATCCGCCGCCGGGTCGCGAGCCGGCCGAGAGCGTTCCGCCGAGGGTGGCCGCGCGCTCCCGCATGCCGCGGATGCCGTTGCCCTCCGCGACGGCGGCTCCCTGTCCGTCGTCGTTGACCTCCACGAGCACGTGGTCGAAGTCGTAGCGGACGATCACGGTCGCGGTGGCCGAGCCCGCGTGGCGTACGGCGTTGGTGAGCGCCTCCTGGACGATGCGGTAGGCGGCCAGGTCCACCGGCGCGGGCAGCCGGGTGTGCTCACCGGAGACGATGAGCCGTACGGGCAGCCCGGCGTCCTTGGTCCGCGTGATGAGGTCGTCGAGCCGATCCAGGGAGGGCGCCGGGTCCAGCGGGCCGGCCTCGTCGACCTGCCGGAGTACGCCGAGCGTGGTGCGCAGCTCCCGTAGCGTCTCCTTGCTGGCGTCCTTGATCGCGCTGAGCGCGGCGTAGGCCTGTTCGGGCTCGCGGCGGTGCAGCGCGGCCCCGGCCTGCACGTTGATCAGCGAGATCTTGTGCGCGAGCACGTCGTGCACCTCGCGGGCGATGCGCAGCCGTTCTTCGGTCGCCCGGCGTCGCGCCTCCTCCTCGCGCGTGTGTTCCGCCTCGTCGGCCCGGCGCCTGGCCTCGGCGATGTAGGCGCGGTGGTAGCGGCTGACCTCGCCGGCGCAGAGCACCACGAGCACCCACGCCAGCACGCCCAGGAACCGCCCGACCCCGGCCGGCCCCACCACGAACTCGGCCCAGGCGAACACCGCCAGCCCGGCGGCCGTGCCGAGGTAAGCGGCGAGCCGCTGCCCGTTGGCCACCGCGAGGAACGAGGCGACCGCGAAAGTGACGATCTCCGGCCCGTCCGGGAAGGGCCCGATGTAGTAGAACGCGGTCGACAGGCCCGCCACCATGACGGACAGGACCGGGAAGCGGCGTCGTACGGTCAGTGCGGCGGCACCCAGCACGATCATGGCGTAGGCCTTGACGTCGACCACGTGGAGACCGCGGGCGTGGAAGACCGTGCCCGCCATGACCCCGGCGCCGACGATGGCGGCGAGGATGAGGTCACCGCGCCGCACGAACCTGCTCACGGGGAAAAGGTAGACCAACGATTGCACGCTTTACCCGCCCTCGTGGCTTCCGCCCCAGGTCGGGGCTGTATTAATGGGTTAGGGACCGAGATTCGAGGGCGGTCGTCGTGGCCGTCAGACCTGGAGATCGGTGATGGCTGCTGGCAGGCCGCTGGCCGAAGCGGCGCGGGGGATGGACGAACGGCTCGGTGGTGCCGGGTTCTTGAAGAAGGCGCTGAAAAAGGCCTTTCCGGATCACTGGACGTTCATGCTCGGTGAGATCGCCATGTACTCATTCGTGATCATTATCGCGAGCGGCATCTTCCTGACGTTCTTCTTCAAACCCAGCATGGGCGACGTCGTCTACCAGGGGTCCTACGTCCCTCTTCGCGGCGTCCGGATGAGCGAGGCGTACGACTCGACGCTGCGCATCAGCTTCGACGTCCGCGGCGGGATGCTCGTCCGGCAGATCCACCACTGGGCCACGGTCGTCTTCCTGGCCGCGATCGTCGTGCACATGCTGCGCAACTTCTTCACCGGCGCCTTCCGCAAGCCGCGCGAGCTGAACTGGCTGATCGGCGTCGTGCTGTTCATCCTGGTCATGCTCAACGGGCTGTTCGGCTACTCGCTGCCCGACGACCTGCTGTCCGGCACCGGCATCCGCATCCTCGAAGGCGTGCTGCTCGCCATCCCGATCGTCGGGTCGTACCTGTCGATGTGGGTGTTCGGCGGCCTGTTCCCGGGTGAGGAGATCATTCCTCGGCTCTACACCATCCACGTCCTGCTGATCCCCGGGATCCTGCTCGCGCTGATCCCGCTGCACGCGGTGATCCTCACCTGGCGGCAGACCCACACCCAGTACCCGGGCCCGGGGCGTACCGACAAGAACGTCGTGGGCAAGCCGTTCTGGCCGTCCTTCGTGATCAAGACGCTGGCCTACCAGATGTGGGTGTTCGCCGGGATCTGCCTGCTGGCGACGTTCGCGCAGATCAACCCGATCTGGCTGTTCGGCCCGTACAACCCGGGCAGCATCAGCGCCGGGTCACAGCCCGACTGGTACATGGGCTGGCTCGAAGGCTCGCTGCGGCTCATGCCCGGCTGGGAGATCAACGCGTTCGGGTACACGGTCCCGATGAACGTGCTGGTCCCGGCGCTCGTGGTCCCGGGCCTGATCTTCACCGCGCTTGCGATCTATCCGTTCCTCGAACAGTGGGCGACCGGCGACTACGAGATCCACCATGTGCTGGACCGTCCGCGCGACGTGCCCGCGCGGGTCGGCATCGGCGTGGCCGGAATGACCTTCTACGGCCTGCTCTGGCTGGCCGGCGGCAACGACATCATCGCCAAGACGTTCGACATCCCGCTGTTCGGCACGACGTGGTTCTTCCGGATCGCGGTGATCGTCGGGCCGTTCGTCGGATACGCGATCGCCCGGCGGATCGCGCTCGGCCTCCAGCGCCGCGACCGCGCGATGGTCGAGCACGGCGTCGAGACCGGCGTGATCGTACGGCTGCCCAACGGTGAGTACGCCGAGCGGGAACGGCCGGTGGAGGTGGAGGAAGCGGAAATGATCCGCAACCGCCGCCTGCCCCACGCGCTGCCGGGCCTCGGACCGGACGGGCGCGGCGTGGAGCCGAAGGACGCACACCACCCGGCGGCGCGGCTCCGGCTCCGCCTCAACCGGCTCTACCTGGAGGACGTCATGCCGCCGCCCAATGGCGAGCACGAGGAACGCCCGGCGATCGAACCGGAGAAACCGGCGCACTGACAACCGCTACGTCCCGGTGAGCGTCTTCCCTCCCAACCGAGGGAGTACGCAGTGCATCCGACAGGAAAACGTCTGGCGGTGGTCGCCGTTGTTCTGGCCGCCACGACGAGTACGACGGCAGCATCCGGCGCGGCGCCCGACTGGCGCAAGGTGCCTCATTCGGCCACCGAGGCCACGCTCATGGACATCGCCGCGATCAGCGGTACGGACGCCTGGACGGTCGGGACGCGGCAGCCGCCCAACGACACCGGCTATCCCCTCGCCGAACACTGGGACGGCACGTCCTGGAAGGAGGTGCCGGTGCCGGCGACGCCGACCGGCTCGGGCGAACTCGCCGGGGTCAGCGCCGTCTCCTCCGATGACGTCTGGGCCGTGGGCGACAGCACCGGGTTGGGCCCGGTCCTGCGGCACTGGGACGGCACGTCCTGGGCGGCGGTCGCGCCCGCGGCGCCGCCGGCCGGCGAGCACCCCGGCGCCGACCGGCTGTACGACGTGGCGGCCGTGTCCAAGACTCGAGCCTGGGCCGTCGGGTTGTACTCCAACTGGGACAACCCAGGGGTGCTGACGCTGATCGAGTCCTGGGACGGGCAGAAGTGGTCGCGCCTGGCCACGCCGACCCCGGGCCTGTACGGCAGCACCCTGCAGGGCGTCTCGGCCGTCTCGGCCACCGACGCGTGGGCGGTCGGCTGGTACCTCGACGGCGACCAGAACGTCGCGCTCGCCCTGCACTGGGACGGCCGTGCGTGGACCCGGAGCAAGATGAAGCTGCCGGCCGGCAACACCGAGCTCCAGGGCGTCACCGCCGTCTCCGCCAACGACGTCTGGGCGGTCGGCGACAACGAGGGCCGGCCCCTCGCCCTGCACTGGGACGGCCGCGCGTGGAGCGTTCTGCCCCGGCCCACGATGACCTCCGCGTGGCTGCGGTCCGCCGCGCCCGACGGCAAGGGCGGCATGTGGGCGGCGGGCTACCAGCTGACCGACGACGGCGTGGTCAGCCGGCCGCTGTTCCTGCACTGGAACGGCAAGGCGTGGACCGTCGGCACCAGTGAGGAGCCCGAGGGCGTGGTCAACGGTCTCGCGCGGTCGGGCGCCTCGATCTGGGCGGTGGGAACGACGTCTCCCTGCCCGTGCTTCGTGGCTCCGCCGCTGGTGGAGATCTCAGGTACCCAGTAGCGCGGCCTCGATCGCCCGGTGGAAGGTCGGGAAGGCGTAGATCATTTCGCGGAGGCGCTGCACGGGAACCTCACCGTGCACCGCCACCGCGAGCGCGCCGAGGAGCTCGCCGCCGTACGGTCCGGCACTCGTGGCCCCGACGAGCAGTCCGTCGCTCTCGACCAGCTTGAGGAAGCCCTCGGCGCCGTGCAGCCAGCCGCGGGTCGAGTTGGCCAGGTCGGTCGCGTAGACGCGGACCTCCCGGCCCTGGTCACGTGCCTGGCTCTCGGTGAGACCGACGGCGCCGATCTCCGGATCGGTGAAGGTGACGCGCGGGAGCGCGCGGTAGTCGGCGCGCGGCCCGTCCTCACCGAGGATGTCGCGCGCGGCGATGCGGGCCTGGTAGACCGAGACGTGGGTGAAGGCGCCCTTGCCGGTGATGTCGCCCACCGCCCAGAGGCCGTCGCCGGCCCGCAACCGGTCATCGACCTCCACGAACCGTGCGTTCTCGTCCAGGCCGACCGTCTCAAGACCGAGACCGGCGAGGTTCGTACGGCGCCCGATCGCGACGAGGAGCTTCTCCGCGCGCAGGTCGTCGTTGACGACGAACCCGTCGTCGTAGCGGATCCGCTCGGCCTTCGCGCCGAGGCGTACGTCGATGCCCTCGTCCTCGAACACGTTCGCGAGCAGCGCGCCGGACTCGGGCTCCTCCAGCGCGAGCAGCCGGGGCGCCGCCTCGACCACCGTCACCCGGCTGCCGAACCGGGCGAACACCTGGGCCAGCTCAGAGCCGATGGCCCCGCCGCCCAGCACGATCAATGACTCGGGGAGCTCCTTGGTCTCGATCGCCTCGCGGTTCGTCCAGTACGGGGTGCCGCCCAGGCCGTCGATCGCAGGTGTGAGCGGCGCCGTGCCGGTCGCGACCACGACGCCACGGCGCGCGTGGAAGACCTCATCGCCGACGGTGACCTCCTTCGGCCCGGTGAGGCGGCCCTTGCCGCGTACGAGCCGGCCGCCCTTGTCGGTGAAGCGCTTCACCGCGGCCTGGTCGTCCCAGCCGGCGGTGACCTCCTCGACCCTCGCGGCGACCTTCGCCCAGCCGGGCGTGATCTCGGCCGTCCCGGCCAGACCCGGAACGCGCCGCCCCTCGGCCAGCGCGTCGGCCGCCCGGACCATGGCCTTGCTCGGGATGCATCCCCAGTACGGGCACTCGCCCCCGACCAGGCGGTCCTCGATGCCGACCACGCTGAGCCCGGCCGCCGCCAGACTGCCCGCGACCTCTTCCCCACCTGGTCCCATACCGATGACTACGACGTCGACGTCCATGGAGGAGATCATTCCCTGTCTCGTCAATTCGCGACACTTTGCCCGATGGCCCGCTCGTACAGTTTCCGTACGTCATCGTCGAAGTAGGCGCTGTAGGAGACCTGGTCCTCCAGGCCGCCGAGCTGGTATCCCCCGATCACCCCGACCACCTCACCGCGCTTGGTCCTGGGGTCGTAGTGGGTCAGCCAGGGACTGCCGCTGGTGCCGGGCGGGTAGCCGTCGCAGGCGAACCGCATCTGGTACTTCAGCTCGCGCGTGGTCTTGTTGATGCAGGTCACCGGCTCGTCGGAGCTGGTCGGATAACCGGTGACCCGGACGATGTTCTCGAACCCCTGGTTGATGCCGAGGAGGTTCGAACCGAGGACGTCGGCGATGTTCCTGCCGTTCTGGGGGTCGAGAACGGCGAACCCGACGTCGAGGTCGGGGTCGGAGTAGCGGGACCACCGGGCGTCGACGAACTGGGCCCGTACCTTCCAGACCCCATACGGGGCGCTCCCGTTGCGGTAGCCGGGCACGAAGACGAGGTTGCCCAGGTACGCGCCGCCCCGGCCGGAGTGCACGCAGTGGGCGGCCGTGATGATCAGGTTCCGTTTGGGGCTGTCGACGGCGCTGGCCGTACAGAAGTGATCGCCTTTGGTGTCGTGGGAGAACAGCGCCCCGACGCGCTTGCCGAAACTCGCGGGCTCGGCGGTCGGCGTACCGGTGGGGGGATGGGCCCGGAGAAAGCGCTCGCGGTTCCAGGAGGTCGTGGCGCT
>Ga0247774_1000829_pt1 | contig 15592 bp, 16 predicted proteins | sample UWRJL001104B6_FD_179933 | JGI IMG/M metagenome (GOLD analysis project Ga0247774, IMG submission 179933) | Plant litter microbial communities from Arlington Agricultural Research Station in Wisconsin, United States - UWRJ-L001-104B-6 | ecosystem: Environmental > Terrestrial > Plant litter >... | reverse complement strand
TATCGGGTTTTCAGAACGAGAGGCGGATTTGTCGGCCTTGCGCCTCTGTCTGCAAGGGTTGGCGATCAGGTTTGCGTGTTTCTAGGTGGTGTCGTTCCTTTCGTCATCCGCCCCAGCGAAGAGAGGGTTGGTATGTACAGGTTGATCGGAGGATGCTATATCCATGGCCTCATGGACGGGGAGGCTTTTGCGCTTCCCCATTGGCAGGAAAGCGACCTGTCTCTATACTAGGGACATTGCTGTGGCTTGAGGTAGTTGGTGAATAGCCCGAGCGTGCTACTCTTAGTATTCAAGCTTAACAATAAGTTCGAGTTCTAGTCAAGTTTTACGAATCACTCTGCAGCGCAGTGGGAGAGATATTCTTGGCTGGAAGAGACTACTGGCTTATCGCCATGAGAGTCGCAGAGTATTTAAGCTTGATTTTGGGCGCCGGTATATTTCGATTGCTTGATGAGATGTTAAATTAAATGGGGCTGTGATTCACAAATTTGTGCTATTGGATGAGGTTCATACAGGAGGATAATTCAACAACCGACTACCTGGAGGTAGACTTAGGGCTAGGGTTATAAACTGTCAGCATTAGATCAGACTTTGATAGATGTGCGGGCGATAAGCTGATCTTGCTGAAGCCACGAAATTCCAGGATGGCTGACACTGATTCCAGGCGCAGAGTTGCTGTGAATTCGTACCAACTTTGCCGTCAGCGACAGCAGAGTGTTGGGTGGACTGTGACACCACCCGATACGCCCTTCAATTGCCTGCGCCAATCACGGCAGCTGCAGAAAGCCACAACACGGCAAATAAGGTCCACTGTTTCAACGTACATCGATTGGCAGAGTGCCAGAGTGGTTATTGGGTATGACTCGAATTAACATTGCGATCATATGGGTTCGCCCGCACAGGTTCAAGTCCTGTCTCTGTCGAGATTTTTTAACTCTTTTTTGGTTCTCTACTATTCACTTGGGCAGTTCCCTCTCATTACTTGATCCACGCCAGGGATGGCTAATTTTTGGTCCCATTTTTTCAGGTGTGGAATGCCTATTTTTGGCATAAGCCCAACAACTAAGAGCGACTTTGATGGGGTGCATCAGGAACCATATCTAGACTTTGGCCTTGTACTTAACATGGCATTGCATTTGTTCTGAAGAACCTTCTTCGCAACCGCAACTCGCTTGGAGGTCTTCTTTGTACGTGTTCCAGTTCTCATATTATAAGCTAGCATTGCATCTGGGGATGTCTCGGCAGCCCGACAAACTCGATCCAGATACGAGCATTTGGATCAAATAACTCGCCATCCGAAACGATAGACTGCGAGCTAGCCCTAGATTGCCAGCCCGCTCGGGATTCCCATCTGCGGGTACACCAGGATTTTATTTGTAAGTAAAGAACGCAGTCGGGATCTTGCAAGCTGGAGAGTCTTACTTCGCCCTAGCATGTATTTATTAGAGCTTGAGGCTTCGAATGACTAGGGCGGACTCGAGGGCATCCGTCGCCAATTAAACCGTCTCGTGGCCAATATCCAGATCAGGCAATTAATCCCCAGACAATGGCGACCACCGCGAGGCGAGTGTGGAGAAGGCAGTTGCTTCCGCCTCTGTCGATGGCTCCCGGCGTCCGGACCGCCGTGCCCGGACCATCTCGGCGATCCCGACCTGAGACTCGAAGCAAGTTCTGGCTCTTGCTTCCGGCACTGAGGGTCCGGCACTTCCTGCAGAGATTCAAATCGGACTAGAATGGTCTCCAAGCAGAGAGTCTCGGGAATAAGACGTCTTTGTAAGGTAGGACGCTTTATTCATTGATGTCGGAGCCTGGAAGCTATATCGAGAGCATGCCTCGTTCTCGGATCAAAAGGGCCCAAAAGATTAGGAATGGCCACTGCAGGTCACAGGACTACATAGAAGAAGCAAAAGCGCAGGAAAAAAACCTACAAAATTGCAAAAAAGAACACGCCGTCGCCAAAGAACTTCATAAGGAGGCCTTGCCATTTCACATAAGTTAGCACGTTTTCAGTTTTACACTCCTTGGTCAAATAGTAGTGCAATTCGTACTTCTGCTTCGTATGCTCGCGATAGCTTTTCTTCCAAAAAAAAGCTCAAACTCAAACTCAATAAATCCAATACGTAATTTGAAGAAGCCGCCACAAGCTCTCACACCTTGTCCACGCGAACCTGCCACTACCAGGAACGGCGCATCGTGCGTGCATTTGAGCAAGTTTTCTAGCGCCGGGTCCCCGCCGCACCGCTTCTTGTCACTTTCCGGCCCCACCACCGTGGATTCCCTGTGGAGGACGTATTTGGAGGCCGTTATTGGCCAATTCATGCGCCAAAGCGCGGTATTTGGGGAACGAAAGAATCGATATTTCTGACGCCTTTTGGGCAGGCTGGGCGGGCTTTACCGGGTCTGGAGAATGATTGCGAAGAGATAAAGTTAAAGTTTGAACATTATCCGGGCTGGTGGGTTGTGGTCGCGAGATTTCTGGTTTTGCCTTGGTTTTGCGAACTGAAGGCTGATTCTGAAGACAGTCTTTAAAGTTATAATCCGACGACATATTGGGCGTATGTCGTAGATCCAGATGGCTTCTCATAGACAAACGTTCACGTTCCTGAGCAAATAGTTCGAGCGCAGCTACCAAGAGCAGGAGCAATCCGAATTTGACTCTACACAACTATTTCGACTAGCTTTGGATTTCTTTTCTCCCAGGGTAGAACGGCTCCCCATCTAGGCTTAGTTTTTGAGAAGTCTTCCTGCCGAGACAAAAACCTGCTCACCTTCCATCCCGCCTCCCCACCATCATTCCTAACTCCCCCAATGACGGTGCTAGGACGACGACCGGAGCTTTGGTATTCGGCTCTGCAGCTGCGGGGTCGCCTCGCATGGAAAGAAGGCGAGGCAGAAACTGTGGTTCAATAACCATTCTCGAAGGGTAAATCGGATCTGCGAAGTCACGAACCCTACATCTTAGCGCAGGTATTCCGACGGAAGGGAGAAGCTCGGCTTCAGCAAATATACCCAATACCTCGACCAACCCTTGGTTGGTTTCCCGCCACCCTGTTCACGAAGCCAAGTATATCCCGGCCAAAGAGGAGGAAGCTGCACCCTGATCCCAGTACCGTGGTAGATGTAATATAGTAGCACTATAAAGAAGCTCTTCTCCCCGCTCATCGGAGCTTGGCTTTGAGGCTCTCCGCGGCCAAGCTCTCAAAGTAGTTTTCTGTCCCACTTCAAAACTTCTCTCTCCTCGCTCCCACCGTTCCAGCTATCCATTGAGGGCTTCCATTCGAGCAATTGGTGTTCTTATAAGCGTCCAAGACACTTCTAGTAAACTATGAAGTCTCTCGTATTCTTTGCCGCCGCGGCGACCGCCCACTTCGGCCTCGACTTTCCAGAATGGCGGGTCGACTCCCTCGCTGAGGGTGACGGCACCATCAACCAGCGCATCTACCCATGTAAGCTTCCCTTCCCCCTTCCATCCTCAAATGTTTTTCTTCCATCAATTCTCTCTTAAGGAAGCAACCATCCTATCAGACACCTAATAACCCAACGTCGTAAGGCGCAAACGCAACCCCCAACTCCGGCCCCACCACCGACTGGCCCTTGGACGGCGGCGCCCTGAAACTCGAGCTCCATCACCCCTGGACCTACGTCTTCGTCAACCTCGGCACGGGCGAGGACGTCTCGCTATTCAACGTCTCGCTCACCCCCGAATTCTGGAACGCGACCGGAAACGGCACCCTCTGCATCCCCAAGCTGCCCCTCCCCGCAAGCCTCAAGGTCAAGGACGGGGACCTGGGGAGCATCCAGGTCGTGACCGTGGGGGAGACGGGCGCGGCGCTGTACAACTGCGCGGACATCAAGTTTTCGAAAGACGCGAAGGCGTTGGAGGATTGCAAGTCCAACAATGTGACGTACTATGTGGTGGGCGAGGTGGAGGACCCGGTGGAGAGTGACGGGGACGTGCCGGAGCCGAGCGGAGGGAACAGCAGCAGTGGCGGCGAAGACGGAGGCAGTGGTGGGAACAGTGGCGGCAGCGATGACGGAGGAAGTGGTGGGAATAGCAGCGGTGGCGGTGGTGGAGGTGACGGAGGCAGTGGTGGGAGCGGGGCAGTGGGGCAGGGTGTTCCGGTTATGGTGCTCAGTGCCGTGGTTGGGTTGGCCTTTGCCTTTGCGGCCGGGCTATCGCTTTAAGGAGATGAGGCTAGTTACGGGGTATGATGAGATAACGCGTGTGTATGTCGCACGACAAGACACCGAAAAATGTAGGATGACCATGGGGAGAGGGAAGGACTGTTCGAAGAGGCGATGCTCCTTTATTCTAGTAATACCATAATGCGAATGTAGAGATCCGAAACCTTATATATGCCTACTGAACCTTTCCCAAATGCAGGACAGATAGAAATCAAGGACAGAAAGTGAACTGTGGTATCATCGGCACTAGCCTCTCACGCAAACTCCTTCCATCGCCTTCCCAATTGTTGCTTGCTAGGCCCCAGCAAGAGAGGGCTTCTGCACCGACTGCCGTGCGTCAAATACTACGATTCTCTAACATGTGCCCCAAATGCAAACCGACCTTGTAATAGCAGGAGAAAAAAACATGCAAATGCAAGCAGAATAGAGAAAATGACATGTCCCAGATATGACAGACATGATAAAACCCAGAACGCCAAAATGAACCTTTACTACCCCCCCCTTCTTACTTCGAATACGTCCAGATTCAGTGTTCGGCCGCGTATAACTCCTGCAACACCTTCTCCATGGCGATCCTCTGATGTGGATTAGGAGTCAACATCAGTGCCACCAGCCTCTCCAGCTCGTCCCGCGGATCGAGTCTCCTCACAACATCATCAATCTCCCCGAGCCAGGTCTGCATCTGCCTGACAGCAGACATGGGCTGCACGCCGGGGCGGGGATGCGAAGTCGGGGTTGCTCGATTGAGATCCGCAATCATCCAGTACAACGGCCGCGGATGAGCCGGCCGTGCCCTCGCGTCTGGGAACGGAATCTTGCGCAGCACATAGAGCATCGTGATTCCGAGCGCCCATACATCCGAGGGCGTCCCCCGAAGCTTGCTACCGATGAACTCAGGTGGGACATAGTATGGCGTTCCGCCCATGCTCGCCGGGTTGCTCGTCTGCGAAGACAGGCCAAAATCGCAAAGCACCGCGCCACGCTCGGGCGAGTACAAAATGTTGGCGGGCTTGATATCGTTATGAACAAGGTTCCGGCCGTGGACGTAGTGCAACGCGCTCGCGATGTCCCTCAAAATGCGCCGCGCGTCTGCGCGCGTTCCCGTGAAGAGGTCGCTTTGCCGGCTCCTCCAAACATCCCGCGCCGAGAGGTCCCTAGCCTCCACATGTTCCATGTACAACGCGAGATGGCGCGCGTCGACCCCGTAAAGCTTGACGATGGACTCGTGTTCCAGGTCGTCCTGGCTCTGGTACTCGCGCAGCCACATATCCGCCTGCCGGATGACGTTTCGTTCGTTTTCGTAGGGTTTGGCGTTGGGGTTCTGGAGCCGCGTCTTGAGGACCTTGACCGTGACGACGCCGTTCGGAACTTGCGAGTGCTCGGCCGTGTACACGGATGATAATGACGTGGAGGCGATTTGGTCTCGCTTCGTGAGTTGATACTCATCCAGCTCGCAGCCACCCGGTATGTGGACCGTCTGATCCTTCTCTACCTCTAGCAGCGCCTGCTTGCCGTGAGGAATCGCCACGGCGTTGGGTAGCGGCAGCATGAGCGGGTCGGCCGCCCTTGGGAGAAATACTATAACACCTTCCTGGTTGTTGCCGACGACCGCGTTCGTCCGCGCTTTCTTCCCGTTGCCCGTTTCCTCCTCATCCTCCGGCAGCGACCGCTTCCCTGACGAGTTGACCCCCGAGATGGCCATGTCATCGCTCCTGCCCGCTATCGACATGACTTCCTCTAGAGCAGACCGATCCAACAACGAGGCAGGGCGCTTTTCTAGAATCCGAAAGTCTAGGACAAGCATTCCCCGTACCAAAATCCTCCACGTTCCGGGGAAGACAGCTCTCGTCGTCCCCGGGTTGACTCCGAAGGTTGGTGATGGACTTGAAGGGGGCTGCTGCTGCGACATCCGAGCGAGTGTGATGGGTACTTCGGATCGGTTAAGGAAGATTAGGTTATCGTCGCCCGGGTTGTAAAAGAGTTCGCACCATAATGGCGGCCGAAGGTTATCATCCACCGGCTCGCCCGGGATGCGAACTGAGAACTTAATGTCCTTTGGAGTCTGAGTAACAGCCAGAACCTTGTGCTGCCTGTTCTGATCGTCCTGTGAGAGCACCTCGGCCCGCAGTGCTAGCCATTGGTATCTATCGCAATCCGGCGTGATAGATCGGCTTGGAGTGAGCGGCCGGACCAGAATGCGCACGCCAGAGTCGTGGTGATGCTCTTCAACCTTGAGCGAGTCAAGCGGGACAGGAGAGGTTGGTGCGCTCTCCATTGGCTCTTCGATTATTATGCTCTTGCTAATTCGACGGGTATATTCGGTTTGAGAGAAGGGTTCTGTCCTTTCTTCGGGGACACTTTCCACAGGCGCTTCGATGCGCGCACTAGTGTTCTTCAGTCGAGGATGCATCTCACAGAGGGAGAAACTCGGCGCGTTCTTTTGAGCAGCCTTCAACTTATGAGACGTGATGGTTATCGCCCATATTGCTGACTGAGGGAATAGTGTTGCGAAGCGCCTAGGATGCGAACATTTTCGCGATCCTTATTTGTGAGGTACCGCAGTTTGTCTAATGGTTGTGGAGTTGTGTGATCAAGCGAGAAACTAAGGTCGACGTCAGAGAAACCGAGTCGAGTACCCCCAGCTGGCAGTGCGAACTAGGCAGAAGCACGGCGAAAGTGGGCGAATACGAATGCCTGTGGTTGGCTGATTGTCGACGACAGGCAGCCCAAGATACTAAGGGACGTTTGGTGTGGTAAAACAAAGCGAAATATGGACGGGAAGAAAGCGGGAGGGGCTGCAACGGCACCGACTCTCTTATGAGGGATCGCTGTTTTCGTGGGCTTCAAATGCAGGAACAGAATTCGAAAGATGAAAACTGGAAAGATGGGCCAGTGACTGTCAGTTGGAGAAAACCGAGTGAAGTGAGGCCTGCAGATGACTTTTCTCAGCCTCAATCAATAATGGTAAAAGAGTCATGGAAACAGGTGGAAGAGGGCCTGTGGGTGCCTGGCGCGCTAAAATCCTGGGAATCGCTGGCGGGCTGGGGGACATGGTGGTGGGAGGGAGGGCACACGAGGCACGAGCGGTACCGACACGGGTCCAAATGCCCAAAATGGCTTTCAAGTGATGGCTGTGAAATGCGATCTCCAAGGTCAAATGTACCCCGCTGCCATCTGATGCGGGACAGTGACAACCCTGACCAGACCATGCGGTCAAGATTTTTAGTTGAAGAAACATCCAAAGCCTCATGGCCGACACAGAATCTGAGACTCGAGAACGCGTTGACGACCCGAGGAGTCCGAATGCCATCATGCGGTCAACAAATGACGTCGGAATCGAATCGCATTGTCGGCCGGTATGTAAGCAGCCCGTCGCCGAGGGAAGGCGCGAAGTCAGATGACTGGCGAACTCGATGCGAGCGAGACAATGGGTGACACGGCTGCTCGTGATGAGAGAGTGTGCCAGTCGCCAGCACTTGACATCGAATCCGGAGAGCCTTTCGTGATGGGCGAGCGCTCTGCTACCGCTGAGAACCTCGGTGTCTAACGAGGCGGAAGTAAACGGCTTTTGGGCACTCGGAGTTGATACACTTCAAGATAGTGCGAAAATCAATCGGCAGGCAGTGAAGTGGTGTACCGTCTCGCAGGTGGCCGTTGGCTGTTGGTAGGGCTCGGGATTCGGGGCTCGATTGGGTTGGCTCGTGCCCGTTCGCATCGTGCAGGAAAGATTTTGGAATTTTGCAACCTCAATTATCAGGCTTCAAAATGTAGTTTCATGAGGGATGCCGTTGCCGGGGTGGTCGAGGAAGCGCCACATACCAGCCACAGTGTGGCACTCTCGGCATGTTGAGGTCGAAATGGGATGATCTGAAGACACTCCTGGCGTTATCGTATCGCAGTTGCTTGGAATGACGGCCGTTTGCAGGAAATTCATGTTGCGGTCTTGGAGATCGGGGGTTGCGAAGGGGAGAGAAATTCAAACCCCAATGTCAATTTCTGAATTTGCAATATTGAATTGGATGTTCAGAAACGAGCAGGCCCGGCTCTATCCTCCCTGGCCGTCTGCCAACACTGTCAGCCTTGTAATGGTTGTGAATCCCATGAGGCTCAACTTCCTCAAGCGGAGATTTGCGAGAACATCCAGAGGGGTGGGTACTTAGTTGACGGGTGTAAGCCGAGAATCTGACGATGACCGACCCAATCAGATCGAACCTTGCACGAGGGGGCTGCTGGATGCTCCGAACGAGGAGCGGACACGAGATTCCACCTCCAAGACATGCGGCGCTGCGCCCAGTAAGCGAGCCAATAGCCGCTCCCGCCCCACCACCCTCACAAGGGGCCGGCTCTCTGGAGTAGCCAATTAAATAAGGGTCGCTGCAGGCCGAGCCAATGACGTTGCGGCTGGAGAGATTTTTCGATAATCATGGCTCAGGCGGTTCTCGCCCCTTGTCCTTTGAGCCCTCCCAAACACCCATTGTCAAGCCAGTGCAGCACAGCCCTCTCGACGTTGCTATCCCGGACACCCCCGTCCTACGGAAGCCGCCCTTCTCAACGTCTTGCAAGTCCGCCTTCTGCATCATTATCACCACTCTCCACCTTTCGAAGCAATTCCACGAGTATTTTCGAGCACTGCGCGGCCTGACGATATCTCCCGTCTATTCTACGAGGCAACCCAGCATGCTTTGCATCGATCAGTACCAAAAGTAGCCACTTTTCGCTCGCTCTTGCTCTCGCACCAACCCTAAAAAAAGGACACAGTCAAGATGTCTTTCGCTCCGAAAGTATAGGAATGGCCCGCTCTACCGCAGGCCTAGGCTATCCTCGCACCCACGAACGACGCATATCCCCCATGGTTTTTACTCACCGGACGACGGTTTAATATTAACGACTTAAAAATGGACGAATTGGGCTGGAGTTGGCCTGCGTGGAAGTTTGGCATGAAGAGGGAGGACCTGACCACGAAGCTTCACGATCAGTACAACACTTTTCCGTCCTCGATACAAGATCCCGAGGCGTTTCACCACGATGTCTACGAAATCTCTAACGAGGCGTCCACGAGGGACGAATTCCACCGCCTGATGGCGGCCCGGAAGCAGCAACGGCTGCAGGAACTCAGCGACTCGCTGGAATCGGCCGCCTTCGAGATCATTGCACACCCGAAACTCGTTGGCACCGAGCAGTGGCAGTATGCGCTCCAGCTGTTCCGCACACGATCTCTCGACTCTCTCGTGAGGTACTTTTCGAGCTATCTTCCTTCTGGCTACCAAACCCCTCCCTCGGCCGGATCTTCCTTTGCAGAGGTTAGCAGCGTCGGCACTGCTAGCACCAACCCCAGCGCTTTCGATGATGACGACCAGCACGGCGTCACTGTACCAACATTCTTGGCCAAAGAAGATAAGGCTCACTATACCCACGAACCGCAAGAACTCCATGATGCTATTTCCCTTTCTCTCGATTCAAAGATACCCCTTTCTCCTAGATCCATGACGATGAAGTCGGACACAGACACAGCTGCATCGTCTCAATCCACAGATGATATTTCCACCCATGACTTTGCCTTCTCTCACCCCCCCACACCCCCTCGAACGCTGTCCTTCTCCGGATCCGAGGCCGAATCTGTCCCGGCTCTGGCTAAGTCGGTTTCGGACGATGACGACATGTCCCAATCCGAGGCCGATTCGCCCGCCGCGTCGGAAACGGATCTTATGGAGAGCCGTTCTTCACTTGAATCGCTCGGCTTCTCGGGATCCGAATCTGGACACCTGAAGAAGGACTACCACTACAATGACGACGAAGAAGATATCCCGTCGGCGCAAATGCCGGCAGACTCGTTCTTCGCTGACGACTTCGAAACGGTCCAGGTGCCCCTGGAATCTTGCGAGCCCATGGAGGCGGAGACGCCCACCCCCAGGCAAGAAACTGTCTCGTCTTGTTATATCGATTCGAAGCCCTTTCACCAGCTCCCCCCGTGTCGGACACGGTCACCCAACAGATCGGCATCACCAAAGTCGACGAGGCTACCTCGCCGCGGCGTGTCGCCGCCGGGTTTGAGAAGGGGTTGCATCAGCAGGAGGAGTCCAGAGGAGATATTCAGCCGGATACAGAAGCCATCTTTGCCAGATCCAGTACGGATAAGAGCAAAAGTGCGGATAGTAGCAACAAGGCTGGAGCAATAGCGAGCGGGGTGGCAGGTCGAAGCTGGCGGGGCAGACGCGACCTGTATTATACCTAACCCTCTAGACCCTGTACATACGTCTTGTAATCTCATGATGACAGCGATTCACATTTTAATTTCCTTCCTTCGTTTGCTGCCACTGCTTGCTGGGACTGGCTGTCGTTTTTATGACTGACAAATTTTTCCTCACCGAGAACGCCGCATGGCCTCACGCCCATGACCAACTCGTGTCTTCGGTGTTTTACGGCCCTGCTTACTTTCTCTACAGGTCTTGTTTTTGATTTCACAGCTGTTGCAGCTGGCCAAATTGCGCCCTGTTTTTCTCGTAATCTGAGAGACCCCATGGCCCGATAGTGTCGGATCCGTGACCCCCGCGCCTGATGGGTGGGGAATGTGGTCTGCGTGTGCGTCTCAGGTAAGCCCCCGCCAGGCACGCGACTTGAGGTAGGTCACGCGGGCTTTCAGCTTTTGGAATCTCCACGCTGCTCAACCGGTTCATGGGAGAGGCGACTTGTCTTGGATCGTTGTGTTCTGGGTTATCTTGAGAAACTTTGACGTCATGGATGCAAGGTACGAGGCGAGTCTGCATGATGTTTGGAGCCGCATGGGTTGGGTATAGATGCTTTGCTGGACGAACGGAAAAGGCAAGTAATTTTGTGATCGGGTAAGTTTGACGATTCGTTTTGCCTTTATAACAACCGGGCACAGGATTGGTGGTTAGGAACCGACTCGTATAATTTTGGTCTACCGAGCCTGACCGAACCGATGAAGCTCTCCTAGAAGAGCGTTCTGCAGGCGAGTCCCGCCACCCATCCTTAATATCTAATATAATTATCACCATCGCTTGTAGTAATTTCCCACTTAAAGAGGGCTGCAGAGAGGCCCCAGGCGACGGGAGTAGTGATATTTAGTTTATCGAGTAGCATGTCGAGAATTTGGCCCCGGGCTCTGCTCAACATGCGCACGTTTTGAAGGGCCTACATCCTTATGGGTTTATTGCTGGTCGGTATGCCTTGTGGAAACTCGGATGGGCATGTGGTGGACCGCGTGAAGCATCTGGAGCGGACGGACGTCAGCACCAGCGTTGAAAAGCAGGTCAATCATTTCCGTAGATTGCTTGCCACCGCTACAGGCTGTTTATAGTGAGGTTCATCCGTGATCTGGCGCAGCGATTGCGTTGACCAAAGCTCCTCTTCCCAGAAGCTCGTTGACGATATTTATTCCCTCGCTTTCTGCAGGGGTGTTCGCGTCATATCTCCTCCACCAATCTGATGAATGTCTGCTCTACATCTAAAGCAAGGCGTATTTGTCTTGCCAGCGTCTGGGGGCTCCTCTGGGTGGGAGTTCTGCCGTGCTTTGACTTTCTCGCAGTAGCCAGTACGTGGCACCATCTTCAGGCTCTTCTTGGCACCGAGCTACAAGGAGCTTGACATGAAGGCCAATATTTGTGGACGAGAACGGAGCCACTGTTAAAGGTGGCGAGAGGCTGATTGCAGGGGCGCGGTCGAAGTCAGACGGACTTTCAGCTGCCCACTCCAGATCGTGGCGCGCATCGGCATACAAAAATAGACATATCGAACGATTTGTCCATGATCACAGTTTGCAGACGCCGAAAGCTCTCTGTAGGTCCTCGCTGTATAAGGCTGGCATTTTGATGCCAAGGAGGCCCATCAAGCTGTAGGTTCGATCCTCGCTCCGTGTCGTTCGGCGGCTGGCCGCCCAGGACATGATAGTGGCAACGCATTGCAAGTGCAACGGGTGGGTCAGTGGTTGTGCTTGTGACCCTCTTGGTCTTGTAGCACTTCAAGGTCGATACCTGTCACTTCAGAAATGACCATCTAGATCCCTGAGATTCTTGCTTCTGCGGTTTCCTGAGAATTCGCACCCCAAAAAGCCAAACAATCTTGGTCTAGTCACTTGCAAAGTATACTGGCTTGCTTGGCGCCAATAGTTCCTGCAACGTCCACTCCTAGGTGAACCAGCGGCTCTTGCGAAGGGCTTGCTTGTTCACGGCGCCATGATCCTGCTCGCTAGGGACGTCAGCGAGGTATACAAAACAGGGTCTTGCGTCTCTTAGTACTTGAACATAGAGTTGATAGCCTCGAGCTGTTCGGCGCAAATGCCGCCACTGGAAGTCGGGTCTGGTGTACTGTAATGATGCCTAGAACATCTTCTACTAAGGTTTGGGCTCCCGATCCCATGTCGCCTAACTAAAAGTGGAGTTTCGGATTCCTTTAATTCTCTGTCTCGTCGCGATCAAACTCCATGAGGTGAGCGGAAACTTCATTTATCGACTCAAGGTTTTGCATCTTTCCGACTGGTGGTTAGTTTAGATGAATCAACTTCTTTAGGTGGGCACAAGTCTAGCATTTAGCCTCCTCAGCTGTATCTTTCTGGAGAGTCTACAATTTTCGCATGAGCACACCCTAGCCTCGATGCATTTGGAGGCTCGCTGGGTGGTACATAGTCATAGTCTTCGATCTCATGATCAAGCGCGTCGTAAACTTCCAAACTTCAGGGTCTCATAATAAACTTATAACTACTGACTAAAGGTCATGCGATTCGAATACAAGCATGAAGTCGCATTTTCTGGCACTCGTCTTGTACGCTGCGTGGGTGCGGGAGCTCCGTCTCCGCAAGTCAACAACCCACCAATGGTACGCATGTGATCTAGCCATCTATAAGAGAGAGCAAATCTCGGACTCGTCTTACTCATAAATCTTAGACCAGAGGTACTGGCCCTTACGCCCCAGCTGTAAGTAGTTGTGTTTACGCTTGACGATAAGCGCCGGACTAAGCTCCATGAGGCGTACGCCGCAGACACTGGGCTTCCGACCCATACCATATACATGTCCAAGACGGTTCCGGCAAATGCAAACGTCCCGTTTTAGTCTGGGTAGAAGGCAAATGCCTCAACGGTATTATCATGGAACTGTTCCTTACCCAGCTAGCATCATTTGGCCTCGCCATTTTTGCGAGTGGCCCACCACAGCAGGGAATCAGCGGTGGTCAAACGACATCTAAATTCAGGACGAATGCTATTGGCTAGATTGCTAAGAAAGCGGGAACCGGCAAGTATGCACTCGTGGATCCCGGCCGTGTTGCAGCGGCTGGCCAGAGCTGCGGCGGCCTTGAGGCATCTACGATGGCTGCCGACGATCGAGTCAGTGCTGTCGGCATCTTCAATTCTAGACTTCTGTCGAGCTGTTCGCCTATATCTGCTGTGAAGAAGCAGAATTTCTACTTTCTAGGCGGCTCGACTGATATTGCTTACACGAATATACGTGTTTCCTGCCCCTCAGTCATCGCTATGCGAGAAGCTTAATGAAATGGTATGGGGGAAGCGTGATTATAAAGCTCTTCCTGCCGATTTTCCCGTGTGGAAAGGCAATGCTAACACCGGTCACGGCGGTACATACAATCAAGTCAACGGCGGGAAGAACGCCATCGCCGCTGTCATGTGGCCCGAGTGGATCCTCAAGGCCAACACCACTTCAGGGGACTGGCTCATGGGTTCCGACGCCAAGGGCGACGGCTGGACGGTCGAGAGCAAGAAAATGGATAAGCTTAAGGTATTCTCAGCGGAAGCATGTGGTTTATTGTTGCCTATCCTTTCTCTTCTACGCAGTATAAAGCTTGAAAAATTGCTCAAGGCTCGGAGGGCAATTCAACGGTTACTGTGCCACCAAGGTCTAGCCGAAACAGATCCTGTTACGTGGTGCAAGCGAGTTGGGTTGCTGATGCCATCTCTCACTGGCTAGTCCAGCACAAGTGCTAAGACGTGGCTCTTATTTACGCGGAATGTTTAGATTGATCACCAAGGTTCTAGGAGAACTATTGCCGTAGAGCTAGTAACAGTGATCCTTATGACCTATACTACTTCTATCACAGTTACGCTTCATGGCCCATGGTTTGGTTGTCACTGAATCCAGCAATTCCTTGATGCAGGTCCACGTGACGTCGCATATTCATCGTTCCGGCCGGTGCAAGACGGTGTTGATCTGGAGGAGACTCTGGGGGCTTCCGCTGGCAAATATAAGCCGGTGTGGTCACTCAACGGAGAGACGCACATTAGAGTCACACAACCTTCTATTGCCGCACACATGAATATCGGTTGATTTTGATCTGAAAATCCTAGCCCATCGCGATGGTTTCTGGTAATAGACGCCCGTATAGTCAGTCGCTGATAACTACAATAATTATTCTCTTCGCTGACTCCAAATACAACCCTTAAAACCAGCGCTGACAAGAATGACAGTAGGTATTGCCTATGAAATGCGTCGCCCAGCTCACCGGCTGGGGTATAACTCTTAAAGCTCAATCTGCACGTCTGTGGTGCGACGGATACAGCCGTCTTCGGGCATATGAATCACAAGATTGTCTTCTGTGCTGCCCAGACTGTGTTCTTTGCTGCCATGGCTCTCGAGGCGGGTGATGTTGGCTCGGGCAGCGCATGAGACGCCTGTCTCGCCGACGTAGCGTAAGTTGACGGTGAAGCGGGTCTGATGCTGGCTCAGCAAGCCGAATCGACGCAACGTGTGCTGTGGAGGTAGGACTTGAGACAGGGCAGGCAAGCAGCAATGAGGCCGAGCTGCTCCTCAAGGTTAGGGCACAGAGTAATTTTGATGCCTGTCACTTGCAGCATATCCGAGTCGTTGCTATCTTTATCCGTCTCCACCACAATGACCTTGATGAGCGACGCTGCTGATGCGAATAGGCCTAATCCCATAAGGGATATACTCATGATCTTCTCACGCACCCCCCGCTTAATGTGCACTATAAAGGTGATGGGAATTAGCGACAGCACAATGCCAGTGACGATGACGACAGTGGATGATGGTTAAGCTGGTGCTCAAAGCGCGTGTACACCAGCATTTCTTGTCGACAATAGTGGGGTCCCACTGCGCCGATAAAGCGGGAGAACGAAAATGGGGTGGGGACGGGCTAGCCTTGATCCGATGGGCGAGAATTGTCCCGAGCATTCCTTTTCATCTCACGGGCAAATATGGAGTACCAGCCGTCTAGTTTTAGCACCTGGCCGGCTCGTCGCCGGCAGTCAGATTCCCAACTCTTGGAACGATGTGGAGCTCAGGGGCATCCCGTCCAGCTGGTGGGTTAGATTTGTTGGGCTCCAGTTTCTCGGATAGGCTCTAGTTAGGTTCTGGTTCTGGGGACTGGTTTTAAAGAGACGTCGAGACTGTTAGTGTGGTTGCGTACGAGCTAGGCTTCATT
>Ga0247774_1000828_pt1 | contig 15627 bp, 13 predicted proteins | sample UWRJL001104B6_FD_179933 | JGI IMG/M metagenome (GOLD analysis project Ga0247774, IMG submission 179933) | Plant litter microbial communities from Arlington Agricultural Research Station in Wisconsin, United States - UWRJ-L001-104B-6 | ecosystem: Environmental > Terrestrial > Plant litter >... | reverse complement strand
GGGGGTTTTTTTTTTTAGTATACAAAGAACACCGAGTTACCAGTCTGGATTGGATTCCCTCACAATCTTGGAGCCCCAGACTTGCTCCGTGCCCTCAACGTAGTAGCCTGATTCCTGGCCGATTAGAGTCAGGGACCCGTACAGGGTGAGGTTTCTACACTTTCTATTTTCGTTGTCATTAGTAAATGTGTCATGGGTAGCCTGTGGAAATTCCCAAGGGGAAGAGAGAAAGGATGAAAAAGGATGGTGGCCTACAGAAAACCATTGATGGTAGTGTCGCCATACACTTCCACGTCCTGCGCATCGACGTTGCCTAGAATTCGCAGCTTGCCAAAGCCCTTCATCTTATCCCTGCAATGGCGTGGTTAGACTTTCCGCATTGGACATTGCTCATCTCCAGAGGAAGCTTCTCGGGCGGTCCTTAAAAAGAAGAGAATAAAAGTAAACTTACTGGGTCACCAAATACCCCGTGACCTTGATGTTCCCCACGGCCTTAATCTTTCCGCTTTAGGAAATGTTAGCCTAGCTTTCTCCCCTCTAACCTTCCAGTGACCTACCCGCAGTTGACGTTGCCGTTTATCTCAAGGGCTCCGTAGGCTTCCATCTTCTCGGCAACGGAAAAGTCGCCATTCAGGGTGATGCTCCTCTCCGACTTGATGGAACCCTGCACCTCCAAGGGACCCTGGACTACGAGGTCATTCTCGCTCTTGAGCGACCTCGATTTCCGGATGGGTTGGCTGTGGGCTGTGGCGGCATACCCCGCTGTTGAGGTTGTGGCCGTGGAATAGTAGTAGTCCGAGGTCGACATGCTGTCGTCTTGCTGGTCGTCAGTGTTGTGGGCAGGTTCTTTTCCCTTGCCAGGGGACATTGGGGAGACGGAAAGAAACCGAGAAAGGGAACAAGCCCAATCAGACTTGTTGATAAAATGGCTTGGAGGTGTCCTTGACGAGGGAATGTTGGAGGCTTATTCAGGGCAGTGGAGCTCAGATGAAGACAGGAAGAGCAAGGCATCTCATGACTTACACGGTTTCGGGGGGTGGGAAGGACAGCTACTCTTTTAAATCTTGCGACATGAGCAGATATGTGGGCCTTCGATTTATATCGACACTTTCGGTCTGATTGTCAGGGAGTCATCTGCAAGGTCGGAACCACCATGTTATGCTCTAGTCCACGAGGACAAGCGGCTGAGAGATGTAGAATCTCTGGGAAGTTTGAGAGACCCAAGAATGCGGGGGGAAGGAGGCCAGGAGTGGTAAGGCTAGATAGCTGAAGAAAGAGCCATGAAGATGGTCAATGAAAGAAGGGCCACCCACCTGCCTAGGACTCTATAGGGGTTATATTGTGGGACGTATCGTATATGACGAGCTTTCTGCTTTATAATGATTTCAACGACATGAGTCAAGGAGGAGGGTACTGCACCTTCTGACTAGCTCCCGGCACTCGGAATAGGCCGAAATGTCAGGCGCTGGGCATGGATGGGGGTGTTCCGTCGGCCCGGGGCTTGAGGGAGGAAGAGAGTGTGGAAGTGTCATGTTTACAGGGCTGCAAGCCCAGGAATGTAAGGCTGGAGTACTAAGTAGACCCAGTAGAGCTGTTAGTCCGACGTCACATTCGCGAGCTCGCAGCTGCCGGCATGACGATGGACAGGTAGCAATAAAGACTTGTGTGGACGGATACACATCCCCGCCTAGAATAGGACTTGTTTTGCTGCCTCAGCTGGGGTGCTCGAACAGCTTTCCATTTTGGACCAGGAGCTGAACGAAGGTGGCAGAACCGTACACACAAAAACGGTGTATCGTTTGAGTGGCCTGTTTATTTTAGGTGGGGGTCGTAGTGGTGGTGCGAAGACGTTGGAGCTAGGTAGTTTTGCTTCGGATTTCGGAAGCATCGAATGGCAGGGTAAATTGGGAAAGATATTGAGATGTTGAACCTCGGATTTTCTGGTGTCGTTCGTGGGCGCTCGTGGGCGATCCGTGTAAGTGACGCTTGCTGCAGCTAATCCGGGAACATCGCTGCATCCCGCCTTGGTGCCTGAAACTGGCGGGGCGGATCGGTGTAGCTGGGCGAATGCGGGCAATGAGCTTCGGTCAGTGCTTCCAGCGTAGGGGATAAAGCTAGATATTATTCTTTGGTCTAGCCGATCCCCTCCCTAAGAGAGATGCCGCCCAAGGAAGATTTTGGAAATATCTGAAGCGGCTGTTTTTCTGGTTGTTTATCCAATGTCGCATGTTTCTGACAAGGAAGCCACTCCCTTTCTTCAGCCTTGGTGGGGCTCGAATTTCCAGCATTGGCCGTCATCAATCACCAAGACTCCATGGCCAGCCAGTCTCGATTGCGATTTGGGGTTTCAATTTTCGTCTGATTCTCAGTTCCGGTGCCTGCCACGTCCTACGGCTTGGACAAGGGCTGGGGAAGGACAAACAACAGGCAGGGACGTCAAATCGCTACATTACCAAGCAACTGGACTCTCGTCGCGCGAAAGCCGCACACCAAATTGGCAACGCCCAGGACGTTTTCCTAAATCAGGTACAGAGCTGGTGCAACAGCCACAATTTGGATTGATGTTGCATGTTGATGCCTCCAATAGGCGGCAGCATGGCGCGACCGAAGCGGCAAAATGGGGCTTGATTGAAGTGAGGCGCAGGCTGCACTGACACTCGTGAGTGTGACCTTGCAAGTCTGCCGCACCTCGGTCACGAAACAGCCAAAGTAGAAGGGTGGAGGAATGGGCTGGTACTCTACATGCCATCTTTAAACCCAGGTTTTTCGAGCTAGTCCGAGGTAGAGCACCTTGCATGATGGTGGCTCCTCCCACTTGATCAATTGCATGGCACACTATCAGCCGCTTTTCTGCGCGACTCGTCATTCTTCCCCACGATCCTTTTTGCGTCTAGAAAACCTACCTGCAGTCTCGGTGTTAATCAAGATATATTGACCACTCCACCGGTACTAGCTAGCACCTGTCGCCCTGCACTGCTGTACCGCAATCGGACACTAGATTATGGTGGTTGATCGTTGTATTCTTGTTCCGCGTCTAGTATTGCGAAGGAGACAGGACGATAACCGTTTCGCTGCCAGCCCCGGGGTCCGTCCGCCCAGGAACCCTAAAATAATAAGAAATCTCAAGTGGGCACTCCGGTTCCGCTTCTCGGAAACGGGGGGTGTTTTCATGTCCAGCCCGCCTCGGAACTGGCGATCCTATGGGGTTGCACGAAACTTCGAGTCGCATCCGCAGTGGGCACCCGCAATAGCCAATCTGGGTCGTAAGGCCGGCTGTATGCCCATCAGCTCCATGGCGAGATATGTCGGCGTGGGCGACCCATCCTGTCTAGGAGGAATGGAGCAGCGGAAACCTTGGCGGCAAGCTTGGCGTTGGCCGACCGTTTTAATTGCCTTCCTGGATGAGTTGCATGACAGTGACAGCCTGGAGGCAAGCGGCCGGAAGTTGGAACCTTCAGCCTTGTGGGGCGGACTCCCGAACCTCCAGCGCAGAAAAGGCAACGAAAAACCTCGGCCAGCAAACGAAGTCTTGTCGACATGTGAAGTGCGTCTCCGGAATAGCGGGTGCCTGGACTGACGCCGCTCTCATCGCACACATCGCCCCTTTTGAACCTCTCTGACGCCCTACGAAGGACTACACCGTGCATAGCAGCATGAAACTACTTTGAGCCCGCATAGTTCCGCTCCAAGGCAGGATTCAAAGTGCCAACCATCGATCTCACCGCAGCACGCACCGATCTAGGAAGTTGGCAGAGCAGGTGAGACAATGTTTCGGTTTTCCGGTTCCCGATTTCTGGTACTGGTAAAGGCCGTGTGGCTCGTAGGCATCCGCAATCCTTAGCTTGCAGCGCGCTTCGCCCGCCTCGGGGCGTCTTCTCGACCAATCCCGATTGCAGTTCCCTTCACTCCATTTCACCTGCCTCACACGCACGCAAGAAGCAACACGAAAGGATGCCGGTGTCTGAGCAGCATTGTATGAAGATGGTCCGGCAGCTATTTCTCTGCTACTCGTCTCTAAGTTCCACAGGTGCCGGCCTCTAATCTCTTTTGAAATGCGCTGCAAGTCGCATGGCAGCCCGTCCCCTTTCGATTCCACATCCCTTGTTATCCCACGCCGTCGTGATGTTACTGGCAGTCACACATTCGATCCGGCTTCAATAGCCCCACGCTTATGCTCGCTGCACCCAGCATTCATCTCAACACCACCCGCCGCTTCCCGCGTGCAATGTCCACAATCGGCGCAGTCTTTGTCCACCATCTCACGTTCGGCCAACAAGCCCCAGCCCGATGCCCGTGAACAAGGCCGCAGCCGCCCACACTTTTGCGTAGGAGCTTGCGCCAGCACTTTCAACACCGGCAATTGTAAGTGAGGTTTGGAGGTATGTGTTGGTGTAGGTCGCCAGAACGCCAATAGCAGTCCGGATTATGACCACCTTTGTCTTTTTGGTGTAGCCCCAGACATTGAACCAAGTAGTTTCGCCAAGTGATGCTTCCACAGGATCAAACTCGAGAAGCTTGTCGTCCTCGGTGCTTGGGCCCACGGCTGCAAATGGGGTAAAGATAAACGTCTTCGCGGCAAGGCCGAAGAAGGATGCTGCCGGCAGGATCGAGAGGTATGTTGACGAGTACACGGGAACCATGGTTTTCAGGCCTTCAAAGTTGGCAATGAGATTGGCCGGCAAGTATAGACGGTAGGCCATGAGGAGGGTGACGGTATAGACAATGGCGGCTAGGGCGGTTGTGTACACCTGGATAGCAGGATCCGCGATGATCTCTTTGTTGGGCACGGATTCGCTGCCCCGGTGGGCTTTCGACAACGGCCGGAGCAGCTGGAATGGAATGGAGGTGGACGCCATGTCAATGGCAACCGCTAACATGGCCGTTGTTGGACTGACATCATAGAATGTTGCCAAGAGGTAGAACTGAGTGTTGAGTAGCACCGAGCAAGTGTCAGCAGAAGTCCGATGAAACTGCAAGCTAAGGGCGGCAATCGGGAGATGAACTGACCGGAGGGCCGTGGCCCAAGATACTGAGAGCTGCCAAGTCGTAGCTGTCCAAATTTCCGAACCACCCAATGGCCAATTCAAGTCTATATGAGGTACTTCGCATTAGTGATGTTGCTCCCCGTTCTAGACATAAGAATCTCATCGACCCAGCGCTGTATCAGCCATGTGGTTAATTGGGTGCCGTACATTCTCCATCCGGTAATCATGGATACTTCTGCCCAGCTATCAAGGGACTTGGAGACCTCGGCAAGTTCACCGTTTGTGAGCTCGCCAAGCAACGAGTAGGACAAGGCCGAGATGGCGAAGCTCAAAACCACCACCAGCGGGAATCGGACCGGCATCGGTAGCCGCCGTGTGCGCCTCGTAATGCTGTTCTCGGATCCCATCCCAAGCCGCCACTCGTCATTCTGACTGTCGTTATCCAAACTAGACTTTGCGACAACGCCCTTCGTTCGCGCGCGAAGCTCCATGATGATATCCTCGTCCGCGTGCCAGGACTACCAACAAATTGGTAGCTGATTGGGGAAGTAAATTTCTCGAGTAGGGCAGCGGCAGCTGAACTTAAGCTCAAGGTATCTTGAGAACAGCGTCGTGCTTTTTATTTCCTAGGTTCGGCTGACTCTGATAGGGAGAATTGGTGGTAGTGGGCAGGTTGAGGGCTGGATGACATTTAATGACGAAAGCCGCAGCATGACGGCCGTGTTCAGTTGAAAGACGCAGTGGCAACCTGCATTGCTCTAGGCACGTTCTTAGCGCGGTGGAGCCCCGCTTGTGGTCCTCCCGCCCTGTGACGTCGCCCAAGAAACCCCGACGCGGCAAGTCCCACAGCAGATCGCCTCCGGGCCTCGCTGATCAGGCATTGAGTTCTTGATGGGAAGCCGCGGTCCACTTTGTTTTTTAGCTCCTCCTTCATAGGTTGGTAGGACAGTCTGTCACCAATACCTTCTCCTGCCTGCCACAACTTCGGCATTCATCGTTTGTCACTTTCCAAGCAAAAGGAAAAGGCTGGCATCTAACCCTGAACTCCCGCGACAGGCTGGAAGCCCAGCTGAGATGCATCAAATGAAAACACTCTGCCGGATCGAGTCACCCATCGGTTTACTGAACGACGAACCATCCAACCCCACAAATGGACGAAGAAACGGAGACCAAGCCGCCTACCTCTAGGCACGAGCCGAGCGGAAGACCACGGAGACGACCAATACCCTCAACAGCCCAATCCTATCACAGAAATTAGACTTCTTTTCATACTCGCCTCGTGGTACTCCATCTAGCACCAACCTCACCACAGACTGGCTCCGAAAAACAACGGTGGAAGACTTGGGAACGCGTTCTCTAGTGGTATAAATCGTTTCCATTGAGCTATGAAAGTGTAGGCTCGACGCTCTCCAACCCTCGCTTTAACCTCATGGAGCTGCAATCTCGTTTGCCCAGTGTCGAGGTGCTCGGCGATCAGCAAACGGGCCCTCCACTCTTCGGTGCAAAAGGTTCGGTGGCGGAGCCGTACCACTCTCACTGCCATCATTTTACAGGTCGATATATTGTGGCACAAAAGGAAACCTCACGCTGACTCTGGAAATTGGTCAATGGCTTGTCATGAGCAACATGCAACAACGGCGATGCTGGCCACAATTGAAATGTCCAAGCAGGTCCGACCATTGCACCCTCTTCAAAGGACCATGTCTCCGAACACGCCGACCTCCTCCTCGCTGCGGTCCCTCGAAGCCATATGTTCATCGTCGTCGTCCATGCCGCTCTCGGCACTGTCTTCCATCTTCACGTCTTCGCTCCGGTTCGTTCCTCGCGTGAAGCTCTCTGGTTGTCTGCTCGGGAAACTGTTCAGAAACCCGTTGCTGGAGAAGGATGCGGCCTGGCCGATATATTGGGCTGGCAAAGGTGGGACTGGGGGTGCATCAGCCGGTAGGATTACGGTGGTACCGCCGCTGTTGCTCCCGAAGCTACAGCTGAGAAGAGCCGCAGCCAGGTCCCGATCGTCTTGACCGGTGGCGTTTCTACCCGACGACGGCGGTCGGCGATCATGGCTCTGTTGGCGCATATGCCCAAACCCGTTTCCGTTGGGAGCACTGCCAGCGAAGAGTGATGTGTTGGTGGATTGATATGACCTCGAAAATCCACTACCACTGCTATATCTCTTCGGCGCCTGGGCGTACTGTATGGTCTGGCCCAGAGACTCGAGCTGCGGGGGTGGCGTCGTGTCTGCGGAGCTCTGCCTGTCGTGCTGCTCTGAATATCTAGAGGCCGCAGGCGATGGAGACTCGGCATCGCTGGGGAAGTCCTTTGCCGAATCGGGCGGCGTCGTGGTGTCTTTAGTAGTGTTGTTCATCGCTACGAGCACGCTGGCGGCTTCGAGAAGCTGCACTTGCTGGTGCTTGGAAATCAAAAGCTTAGAGGTGAGAGACCACTCAGGAGTGTGTTCCCACCTGGCGGAACAATTTCGTCAGCGACACAGGTCCTTCAAGCCACAGCGCACCAGGGTTTCCCTCAACCGAGTACCAAGCAATATGGCATTCGTGGGAAGAGGGAGACGAACAAGTGTTTGGTCAGACAACTGCTGTGCTTGTACCCCTTTCCACACTTCTCGCAGCGGAGTTCAAGCCGGTTGCTTTTCTTGCCTTCTTTTGTCAGAGGCTGCCCGTCGCTCGCCCTTCGGATCCGAGCCTTTTGAAGGTCGGTCTTGGAGTCCCCTTCTTCGGCCGACATCTCGATGGCCTCGTCATCTATGGCATCTTCGGGTATTTCGCCCTTGGCCACGGCCATGAACCTGCTTGCTGGTAGACTCGCCGGAGGGGATGGCAAGCTAGCTGCCAAAGCTGATCGACTGGCCACGCTCCTCGAGGATACGTGTCGCCGCCCGCCGCCCACAATTGGCATGGGAGCCGTCCCCTCTTCCTTTAGAGCCGCTGCCACGGCTGCAACATTGGCGGCACTGCTTGTCATGGACTTTCTACGCGTGACACGGTTGTTGCCATTGATGGGACCGGGACCGACGAGGAGCGAGTGCGAGTTAGTTCGCGAATGGGATTGTCTCGACGAGAGTCCGGACGACGTGGCTGACAGCGACGGGCGGTGTGTCAATGGGCGCGAGGATTGTTGCATCTCCTGTCATAAGCAGTTTTTGGTCATGATCAGCGTCGAGGTTCGAACGAGGTTCGCGCCTGTGTGCGGAAGGCAAGCCAATAGGGCAGGGATGCCAGATGAAGGCCGAGACGGCGTGCAGAACATACCTTGGAAGAGGCCATTGCCGGCAACGTCTTTCGAACTTGGCTACTTGTACAAGGCTGGGCGACGTCACTCCCTCCAGGAGGTGAGAAATTACAAAGATTGAGCTTCGACGGCGTAGGTTTTCGTGATGTTGTGCGTGTTGTGCCGTTATTGTGTGTTGAAGAGGAAGAGAGCGAGGACCGAAATAATAATTTGGGATCAGCAGCAGCAATTCCCCCCAAGAACCCAAGCCCCAGCAAGGCGGGGGCGTGTGTGTGTGTGGATTGGTCCCCGGGGGGTGCCTGGCTAACAAGAACCAACATGGCACCTCCGATGGCCCCTTGTACTGTCTGTCGTAACTCTACCCAGCAGCCAGAGTACACACATCTGCCGTATCGCCTCATATGTCGCCAGGCGCCAACATTGACGGCCCAAATCGAACCCCATCACTTCCCTTCACAAACGAGCTCAAGCGAGCAGCTTCAGTTGTTGGGGTCCTACTAGTACATTCAAAGAGATAGTGCTATACGGTATCTTAGGGCTATCATTATGGCAAGTCATACATCTTCTGATACATCTTCTGAGATTGTGGATTCGATAGACCCAAATTCGCGGCTGACAGTGGCTGAAATGTGTATCGGCGGAGCAGTTAACAGTGAGCACAGAGGCAGCCTTTGGACGACTTCGGCACCGTTTTGCCCATTTGACAGATCCACGCAATCAGAGCCTTGTGCTCTGGGGGGGGGCTGCCCACAACTTGTAAGAATTCCAGAACCGCATCAGCTTGGTGTCTTGTCAAAATTCCGCCTGTCTGGATTTGCCGTAGCCATCTTCCCCATAGAGAGCTGCCGACAATTCCGTTAGAGAAGGAGGATCGCCGGCAGCGTGTTATGCGCCGTTCAGTGTTTGGAGGGAGCTCGAGAGTCTTTGGGAGGGGAAACTTCTTCTCCACCCGCTGAAAATGGGCATGGAATCAGCGGGATACAGACATCGGATTGCCACACTGTGGCAATATATTCTGGCGTCCACTGCAGCAATTCAAAAGCCTAGCCTTCTGGTCACTGCACGATGGTCATGGGTTATGGAGGTGTCCAGGTACTTTGTCTCGCCTAAAAGATACATCTCGTCTGCAGGCTGTCTCGCTCTTTTTGGGCAAGCCTACGGAGTGTTGTCGAGAAAGGGCTGTGTACGGATCAACTGGGAAGGGGTGAATGGATCAACTTCACGGGCGGTTTGGAAATAAATAGCCCCAGGGAAGTTTATTTTGCTGCGTTTGAACAGAAAGAGAGCGATTTTAAAGGATTTTTTTTTTGCTCTGATTCAAAGAGAAGGCTCTACCTTCAAACCCATTCCATCATGGGAATTTACAGAGGCCAGAGAGAGAAATGGATTCTGTAGGCCTCGACTCGGTAGGTAGGTTTGTTATCTAGCAGGGCTCTCATATCTTCAAATAGGAAGCAGGAAGAAAGCTAAGCTGGTTCTAGTCTGGCTGCTTGGAATCTGGCGCGCGTGGCTGCGTGGGCTGTAGCAGGTCTGCTCTTCAATGCTTCCTCAATAGGGTATTGGTATTAGGGTGTCTTACAAAGCCCAGCAGGTTTTACATGAGGATCATCAACAGAAGGTGAGTACGGTTGAGTCATGATGGTCCAATTGGGACTGTGATGTCCATGAATCTCTGTATGTCATTTTCTGTTTGCAACTCCCTCGAGGGACCTAAATTTTTTTTTTTTTACGGGGCCATTGTGACATGGCAGCTCGGCAAGATGATCGGAGTCGGCCACGCGGACATTAGTGTGCTTGCGGTTTTTTGCTGACTTGGATGATTCATGTGGCCACCAACAACCTGACAGCTGGCTGATGACCCGGATGAGGATGCGTCATGAGTGGCCATCCCATCAGTTCGGCCGCTCTGTGTGCAGGCACCTACTAGAAAAAGCCGCCAGGTGGTCGATTCTTGGGAAGCAGGAACCGGGCGCGTTTGGCTGGTTGGTTGGAGTGACAGCGTGAACTGAAATGAGTTGTTCCTGAATGCCGGATAGGAGTTCCCCAGTGGAGGAGGGTAGTCGGATTTCGAGGTTTCCCCCTATGGTGCTCACTACCCTATGCATCCGTGCTAAGAGCCTACCTACTGGTACGAGGGACGATTTGAAGGATCATCAGCCTTACATAGATCTCATTAAGCAAGAAATTAAGCCAGTTCGTCATTCCAGGTCATAGGACACTCAACATCGAAAGGGCAAAATCGAGAACGAGTTGGTCAAAATCAAGGTCAGCGGGGCTTCTGAGGGCTTCGGTGAAGCGTGTGCCAAGCTTGGCCTCGGAACGCGTACTTTGCTGGCTTTGCTGGCTTTGCTGTGGCGGCAGCAGGGAAGAGAGTCTCGAGTCGAGGTCACTTGGTCACCTGGCAAACGGACCCGCGACAGGAGGGGCGTGAATGTTGGAACGGAAGCACAGTGTGCGAGAGATAACGGAGGCGAGCACCAAGGTTTACCAATTGGGGAAAGAATTTAAGGCACAGATTTCTGGCACACGGTGGGACCAAAAAATATTGGCTTAGCAGCGTCTGTTGCTTATTGAAGAGGCTTATCCGGCTGGCCTTTGTTGTGGAAAGAGGTGCATTCCGGTCAGAGAGGCCCGGAAAGGCACAGAAGAACGAGATGGATTTTCCAGCGAGCTTTTTTCACGAACGACACGGCTCTCGAACAGACTTTCGTCAATCAAGGCTCCTGAATCCCCTGGGAGGACACGCAAGAATCGATTATCGGGACCTTTTTGCCCTGTCGGGCTCCCAAAGAGCCATCGAGAGACAGAGGCGTGTAAGAGGGAACACCGAGGTAAGGGACTAGGATGGTACCTGATGGGCGTGCGGGAGCCAATCAGGGGCTGCAGCGCAACACCCATCCAAGCGCTGGCTTCAAGCATCTCTTCCACTTTCCCTCCAACATGGTGGGTCCTGTGACCATTTTAGGTCGCTCTTGTTGCCTTTCGAGGGTAGAGTCGAGCCGACTGATGGACCAGCTTGATAACTTACTACTACAGTCCTAATCCTTCAATTACCAGGCTCGAAGAAGGCATATTCATGCAATGGCACTGGGTGGGTTCTATCCAAAGCTGGTGACCCTTTCTGACATGCGCATGTACTTACAACTTGGTCGGCTCCAGGTCGTCGATCGGGCATCAGGCCGCACGGAGGAATCGCCAGCTATCCTCCAAGCTGCAAGTGACTGGCCGGTGCCTGACCCGACGGGATTTGGCTGTCAACTATCCAGTCGTACCGCTTCTTGTCGACTGCCAGCGTTGGTCTCCGACTAAGCCAGCGATTTGCACGCCCTAGCATTGGCAGACAGACTTCATTCCCAGGTATGGTTCCTGACAGATCACCAGGACCTGGCCGAGCTTGACATTGCTGGGCAGCTGGTGGGTTTGAGACTCCACTGCACCCACGGAAGGGCTTTCGATCAAATCTGGCTTGATTCGATGGACGAGATAGCATCGACTACAGTGCGAAGGTGCCAGTTGTCAATCGCCAGTCTGCAGGCCGACCACTACGACATCCTGCTCAGACTGAACTCAGACGTGTTACCGCACAGTCCGAACTCCAGTCCGTGCCGTGCTCGGGATGAAATTGCCAATAGCACATTTCCCCTTCCCCTCAACCCGCAACCCGGTATTCTTAGCTCCTAACATAGCTCACAATCTCACGTTCTTGACAGGTCATGCTCGCTGTTCCTTGGCTCTCAGAGCGAGGCAGGTCATTTTCGCGAACGGCCCAATTCCTGAATGGCAAAGCTGGACACACCAACGGCCATCTGAGCGGCCTTCGGCAACGTCTGATCTTCACCAGATCCAGTCTATCTCAAAGTTTCTATGGCGCAAGCCGGATCTACAATCAGGATGGGCCTGCAAGCCATGAAACCGAGGGATATTAAGAAGTATCTGGTTGCTGAGGGTCAAAACCCAGGCCCCCGCCGACAAAAAAAATATCCTTTATGAAGTCGGTTTCAAGGGTTTCCAGCGCACAAAACTGGACCAGAGTTTAGCCTTGGATAGGCTTGGCTTCATAAGCCTTCACTACGTGATGCACCTCTTGCAGGCGCACTAACACAGCATGCGATGGAACCAGAGCCGTTGCGCAACAGCAAAACAGTTTCGTTGGCAACTACCCCACAAAAAGTCAAACTTGGGGAGCTAATTGGCGATCGTCAGATCCAACTTTCCCATGCCGCACGACGTTTCTACGGTGGTATTCCCCATAGAGACCAGACATTTTATCAACCTTCAGAGAGGATAGCCGCAAGAGTCGACTCGCGCCCACGAAAACCGAGGAGCAAGGACTACCCCTCAAGCGAGCAGCCCTCCTCCTGCACCCCTCATTTTCCTACTGCACCTCTAAAGCCATGTTCCGACGCATGCGGAGCCAGAACGGTCTATCGGTTGCCCTCTCCCCTCTTTACCACGACCGCAGTATGGGGTGGTGAGGGCAAAATTTCTCAACTGCAATCTATTGGCTTGGAGGGTGGGTCGCAAGTGCTTCTGCCCCGGATCACACCCAAGCTTTACACGGGAAGATTTTTTTTTTTTTTAAGAAAATTGAGGCAATCAAGTAGGAGCTTGTTTCGAACAACCTTTAATGCCGTGATCTAGGCAACCAACTCGGGAGGTCTCGCTTACGAAATTGAGGTGACATGTTCATTATTAGGGAGAACACCACATAACCTCCTTCTACTCATAAAAACCACCAACAAAGGAATAAAAGCTACTTGACCATATAGCATCTTTATGATTCTGAAGAGCAATCTCACTCTCCACATAGTGTCGGCTGAATTGCAACAATGGGGGTTGTGAAATATCCCTCGTCATTAACGTGCTCCTGGAGACATTGTATATGCAGTTCCGCGTGAGCAGTTGCGCTACTGTATACTTGCATGACGGAGGCGAATTTCAAGTCCGAAATACGGTGCTAGCGTAGCTCAACCGCGTGTCCTTTCTCATAGAATCTTACTCGGTGCAGCAGGTGTCAGCGCGTTATTCCGTTGCCTGGAGACTTGGGCATCGTGTCTAGGAACTGGATATGGTTGCAAGTCGGCCACAGCGGGTCGTGGCAATGCCGCAAAGGATAAGCCAGAGAGGCAAGCGTGTCCTTTCAAAACGGACACTCATCAGGCGGAACCGATCTCAGTTTCATTCCGAGCCAGCCGGATCGACGTCCATCGTCGTGACCCACAAACGGGAGACATGGGCCTGGAGGTCAATGTGTAACGGGCAAGGGACACGAAGAGAAAAAGGAAAGTGTCATTGCACTTCACTAAGAACGCAAGTCATCGGTCTCTGCTAGGCGATCGCCTAATGTGAGTGAAAAAATAGCAGTCCCAGTGAAGCCTGCTGGCGTGTTCTAGCAGGGGGAGCCGCCGGGCTAGGCCCAGAACCTTGCACAGGCAAGACAGGCTTCAGACACTGCAGTGGAGAAATCTTAGCGGCGGGTTTTGCTGTAGACCCACTTTGGAAGGATGACGTAGCTCGCTTTCCCGTGTTTAGGTGTCCTACTAATCGCAAAGAGATCTTCCGTCGAGTCCTCAACTGTATCCATATCCCATTCTGTTTCTCTACGTCGCGTTTAACCTTAAAGGTTGAACTCTTCATACTCAGCCTTGCCACGAAAAAAAGGTCATCCCATGAAACGAAGGCGCAGAGAAAGAGAGCAGCACTCATGGCGCATTGGAAATGATCCGCCCGTGGCGCGGCTTGCCTGCATTCGAACCCGCACCTCCTTTACGAACTGCTGGGGAGGAAGGAGGCAAGACTTCGAAGCCAGTCCCGCAAGAGGCTTAACGCGAACTTGAAGCGCCTAACTAGCGTCCTGCAGATATTAACCAATCAGGCACCGGATGGTCACCAGCACTGCGGACAACTTGTTCCCCATTGCTTTTCGGCCGGGCTTGCACATACGCCTCGCACTGTGTTCTTGTTCAGGCAGTTCCTTCATCTATTGAGCGATTAGAGGGCAGTGTGCAGCAACTCGAAGCGGTAATCAAATGTTCGAATAACAGTCAAAAATCCAAGATCTTTCTTGAAGCCCCCGAAGAGCTAAATTTGACGAGGTTTAATGATGGGCTCACTCCTTCATATCATCTTTGATGCAAGCAGATGGCCAATAGATTCGAAAGCACGGCACACCTTGACAAGTCGATAGTGGTTCCTGGATTATGGGCGCCTGTTCCACGTGGAAATTGGTGTCGACGGGTTGGCTGGATTGGATCTTATCGCTATTCATGGACTTTTGGTGGAGAATTCATCCCATCCTTGACCACTGCTTATCACGCAGTCGGTGGAATGTTCGAGGGGTTCCTTCCTCCGCCTGCTGCGAAAAATTAACATCCTTGGCATCTCGGTTCTTTCGTGGGTACTCAAAAGTCATGTTCTCCGCTCAAGCCCGGTCGACCAGCGTAGAGCCGATCTCGGGGACTCCGCATGATCTCGTGCTGGACGTGGCATGCCGGAATACTCTCGGCCACCACCGGACGCGAGTGACGGAGCGAGCTTTCTGCCCCCCCCCCGTGAATAACTTTGCGCCGTTGAAGCCAAACACCCTATGCCTCCGTGAAAGCCCCGAAATATCTCCCAAAAAATACCCTTGTGACCGGCTCTTGGATAGGAAGTTGTACTCTAGTTGTTCTGGGAATTTAGTGACATCACGATCTGCCCCCTCCACCAAAGGTATCTCGAAAGCGGCGATCCCGAGATCACTTGCGAACTTTGCCTGAACTCCTAACAAGCTCCCAAACTTGGTGGTCGGTTGCCGAAAATTGGCGCAGCTGCCTACTGCCGTGTCAATGATGCAAGAAAGGGTGCTCCACGCCGGGCAATGTTTCTTAGCCGGCCTCTTGACCTGTAGAACTGTTCACTAGCGTGGTGAAGAATTGCCTCACGTCAGGCACTATTTCTTGAGAAGACTTCCAACTCTCAAGCTACAAATTCCTAGGCACAGTTTCAACCAACACTTGAAAACCCCCGATACCTCTGTGAAAGACAACAGTTTTGCTTCTCCTGGGTATCCAGACATTCTTCAACAAATCTAACACACACCTACCCCTAAGAAACACCATGGCAGACGCATTCCGCAGATCAGGGCGGGGAGGCGCTGGCAACTTTTGGTCCAAGCAGGATGTCGAGGAGGTGGAAAAGCGCGCGGCTGCTCAGGTGAGGCTTTTATTCTTCGTAATCAATACTACCTATGAGGATTCTCATGCGACATACCACCTACGCGTTTCTTTTCACGATCACTCCCAGCAGGACTTCCCCACCCCGCGGTGTCACCCGTCAACCAAATACTGCCCTCTCTACACTCTCTATCGGCGAAGTACTAACGCTCCCGTCACAGGACATCGAAGCCCAGAAGCCC
>Ga0247774_1000827_pt1 | contig 15629 bp, 14 predicted proteins | sample UWRJL001104B6_FD_179933 | JGI IMG/M metagenome (GOLD analysis project Ga0247774, IMG submission 179933) | Plant litter microbial communities from Arlington Agricultural Research Station in Wisconsin, United States - UWRJ-L001-104B-6 | ecosystem: Environmental > Terrestrial > Plant litter >... | reverse complement strand
ATTTTCTTCCGTACAGTAACTTATATATAACTACTTGAGAGCGCTTTCGCCATCGCGACCATCCTGGCGCTACAAACTGGACGCTGCCCAGCGTATTCTGGTCAAAGTAGCATTAGCGGCTCTCTGAAGCTTCTGGGCTTCAGTGGCCACGTATACGTATCTCTAGGAAACTTATTCTCGTCCTTTAGAAGTGTTTTCAGCCGTGGCTAGAAGTTTACTTTCTAAAAATCGGTCGGGGCTAGGAGGAGATCGGGATCTGTGTTGAGTAAATATATCTAGCTCTGATATTCTTGCGCTACGAGACCTTCTATCGGAAGTCATAATTGATACACTCCGAGTTATTCTTGCCATGTATTTTGGCGGGATCCCAGAGAAGTGGTAGAGTATTGGTGATCGGCCTATCTGACTCGTTCGGCTTGCTCGTTCGGCTGGCTCGTTCGCTGGCCGGCCGACTCCGCTGGTAGCGCCGGAACTTGGAAAGTCGGGGGTTCCATAACTTAGAACGTAATTGCCATCCAGCCAGTCAAAATTGAAGTCGTCCATAATGGCGTGCTTTACGAGTCGGGAAATGGGGAAAGAAAGTCGTGGAGCATCGCCCGGTCATTTGGAAGGTGACTGGGAGGGCAGATTGCAAGTAACTACCTCGACATTCTATGGGTTTCCAAGCCTTCTGCTAATTAAGACACTGACCGGCAAGAAACAAGCTATGAAGCTGCACGATTCCCTATATCTCCGTAAACTTCAAGACCAGCACTCGGCCGGACGTACAGCCGAGAGCTACGATTGAGTCCGCAATTGCTAAGGTAGTTGGCCGGTATCTCGGCGGCAGCCATAGTTGATTCTTTGCGTCGTCAGTGATCCAGGCATTGTCAGAACTGAAGCCATAGCCTTGGACGCGATTCTGTAGTTGTATCCCATAAGTAGAGGCTGATAGCCAGTCGAGAGGGATGGTGCCAATCTTTGTGCGGAGCTGCCGGCTGTTAGACGAGAAGGCTACTGCCGAGTTGGCCTTACTCTTAAACCCCATAAACATCGCCACACCAGCGCCCGTCGCCGCATCCCAGAGCCTGACGGTCGTGTCGTAGGATGCCGATGCAAGCCACCGGCCATCGGGCGAGAAGGCTATCGAGTAGGCCGCATAGGTGTGGCCCCTGAACGTCGCCACACAGGCGCCAGTCGCCGCATCCCAGAGCGTGATGGTTGGGTAGTAGGACGCCGATGCAATCTGCCGGCCATCGGGCGAGAAGGCTACCGAGTAGACCCCAGAGGGATGCCCCTCGAACGTTGCCACACACTTGCCCGTCGCCGTGTTCCAGAGTCTGACGGCGTCGGACCCCGACACAAGCTGGCGGCCGTCATGCGAGAAGGCCACGGAGCGGACGTAATAGCTATGCCCCTTGAACGTCGCTACACATTCACCCGTCGCCGCGTCCCAGAGCTTGACAGTCATGTCATCGGACCCCGATGCGAGCTGGCGGCCGTCAGGCGAGAAGGCCACGGAGCAGACAGATTTGGTATGCCCCTTAAACGTTGCCACACAGGCGCCCGTCGCCGTATCCCAGAGCTTAACAGTCTTATCGTCGGACCCCGACGCAAGCTGGCGGTCGTCAGGCGAGAAGGATATAGAGCGGACATAATCGCCATGCCCATCGAACGTCGCCATACCAGCGCCTATCACTACGTTCCAGAGCCCGACCGTCTTATCCTCAGACGCTGATGCGAGCTGGTGGCCATCAGGCGAGAAGGCCACGGAGTGGACAAAACCGCTATGCTCCTTAAACGTCGCCATACACTCGCCTGTCGCTGTATTCCAGAGCTTTACGGTCTTATCACCAGACCCTGACGCAAGCTGGCGGCCGTCGGGCGAGAAGGCCACAGAGCGGACGTACTCGCTATGTCCCCAGAACGTTGCTATACACGTGCCTATCGCCACATCCCAAAGCTTAACCGTCTTATCATCGGACCCCGATGCAAGCTGGCGGCCGTCGTGCGAGAAGGATATAGAGTGGATCTTATCGCTATGCCCCCAGAACGTCGCCACACATTGACCCGACGCTATATTCCAGAGCTTAACGACATTATACTCGGACCCCGATGCAAGCTGCTGGCTATCAGGCGAGAAGGCTACCGAGTTATCGTTTGCGTCATACGTTTCAAACGACGCCACGCATTTACCCGACGCTACGTCCCAGAGCTTAACCGTCTCATCTTGGGACCCCGACGCAAGCTGGCGGCCGTCGTGCGAGAAGGCCACTGAGCGGACGTAATCGCGATGCCCCTTAAACTTTGCCACGCAAATACCTGTTGCTATATCCCAGAGCCTGATAGTTGAGTCGTCGCACCCCGACGCAAGCTGGCGGCCGTCATGCGAGAAGGCCACGGAGCGGACCCCATCGGTATACCCCTTGAACGTCGCTACACATTCACCAGTCGCCGCTTCCCAGAGCTTGACAGTCATGTCATCGGACCCCGATGCGAGCTGGCGGCCGTCAGGCGAGAAGGCCACGGAGCAGACAAAATTGGTATGCCCCTCGAACATCGCCGAACATGTGTTCCAGTCTAAGTCCACCTGTGGCAACAACGGGATCCAGGTAAGAACATGGTCACGATACATCTTTCTGGTGATACTCTTCTCTGGTGCAAAGATAACAGCCGAAGAATAGACCTGGAGAGGTGATGTGTCGATAATAGAGCAATGTTGCAGAAGGACGCGCCGAACATCGTGAAGAAGTGCTGATATTGTAGTGCTTTCTTCAGGCTGTAAGCAGAGTCAGAATATTTCCGTGATGCGAGTATGAGAAGCACCTACGTGGAGCAGACCCTGCAGGTCGTCTACCATATCAATACTTCCTCGGATCTTCCCAGTGATGCTTAGTGCTTCCAGCCAGTGCAGGAGGTGATTGCTCAAAAAATGATCAATGAGATCACCGTCCCGTATCTCGCGCTTGCTCTCTTTCCAATGGTGTACCCAGTATCGACAGGCGTATTGGACATCAGGCGGCAGAGCGCCACTGATAATCCGCGGACTGATCTCGGACCGGGGCGTACCGGGGCCATGTAGGCCGCAGATATCTCTCCGGAGGTTATTACCGGTTGACAGCAGCTCCAGGCAGCGGTCTGCGAGCCACTCATGGATTTTTTGTGAGTCGACCCAGAAGGGGTATGCAGCACGATTCTTGCGATCAAGGAGGAAATCGCGAAAAGAGAGGTGGAGCAATTTGACAGGAGCAGTAAGGTCGTGAGGGATATCGAGAACAGAATGAAGCAAGCTTAACCTTTCGGTGACTAGTGCTGTGGGAACGTCCAAGAGCCGGGCAAGAGATTTGGAAGGTAGAGGACTGGCAAGGGTGACAATCGAGCCGACCACCTTTTTGAACTCTTCCATCGCCTCGCATCTTGCCTCCTCCTCGAGCCCATAAACCATTTGATTTAAGACAGGCAGATAGGTTTGGTTGAGATCGCCCTTGGTTTCGTATTCAAGGATCTTTCGAAGCCGTTCGTCTGGCCCCCCACCACCCCGCCGTGTATCTTCGATAAACCGACACGCGGTTGATGCAAAGATGAACAGCGGGATTGCCATCTTCACAAGTCTCTGGACACTTGATTCGTCGGGCCAATCCTTAGGGCTAATCGGAAAGAACTGCTCTCGGATCTGGCTTAGTCGAAACCTTAAGAAGGCCGATATGTCGTGCTCAATCACAGGGTCCGGAATTTTGTGAAGTGCTAAAGAGTCGTAGCTACCACTGATTTCCTGGAAACCAAGCCGAACCGACAACTCTGGCCTGCTCGTCAGGAAGAATTTTAAGCAGACTGATGTTATGTCCTTCGCCTGCGCTAGGAGCCGTATGATACACTGAACATCTGCCTCGCTGGCGCACTCGTCGAGGGCGTCAATCACCACCACCAGTGTCTCCGGGGAGCGCTGCGGGAGAGCAGGAATAGCTTGGAAGGGCTCTAAAAGAAGCGCCTTGAACTGTTCCCCTATCGATTTTGCAGCGATGCGGGGTTCGCGTTCAACCGCCTTCCGCACGTGCTCGGCTGCGAGGGGGGCCCGGCGAACAAGCCCAGCGGCGATAGTCGTGAAGAGGCCTCGGGCATTATTGCGGTCTCCCTCTCCCCTCTTGAAGAAGAAGCTAGCGCCAAGACGGCTGCTACCGCCACTGAGGCTTTGATCAAGCTTGTGGGCCACGGTGCGAGAAATAGTAGATTTGCCAGTGCCGGCCATCCCCTGTAGCCAGTATATGTGCTCTCGTCCTGGGTTGTCGGCCCACTCATCAATTTCCCGGAGGAGGTCGACACGAGTGCCAGGGAGGCATCTCTCACCGTGTCTCTCGGCGTAAGAGTCAAACGTAGCATCATCCAAAGGATCCAGCCTATCCACGACGAATAGTTGGGCTCGGTTCAGCGTTGGCTTGTCAGCCCTGTTACGTCTGGCGTCAGCTCATATGTCACCTCGAACAGCAGTGCCGCGATAACATACACCGAGAGCCTCGTTAACTCCTCCGTAAGCGTTCGGTGCAACACGTCTCCTTGCCGACACTTGTTCAGACCAGAATGGTCAGTGTCAATATCTACGGTCCTAGGAGAATGCCCCCCCCGAGCCGAATCTCTGGTGACAATCTCGAGTGGTGTTAGATGGGCTGATGCGCTGGGCGAATACACTCACGAGACCGATCGAAAGCCACCCAAGCAAGTATGTTGGCTTCGTTTCGTTGAAGGATACGATGTCCGTCTTTTTCCATCGACTCTCCTTCTCCTTCAAGCGCTGGATAAAGCGATCTTCTATGTCGGAAAGCTGTCCGTGATGGTTTCTTAGCGCGAGGAGCAGCGTGGTGTTGGACCCGAGGAAGCCGGTTAGGAAGGCAGCAGCGGCCCCGACTAGCGACACGGGCGAGCCGAGATGGGGAGTTCCGAGGAAAAAGATACCGTGAGTGTCGTCGACGATGTCTTCCGAGATATCGCCGGGCTTGCATAGGGCCTTTCGAGGATTAGATCTGGACAGACAACGAGCCGTAGGCGTATCATATACCTCCTTTATGATGATTCCCCCGAAGCTGTGACCAATGAAGATGATGGGAATGTGCTGTTGCAGTGTCAGGTATGGCATCTCCCATGGGTTGCATTTCTTACGGGGCGGCTTGAGCGATGCTTTGCCAGCTGGTCGAGCAACCTATCGCCGATCTGCTGGGCCGTCTTGACCGGGGCATCAATCAGCCAGTCGGAGTTGTGAGCAAAGCTCAGGATTCTGGCGTTTGGGAAGTCGGCCTTCAGGAGGTCTCTGAGCAGGTGAGTACGCCGTGAATTGGCTGAGCCTGCCGACTTTGTTGGTGCTCGGTAGGTCCATGTGTACTCAGGATGAGCGCCAAGACCATGGACAGCAATGATCCTGGGAAAGCTGTAAGCAGCCGCCTCCGCGGGCCATGCCAGGAATGTCTCACTCGAAAGTGGGGTTATCTAGATCGGAGATGACTTGAAGCCCGTCGGGCCGGGACTCTTCGCTGCGGCGACGGACCTTGGCGACGATGCGAAACAACAATGTCAAAGCCAGCAGCACGGCTACGGTGGTGGCAGCCCGGGGCACATCGGTGGCAATCTGCGTGAGACTGTAAGACTCGACTAGTCGATTCATCGTGGCAGCCGCTGGCTTTGATGACGTCACAAGGGAGGTGGGAGATCGGGAGCGGGCCTTGATGGCCGAAGAAATTCAAGGATTGCTTAAGACGATAGAGGTCGGTGCCGTACCGGGACCCAAGATAGAAGATACTAGTTAGTTAGTTAACGAGATCTCCGGCATCACAAATATTGCCCTGAGGGCGGCGCACGAACAGAAACGCGGGGGCAGCGTACTGCAAGCATCAATACAAGACCTTTTGCACCCTGTAACATCTGCATCTTCGTGGGCATAATTACCTGGAACGCACCATCCATTCCAACACTTCTTTCTGGGCCCTTAAATGGCGGTAGCTGCAGACCCACTTTATGCTGCCAGGGAAATTGTTAAGGGGTACAAGGGCATGTCTCTTGAATGAGTGTGTCTAATCCGTCTAGTGGGAACCCAAGGTCTTATGTACACCGTCAGGGTGGTTAGTGCCTTACATAATCTGCCTTGCTGGAAGTCCCACTGATCAGAGTCGCCTAACCTGAGAATCCTGCATCCAGCGTGTGGCTCCGCGTGACCACCATTCCTAGGGTTAGGGTCCACATGCCCTGACTGAAAACCTCTGCAGTGGAGACGCGTTCCTCAACTAGATTTCAACAATCAAGAGAAGTCAGCATATACCAGTCACTAGCATCAGCAGTACAGAGCCCGCCTATTATCGCGGGACATCACTGCTGTGGTGCCACGACTGGGAGCAGACGACTACGTACGAGCCACAAGCGTGTGGTTCCCAAACCGACCCGTTAGGGATAGGGTTTGAGGGCACACACGTTTCCCCGCCGTCTCCATAGAGACTCTCTAGATACATCAACAATCAATCAAGAAAGTCAGCACACATCAGTCACCGTCATCCGTATCAGCCTACCAGTTATGCGTAGGCTACAGATACGGTGGTGACACGACTAGGGTGCTGACACTGCGCAGAAGCCACAAGCGGGCTCTTGTACCTTGCAACATCTGAATCCTGTTCCTGCGACACATGCGAAGACCACTTATTGGCAGATATTGACAGCTGCAAACAGCTGTCAATCCCAACGTTTCTGGCACTGGGAGACCATAATGCAAGTTTCCTCTATGTTCCACGGGTTTCTAGTTCTACGCTTTTGCTAACTTTAGACACTGGTCATCGTCAGCTGGCATCAAAACTGGCCACTACCAACGCAGTCAGGCTAGCAACGCCACCGGGAAATGCCACCCGGAACCTGCCGGTGGTGGGGTTGGTTATCGTGGAAAAAGGTGCCGTTTTGCTGCCATGCGACATGTAGCGGCGTAGCGGCGTCTGGTAAAGGAAGTATATCTAATTGAGCCGGCTTAGACGAATCTCCCCGTAGCGGAATCGCGGGTTGATGCGGGGGTAGATACAGTGACTAGCGAAACCGCCTTCGCCCCTTTCTGCGTCCCGAATTCTTTCCCCGCATGGACCCAGTTGCAACTTGGCATTCGCACCGTGCGAACCATGACCGTTAGATGTGCTATGACGGCCTTCACGGCACTTATTTACCCTAATTTTAAACCCGAACCCTGGGTCAAGCCCGTTATAATTTAGCTGCGCTGAATCCGTCTCGAAGTGGCCTGAGATTAGATTACTCGTCCCTCCGGACTAGCATCTTCTTTTTCGCCTTTCTCCCCCTTTTCGACCGAATAAATCTGAGGCTAATATGGTACTATTTCTTGAAGAAAAAACAAGGTACTAATTTTGATTATAAACATTATAGAAATGCTTAGAGCGAGGAAATGTAAGCGGATTTGTCATAAATCGGCCATCCTAGAACGATCTTGAAGCCAAATAGAATAAACGGAATACTATAAAAGAAACTGCTTCCCCAGGCCCCTCTATAACAAAGGTATAAGAATTAGAAGAGATCTGTCATGTATTGTACCCGAGGTACCACTTAGGGAAGTAACGATGCTTTCCAAAAACCACACGTCTATTCAAACTTCAACTTGGAGAACCCTTCTCTCGTGCCCTCGCTTCGGGTTCTCCTGTTATTACCGTTATCTCGGTACAACCTCGGCTATTACACAGTTTCCTTAGCCTGTCTCCGATCCATCTACGACGTCTCTCTGTCAGTCCCAGGTATCCCATTACAAGAGTGAGGAAAGCAAAGCTGCAAAACTTTCCTTTAATTGCTCTGTCCTGGCCCTTCCGGACTTGCGGGTTCGCGGCGAAGATCCCGCAGCATATGCGCAAGCCAGTCCTCCTCGGCAAGCCGCGACGGGTGGTCCACGGCAAGCGTTTTGCCCTCAATTTCGACAACATGCTGGAGCAGCGCCACGGCTTCGCCGACCTGGCCGTTGGCCCGGTACGCTCCGGTAAGCGCATGCTGCGATGCCAGCCGCGACGGGTGGTCCTCGGTGTGAAGGGCTGGCCAACGGTTGAGCAACAATTGGGGCCTCAAGATTGTCTATCTAAAGCTGAAGAAGAAGATAAAAACTGGTGGACGTGTTCCAACACGAGTCCGTTTGTATGGGGTTGGCACGGGGGCGCTGGGGCCCCGTACTGGTCCGTCCATGTAGGTCCGGTGGGCTCTCGTGGAAGGGACGTACCCGCACCGGCATCGCCGGTGCCATTATCCGGGGCTTGACCCGTGACAAATACTATTTTAAAGGATATCGTATTCTATATTTCCGGCCGCTATCTCGATATTCTTTAGGAATAGCTATAAAAGATATTATAAAAACGGAAACCGAATCCTAAATTCCAGAGGGATTTATACTAATATTCCGTTAAGAAAATTTTAGGCTTACCTTGCTACTTGTGAAGGGCTGGCCAACGGTTGTGCAACAATTGGGGCCTCAAGATTGTCTATCTAAAGCTGAAGAAGAAGAGAAAAACTGGTGGACGTGTTCCAACACGAGTCCGTTTGTATGGGGTTGGCGCGGGGGCGCTGGGGCCGCGTACTGGTCCGTCCGTGTAGGTCCGGTGGGCTCTCGCGGAAGGGACGTACCCGCACCGGCATCGCCGGTGCCATCATCCGGGGCTTGACCCGTGACACTACTATCGGCTATATTAGCTAAAGTTCGAGGGCAATCGGGTTTCGATTAATAATATCTATCCTTCTTAGTTCTGGAACCGTTACTTAATACCGTAGTATATATATCGTAGCGATACCGATCAGAAAGAGCGCTCTAGATCGCCTATATAAGATCCTATTATTCGTTGCAGCCGGGGTCGACCTCGTAATAAGTAGCCCAACCCCTATATACGTAGATACGGACAATATAGTTCCCGACGAAACCCTATCGAAGTTAAATACGCCAAGGGCACGGCCGGACGAATAACAACGCGAGCAGGTCTTAAACGCATACAAGAACAAGGGGGGGATACATACCAGCCAGGCACATAAGCCCCTAGATCTTCTGGCCGTACCGCTGCTAAAGATGCTAACAACGAGGACGACGGTAATACCTTGAACGGCCAGGATAATAAAGATAATAATAAGGATAATAGTCCGGCGGGCGGATGAGAGGATGGCGTACAGAATTTGGAGGAAGATATCGACGATACGTAGGGCATAAATGAGGTAGACTGCATCGAGGTTTAAGAGGCTAATAGCGATTATTTCGATTACGCCCTCGATAATGATCTTGACACGAGGTAGGCGGTTGGTACGCGGTCGTCTTGTTAGCGTTCCCAGCGGGGTACATGTGTCTCCACTCGAAGAGCATGCTAGCAGGGGTATTAGGTTGGGTGGCTGATTTTGCGGGCCGAATAGTGAAAAATGCGGGCCGATTATGCAGTCCCATCAAACAATAGTGAGTTGTCAGAGGCGATTAACTCCATGTTTCGCTGGTACGGCGATGCGGCTCGCTATTTATACCTGTCAGATGTTTTGATCCCTTGCCATGAGCACAGCAGCGAGCAACTAGAGCCTGCGTGGGGACCAGCGTTTCGGGCCAGTCAATGGTTCACCCGAGGTTGGACTCTCCAAGAGCTTCTTGCTCCGGCAGTAGTCGAGTTTTTTTTTACAAAGGAGGGCCGGCGTCTTGGAGACAAGAAATGCCTTGAGAAACAAATTCATGGAATAACGGGATCGCAATTCCAGCGCTACGAGGAACTTCACCTTCTCAGTCGAAGTCGACGAGCGATTGAAATGGGCAGAAATACGCAGACCACACGCGAGGAGGATTGGGCATATTGTCTTCTAGGCATTTTCGGTATCCACATCCCGCTAATAGGCGAGGGGAGGAAAAATGCGATTTGCCGGCTTAGAAAGGAGCTTGCCGAAGCTGGCAAGTTGCCCACGCAAACGAACAATGCGAGCTTTCTTCAACTGGGATCTGTATTTGCTGCAGGGGCTTTTGGTGGGGGCGTTGGAAGTGCACTCGCCACTATCTTCGCTTCCAAATCCAGGCAAGGCCGTAAATGTCGGGGAGATTCTGGAGGTGAAGAAATGATTGAAACGCACACCGCTCGACCGATGCAAGTTGGGGAGCGTTCACTCAACTAAGAACGGGCCTGGTCCTCTCTAATAATGGCCGCCTCATGCACCTTCGTTGCCCCACTCCCGATGCCAGGTCCGCTCCCATCTCTTCCAGCTCTAGAAGGAAACTGGAGCGCGGATGAAAAGATTAGAGTCTGGATCTCGAATGATAGACTACGGCAGGGAGACCTTAGTACTGTTCTAAAGAATTCTTTCATAAAATTAAGGAGATAAGGATTAATATACGTGAGCTGCGAATGAAATAAAAAGTGCGTGGTTGTACTAACACAATCTAAGAAGTTGGTCCTTATTATACTATTTTGAAGCTAAGGGATATACGCGAGGTATTTTATACGAAAGCGTCTTCGTTTCTTTATGCATACTAATGGTACTTTAGGAAGAAAATCAGGAAATTAATACCCTACGGAGGTAACCCGAATATATGATTGCTAACGTTTTTCAGTGGCAAATATAATGATATTTGACTCAAATTTTCAGGAAAATGTGTCCTCGCGGCTAAAGGCCGACTGTTATGGAGTGGCCGACCTACAGCATCGGCCGTGTAGGTAACCGGCGCGGGGAGGCCAGTGGGGATCTTCCGCACCTTAGGCAAGACTATTAGGATTGGTTATAGAGGGGATTTTAATTAAGAGAGAAGAGTAGGCTAATAGAAAACGTCTATATCAGTAGCGCCCCGGGTTTAAGTTGGATGATGGAAAGCGATAGACGAGTCTTATATGCGACCTCGAGGCTCACTACTGGACTTGCCACTAATATAATAATGCGAGGTAGTATCGCTGCCTGGCTATTAGCTATTATATAGGTATTTACATATTATACATTATATATTACACACTACAGCAAACCGAGGTCGCTACGCTAATTAATCGTCTTTGTATTGTGGTGGCTTAAGCTGGCCGGTTAAAGTCTCTTTAACTCTCATCGGAGGACCGGGCATTCGGCCTCACCAATCTAATTCCTGTAATTTATTCCTAGTATGGCTTAGCATAGAGATCTCGGGAAGCCCCGACGGAAATTAACAACTTTAGTAAACCTTATATATCGTAGTCTCTAGGCCGGCTGTGGATGGAGGTGTAGTCGGGTCCAGTGCTGGGGTGGCTACTGATATTAAGATATGAGTCGTCTTTTGTAGCCACATGCGGCGGACGCCGATATCACCTAAGACTCCCCACAGTGTAAGGCGGCGAGGTATTCTAGTGCTGCCTCTTGACAATATTTAACCGATAGAGGTCTAAGGGTGACTAGCTAAACACTAACATAGCCCTGGCCCCATCGATCTATACGCAAAGGGCGGACCGAATACGGTATGTCGAGAGACCTCAGATCTCTGACGTGAATTCCAGTAGCCGGAAATCCCTAGCAAAAATCGGCGGTATATTTACGTTAAAGACCTTTATAAGCGAGTATGCCCTATCCTCCGCCCGCGTTGTATATCGCTACTATGGCAAACTATCCCCTTGCTAAACTATAGGAATATCTCGATATCTTCCGAGACACCGTTATCGGCCCACTAAGCAGGCTTAACCCCTTAGCCGAAGACTTGCTTTCCTCCAAGCCGACTCGGGGTACAGGTCGTTGGGGGTTTCGGCCATTGACTGTCCACCACAGGTCTCTATGGAGGACTATCATTCGGACCATCATAGAAACTCTGAGGGGAAATCAAGAATCCTATTCTCGCCCCCCACCGGCAGATATCCACCGCCACAGCAATCCGGCCCCGCCACCAAGATCACAGACTCAGAACCCCGTTGGATCTAATTCCCGGTCCCCGACCTTATTATCGCCTTCGCCCGCCATCGAACCTCCTATGCGTCCCGTATATGAATAAGGACTACTGGGCGACAGTTGAAATCCCGTCCAAACTTTGTGGCCGCAGACTATCTTCACATGGGGCAGCCTTATCCGCGACCGGACCCCCGGAGTGTGGAGTCCCGAAGAAGGCGATACCCTTCGTCATATCGACCGTATTTCGGTGCGCATGGTCTTGTGTCGCAAGTATGAGTGCCTTGCATATTCGTTAGCGGTCTCGCAATGTGCGTGGATCGGATTCTTGAGCCAATAGTATACCTTCTTCGCAATGATGCCGCCTAGGCTTTGGCAGAGGAAGAAGAGGGGCCGACGTCGTTCCTGAGAGACCTCCAATCAGCACAATTAGCCCTTCGCGGGTTCACATGGCCAAATAACTTACCTCGTCCGCCGACCGCTCGCTAGAGATGGATCCAAGGAGCTTCAGGGCGAAGTCGCCGATTAACATGACGGAATCTGTGAAGAGTCGAGAATCATAGTTAAAGAAAAAGATCCTCGCGCCTGGAATATCGATAGAAGAAAATCCCTCAACCACAGCCCTCTAGGTTTGTTTGTCGGTCCATGTTCGCTCGTAGTGGCCATTGAGCCTGTGGAGAGCGATGATATCAACGGCATAACCGCCCGGAGAGACGCGACCGACTGTGTCAAAGCGATATAGATCCATTAGTTATGCGCGGTATTCGCGTCTTGGAAACGTTGTCATGTGTATGTTGTGCGATAGTAGGCATCTGTCTCCGAGTCGTCGCAATCGCGACGTTTGTTTTGCATTTGATGGTCTCAAGTTCACGCTGTTTAGTAGTCGATATTGTTGGAAGTAGCAGCTATCTCCTCTCTACTCCCCGCAGGAAGCTGGAAATGAAACAAGCTTCGCGCTGGTGGAGAACACCTGACAGGCTTCCGACGAGATACATGTACGTCTGAACGCCACATTTCAATTGGCCCGTACCTAGGCTTCTCTCAGCCATAGCAGAGCACAGAACACCATCGCCCAGCCTACCACGTCTGCAAAGTTTCATTAAAGAAGGCCATCCGCGCTCGATGCCATGGCTCTAGTGGTAGCATCGTCCTCAGCCGGGAGGCCCGCCGGCCCTCGAAAGTGCCTGGAAGACGCCGTCGAGAATTTCCAGAGCATACTGACCAACGATCAGCGCCAAAATCTCGAGGGTATCGGCGCCGTCCGAGACACATACACGGTCATAATGTTCACGGCTCAGCTGGACTACGACTGTCGATCGAGGAAGGGCCGCAGCATCGCGAGCCGCCTCTGTTCCGTCCTTCAGTCTGTCCAAGCCTTTGCGACCATTGTCGACACTTTCGTCTTGTCGCATCCGGAAATCGCTGCGCTGGTCTCTTAATTGGTGAGGGTGCGCAAGCACGCGGCTGTGCTATCATGCAGGCATACGTCCAATAGGACCAGCCCGTTACAATAACATCTCTAATATCGAAGATAACTCGATTTCCAGCAGGTGAGAGTATATGGACCGAGATTTTAAATTAGAGAATAACTTCAAGCTATACGTTGTTAAATAAAGGACAAATATCATTGATCTAGCTATGTCGCCTACTCTCTATGTTTACACGTAGTTTGCCAATCAACCGTTCACATGCTCGACTTTCAGATTCTCCTTCCCCTGGCTTCCACCTGCAAACCTGCCCCCTCCTCTTTTCAGCTTGCCTCTCTCTCTTCGTGTTAACATGCGTTCGGGTTCATTCTGTATTGTGAAACGAAAAGTACGCGAGATTTAGCTAGCGTTTCTAGCTAACGATCACCGCTGATGTGAAACCTTGCTCCTCTACTACGGACAATCAATACCTCCGAATTGGTTCTGCGTAGCGTCCCACCAGGTGGCCTCAACCATCTATACTAAATTAGCGGCCACTCAAAATACTTAAAGGCAAGGTGTTAACCTACTCCGCCATTGCAACCGGCACTAGCTTGGAAAGTCCAAGAAAGATTCCCGTCGGTGCCACTACAATCCGTTAAGGTAGGGACTGCGCATACCCCAAATTGCTTCAAATTGTTCCAGAGTCCGCCGCAGATTCCAGGAATATCACCAACGCCACTGGCTTCAATGGTGTATGCCTGGGCTCCTCCGGTCTTCCAGCGTCTACAGGCAGCTGCAGACCCATAGCCAGCGAATATGGCGATAGCGGAGGTCGTAATAACTGAGAGGCGCATAGTGACAAGTTTACGGTGGATTGAGATGAAGCTAAGGCTTAATATTGATTGGTGATTGAGGAGTGAATAACTGGCGAGGATAGAAAAGAATAACTGGCGAGGATAGAAAAGAATAACTGGCGAGGATAGAAAAGAATAACTGGTGAGGAGAGAAAGGAATAACTGATGAGGATAGAAAGGTGTTTGGGATGCTGAGACGGTGCTTGTAGATATATATACTCCAAGTAACAGTCCTCATTTAATAGCTGCTCTCTTTGGCTTGCTTTGAAATTGAAACCGCGTCTGGCATGAAATCCTTTAAATTACGACTCACTCCTTAGTTAAAGATAGAATCAACACCGAAGGCCATGTAGTTTCAAGTGAAACAGCCTTGTACTACCCGCACATCACAGCCACTACGACATATCCATAGAATATTTATATATAACAATAAATCAGGAGCGTTTCGCGCTAAGCCATAGCGCGGCAAATTTAGCAACGTGTGGCGTATCGGGCAGTGAGGCGGTTTTAGGCCGGTAAGGCGGCGTTTAGATCGGCAAAGCGGGGTTTGGGCCGGCAAAGCGGGGTTTGGGCCGGCAAAGCGGGGTTTGGGCCGGCAAAGCGGGGTTTAGGCCGGCAAAGCGGCGTTCAGGACGGCAAAGGGCGTTTAGGCCGGCGAGGCGGCGTTCAGGCTGACGAAGCGGCGTTTGGGGTGGCTTAGCAGTGCTATCTACGAGTATACTAAATATAATTAGTCTAGCTACTACGCTTACATTGATGCAAGGGGTTAGGCTGCCTAGCAGGCCTTCTTCATTAGCGAAAATCTAAGACCGGATATATACAGGAACTATAGGGAGCAAATTATCAATCTATATAATAGGACCTCCAACTTGCTTGGAATTTTTTTTCATCACTCTTTCCTCAATCACCGGGATTCAAGATTATCTTATCAATATTAAGTCCTTAACCCTCTCAGCCTCTTTTCGAAAATACTCTTACATAGCTCCTTTTACCAACCACTAGCTTTTCTCTTCCAAACCTCTATATCTTCTTTCTCCTGAACACTTTCTACGCACAATGCAGTTCAAAATCCTCGCCATCTCCGCCCTCGCCCTCGCTTCGCCGGCCCTATCGGCCTCTTGCGAGAGACCTGATAATCTTGGCTCCTGGAATTATATAGTCCAAGCCGGCGGTGTCTCCAATATCCCTGGAGTCTGCGGCAGGCTCTGGGACAACCTCAAGCAGTTTCTCGTCTGCCCTGTTGGATCTATTGCCGAGTGCTCCGACCTCGGAGACGGCAAAATGCTCTGGCAATTCACTGTGGGCAAAGGTTGTAATGGCGGGTAAGTTGCGATCCTTAACTATACTCTGGTAGATTGCTAACATGAAGACAGAATGATTGAGGCCACTTGGTGGGACGCTACAGAGAACAAATTCGGAGCCATCGATTGTCCGTAGATGGAAGAATAAGGGTTTTGGACTTGCCTGTACTGGGGGGCCGGTCGTATACGCGAAAATGCTTGTCTTGCTTGTTGTCTCAGCCTTTGCAGGGAAGCTGGTA
>Ga0247774_1000826_pt1 | contig 15656 bp, 10 predicted proteins | sample UWRJL001104B6_FD_179933 | JGI IMG/M metagenome (GOLD analysis project Ga0247774, IMG submission 179933) | Plant litter microbial communities from Arlington Agricultural Research Station in Wisconsin, United States - UWRJ-L001-104B-6 | ecosystem: Environmental > Terrestrial > Plant litter >... | reverse complement strand
CGCAGGCAGAAAAAAATTCTGCGCTTGATGTTGATTGGTTAGCTGCTTGGTGTCTCCGCTTAAAAAAAAATTAGCGGCCTTGCAGAGGTAGAAGATTCACGAGTGAGCGGAGATAGTTCCACAAAGATGAATCGAATTCACGAAACTTTGAAGAACGAATGGCTTTTTTTTTTGGAGAGTGAACTTTCGATCTGTCGGCGAATACCTTGGCTCCTGATCTGGCGATTTTGAGAGATTTTATGGCATTCTACGTGCTCAAAATCGAAGCATGAGAGTTCCTAGTCGTGTAGTTTTATGGCCCAATTGTGCAGTGTACGGATTAACAAGCTCGTGCTGTGGAGCTAATACTGCGGTGAGTTGTAAGAGGGGTTTGATACATCGAAAGTCCTCATCTATTAGATGGCAGCCAACCGACCACCTGTCTAATTCTAATACAACTTTCACTCTATAACCCAAAGTATCCAGTAAATGCTGAAAAATATCTACTCCAAAATATCCCAAAGCTCTTTTGCTGCTACGAGTTAGTCGCGGATGTCAACAGTATCAGCGATAGCCTCAAGGTCGAGATATCGCTATTACGACTGCCAGGTAATTTTCAGCTTATTTCGTGACCTCTAGTGGTTTGGTTATCGTCTTAATCCTCCTGTCGAGGACAGTGCGTTTGTGGTATTCACAGCGCGTGAGGGAATGGAACCCGGAGCGGTGGTGAGGTGTAAGGATCGGGGTGAGATTGAAGCAAAACTGTTGCGCTTACATGAGCAGGAACTAGGATTGGGGCTGGTTTGTCAGGTCGACCGTCTTTGTCCGCAGAAGGTCTCATCTGGTCGACAACGTCCGTCATCCGTAGCTGCAAGACTTATCAGTGGAGCTGCCGTTTGTCAGTCCACGCCTCTCGGCATTCTCGATGGCAGGGCGGTACAGGGTTGAGGAGAATGTATGCCGCGGCAATGGGCGCTTCAGTTATCCCTTTTTTCTCAGACCGAAGATTAACAAATGATGTCGGAATAATGAACCATGGGTTTCCCCAATGGATTCTCCTTGAAATGCAATATCACATTCAATGGATGATTGAGAGTTGTTTGACTAGTCCAGAGGAGGACGACTCCGATTCGCGCGGTTGGGAGAGCAGTCTGCCGTTGGATACGGTGCGGTTTACATACTCTTAAGCATCTCGTCGTCCAAAACCGACACTGGGATATGAAAACATTGTCATCTAATGGAAATTCACTTCAAAATCCAAATTTGGATATTTTCCCCTTCAAAAGGTAGGAAAGGGCTGTTTATCTCGATTTTTCAGACAAGTTTCAATCTTAACAGCCCGGAAACACGGCTCGCAGTATGTAGGTCAGAGGGATCAATGTTAAGACCTTCCACATATGTCGATCGGTACGATCCACATATAATCTCACGCCCTTTCAGACGCCATTTCAATCCAATACCAATATGGTCGTAGACCGCGTTTCTCGGCAACCAACCGAAAACATCTTACAATTTCTCATAGAACACATACATCTCCACCCACCATGTCGGATGCAGCCCGGCTTCAAATCAGGGAGCCAGCTCTGGAGTTCAACTCATCCGACGCTCAATTCATCACCTCCGCCTTCGACTCCACCCTCGCTCATCTAGAGTCTATCGGCAGCGGCGCGCAATGGGGTTCCAAGCCGTTTTCCAGCAAGGAAGGCTTCTGCGACCGGATCCGCGAGTGGACCGATAAGTCTACCCAGGACGGCAAGCCCGTTCGGCTGTTCATCGCCGAGTTGAAGCAAGCTGACCCCCCGCCATCCTTGGGGAACCTCCATCACCGAGTTGACGGAGACGGGAACACCATTTTCCTCCTAGGCGCGGCTTTGGTTGCGGACGCATGGGCTCCGGAGTATATCCTGAAAGCATGCGAAGAAGAGGCTGGTCTCGATGGGTTGCGCAAGACGCTTGAGGCCAAGGACTATTCCTATTTGGAGGTCTTGATTACTGACTTTCGGGGTGGGGTTGGTGGGCCGAGAAAAGGGGCCGGTGCGGCCTTGCTCGAAAGGGTGAGGGAGTATGTCGTCCAGGCTGGGAGGAGAACGCTCCTGGCGGATTGTTGGGCTGGGAATGAGAGGGGACTAGTTCGGTAGGTGAATAAACCCCGTACGAATATATTCAATCTTGTTCAAGTTTGGGGATAAAGAGTTGACTGACGCGGGCTCGACGACTGCAGGTACTACGAGAGACAGGGGTTCTGCGTCGTCGGCGATTTTGGCCACGCGAGGAAGGACGGGACCACTTGGCCGGGTACTGTTCTATCCATGGACATTGTTTGACTTTGCTTATGGTTTACTCACGTGGGTCTAGTAGAAAACTCCTATGAGTCATGGGACCGGATTTAGACTTTTCGCGGCCTTTAGCATACGGTGTCCCTGATTCCTGAAGCGACTCCTTTTGTTCCACCCCCTTGTTTTCTATGAGAACTAAAGACGAAAGCTTGATAAGGAATAGTACTCTAGTATCCTATAACAAATCAGAGGCATTATTAGCTCAGCGGTAGAGCGTCTTGCTCGATAGCGGGAAGGTCCTTGGTTCAAATCCAAGATAGCGCACTTTATCCTTTTTTTTCTCCTCTCGTCCATCAGATAACCCCTTGCTACTTTTTGCTCTCTGCACTGTTTTAATATCTTCAAACTCTTTTTTATGCACCGGCGACGAATTTATATGAGATTTTCTTGGCAGCCGGCCATTATTCCTATTTGTTTCTGCTCTATTAGATACGCTTGGGTTCGAATTTGATCTCATCCCACCCAGTCTTTTTCCTCTGCATGTCAAGGAGTACTACTTCTCAGAATTTCACAATATTCTGAATGTGTACTAGAATCCAGTCATATATAGCCGGCTGCTTGTCTCTAATGCGCGGCTGTCAAGATGCTGTGAGGGCAGTGGGTATGGTTGACGGACACAAGAAACGTCATAGTAGATGACAAGCCGGAGTTTCTTCTATTGTTCTGGAAGAAAGAACCCTGCACAGAATAAGAGCTTAGTCTTGATTAAACACATCACGTAACCTAAACTCACCCTAACAGTTCTTTGTTTCTGCAAACGTCCTCGCCGCCCACCACCTAAAACCAGCATATAAGCATCCCCTTTCCTTCACCTCATCTAACATTCGCCATATTCTGTCGCCACCCCCAGCTCCGAACCTCAAAGCCATCAGCTTTCCGAAAATTCACTCTCCAGGATCTCATCATCCATCAGCACCAGATCCACCAACCACCGACCTTTGGAACCATGCCAACCACCGACCTCACTCCTCCCCTTCCCGACGGCGCTCTTCAAGGCATCACCACCACCCTCCGCCAACAAGACCTCATCAACTCCATCCTCCACAACCACCGCACCTGCCTCGCCGACACCCTCTCGCGCCAGACCGCCACCCTAGTGAGCGCCCTCGGCCGCCGCGACGCCGCCCTCCTCGTCGCCTTCGGCGCCGCCGTGCTACCCCGCGAGCTGCAGAAATCCATCCGCCGGGGCGCCCGCATGGACGCCTACTTCCGGGCCGGCTTCTACGCGCAGGCCATGGCCGGGCGGCGCCGCCCGAGCCGCGTCCCGATGCCCGACGTGCGGTCCCTGCATGCGCGGCAGCGGCAGTTCAACGTCTTGGCGGGGCGGGTGGCCTGGGATTTGGAATCCAGGGTGTGGGGCGGGAATCTGATTTGCCTGCGCGGGAAGGAGGCCTCCGAGAGGGATGGGTTGTACGTTGCCGTGCTGCGGGGTTTGGAGGTGGTGGTCCTTGCGGATCAGGCGATGCGGGAGAGGCGAGGGCGTCGACTTCGGCAGGAGGACCTCGTTCGGTTGTTCGCGGCGCTCGACGGCTCGCCGTTTGGGAAAGGGTGTGTGCCTTGGAAGCAGGACATCAAAGAGGCAAGGGACAGGATTCGGCGCGCCGCGGCCAACACCACCTCCGCCCCGGAAGAGCAGGCGATTTGCTATCCCGGATGTCGATGCCGTGAGTTCATGTCCGACACCGAGATGATAGTCCCGCTACTCATCGTCGCGCCTTCACTGCCCCCCTCCCCCGTGGAGTGCAGGTGCTGTCCCTACGGGATCCACCACGAGGCAGGAATCCAAGTCATCGGGGCAAATGACGGCAGATCGCGCGGTTCGTGACGGGCACGAGGTTGGTGAAGACGAGTCTCGATAGTGCAAACCCGCGCATGTCGCGTATCTGGCCCCCTTGAAGCGGGAGACGAGGTAGCCCTAACAGGAAGTATCAGGCACCGAGTCAGAGTTTCATCCTACCTCAAGAAATTTACAGTCGTGACAATATGGCTTTCCAACTACTTCGGCTACGAGATGTCTTTGAAGATTCATGTTGTCTATTTGTACATGCCTAATTCCCCTAAATGCCAGTCGTTCTATTAAAAGTGGAGGTTAAATGCCCACATGGTATCAAGTCTAAGGTTTCGTCAACTGCTTGTCGCCATTGCCTCTAGCTGCATCACCAGACTTCCCAGACTCCACAGACTCACCAGTCTGGCCAGTCTGGCTAGTCTCCCTACTCTCTTCAATCTGTCGGTTCCGTCCAACTCTCTCAGCCCTCATCCTTTCCCGCCGTTCTTTCACCTCGTTCTCTACACCCTCGACCTTCCTCTTAACCCCCTCCTTCCATCGATAATACTGCGCCCCCCTCCTAATCCCCTCAGCCTTCCACTTCCGACTCGGTTTGAACCCCATGGCCGTCTTCCGTTCCCAAATGCTGATCCCCCTCCGGTGCCACCGCTCGCGCCTCTCGTCCTCCTCCTCTGGCGACGGCGTCCACCTCGATTTCAAGATACGTCGGATCGCCTCGGGCGAGACTTCAAACTTGTTGGCCAGGGCCGGCGTGGTGTAGATGTTGGGGAACTGCGCGTGCAGCGCCCGGATCCCCGCGAGGGCGTCGGGCGATAGGCGCTTGCGGGGCATCCACCCGAGGGGGAACTTGTGGCCGAGGGCATCCTTTTGGATCTGCCAGTCCTCAAGCTTCTGCGTGGTTTCTGGCGGTTCGGAGGGTTTCGGGAGGGCTTTGTCCTTTGCTTTTGCTTTCGGTTCTGGTTGTGGTGCCACTGGGGAGTGTGGTTGTGATCTTGCTATTCTCGGATTCTTTGGTTTCTTTGCTTTTATATCCACAGGATTCGCAGCCTTTGCTTCCAGTGCTTCCGGTGGCGGGCGCTGCGGGTGCTTCATCTCCTCCCTGACTTCCGAACTATCATTTGTAGCTTCTACCGAAGCAGCAGCCTCCACCCGTCTTGCAAGCGACGATGATATCGTCCTCGTTTGCACACCCAATCGACGCAGCCTCCCTGGCTGCCTTGCATATACTCTTCGTTCCGCGGCCCAAAGCGCAGGTGGGAGCTTTGCTGCGGCGACCGTCGCATCACCGCGGTGCAATTGCGCGATGCCCCGAATAAATCCTGCCCAGGTGGAAGACCGACATGCGCAAGCCATGGCTGGGGCCAATCGGTCGAATCGACGCGGTAAACGTTTTTCGAGGTCCAGGGTCGAAGTTAGAGTGCGATGCAAGAAAAATGCCCGTGAAGAAAAATATTATGGGTCCCGACAAACCCTTGAAAATCCGTCGCGGGCTTACTCTAGCTCACGCCTGTCTTAGGGTAAGCCTACGTAGGGGTCGCGACTTGTCGGCGGCTGCAAGTAAGCTGATACAATATCTTTTAGATATATTTAGAGTTCTTTTTTTTGTCTAGCTTATCTATTTGATGGATTGAATTTCGTAGGCCCCCTGTGTTGGAGGTCGGTTGTCAAAGTGAATGGAAGCTCTTAGGCCTCCAAGAGCTGCAGACGCTTAGCCGAAGCAACTTCTTGTATGCCAAGATGCAAGGCTGCATCTTTTCTGATGTGCATGCCAACTGGGTTAGGTCCTTGGTATCGGAAAATATGTACACGGCTGATTTAACAGCTGAAGATAATATTTACGGAGGAGGTACGGCACCGTGAGGGAAGGGTATCATTACGGCCCCGCCAGACATGCCAAGCCAGATGCTGGGCTGACTGGTTGGTCTGACCCGCGATCTCGGTGGCGCCTGCCGCTTGGCATATTCATCAGGAATGGTGACTGCCCTCTCTGGCGGCCATCGACTTCAGTAACACTTGTCACCAACTCTACACGAGGGATTTCGAGCCCCGATCTGGGCAACCCATCTTTACGCCAACCAAGGGGAATACTCGGTCTCCTGTCGAGCATCGTTGCTGCAGGGCTGCAACGGGAATGTTGGATATGTAACGGCAAGGCTGTTTCGACAGCAAACTCTGACCGCTGGCCGCGCCCGAGACCGGTTCTGGATTTTGCACGGGCCATCACGCAATGGAGGAGATGTTGGTCATGAGCTGCTGTTTCAGAGCGGTGCTTGTCCTGCGAGACCCGGTAACGTGGGTACAGCAAAGTCATCCTCGATGAAATAGCGTTAGCTTTGGGAGGTCCTTCCGGGCATTCTAGTTCCGTCCGTGACTCTGACTTCAGCGTCAGTGGCCCAGCGTGAGCGGAGGCTCCCAATATATCCATCCGCCTAACTTGTTGCTTCCCCTCTGAACCCCGTCATAAACCGCTGGGACACCGGAGAGATGTTGCCTGACTGCAGTGCCTCCTCTTCGGTTCCCGACGGGCGAAGGGACCTGCTCGTACGGATTCGGTAGTCCTCCTCTTCGTCCAGTAACAACTGCTGACCTGGAAGTCTGACCGCACGATCAAGAGCAACGGGCAAGCCACGATGTCGTCCCCGCAACATAACCAAACACAAAACCAGCTTGCTCGCGGGTTGCCATGCCCCGCAAAAAGAATATTGCTGATCGGGCAATCCAACAGAGATGCCGACGGTGCCGTACGCCGAGACGACCTCGAAAATAACGTTGAAGACGCTGAAGGTGACGGGATCCTTCAGGAAATGGCGTGTCTCAACCGTAGATATGATGAATACGGCAAGGACGAGCCACCACAAGTCATGGGCGAGCTGGCCGCGAATCTGATGGCTGATGAAGGATATCCTACTCTCCTCGCCAGACCCCCTGGGCGGCGTAGGATGTACCCCGACACCTTGGAAGGTGATTGTACGTTTAAGAGCCGTACCAATGATGCTATGGTGGCGTCGACCGTCAGGGTGCTCCGACTCGATATTAGTTTCGTCTGTACCGGGAGCGGCGGCTGGGTTATCGGCGTCTGCATCATCGGCGTATATGCCCAACGAACGCTCTTCGTAGACGTTGGAGTTCCTCATCGTGATCACGACGGGGTATACGGATATGTACATCATGATTACATATACGACTTGAACGCCTGGATATAACCCGGAGATGGGAATCACGTAGAACCCGCCGCTCCGCACAGCTAGAACGCAGAATTGTCAAAGCTTGATCGGCAGCAGCAAGAAGAGAGCCATCTTACCAACAGCTTGAAACAACCCGTCAAGTATCCGCGCCCGTAGGGGAATGGCTTCGGTAATAGGGTTGCCAATATTCAAGATTTCGAAAGCAAACCAATCGATGCCGTTGAGAAGAAGGAGCATAAAAAATAGCCACCAAGTTTGCCGGGAAGGGAATAAATTGGTGTAAATACGGCGTGGATATTTTAGGACGAACTCCAAGGTCGACTTCGTAGCGCAGAAGGCCTCCTCGTGAGTTGCAAGTTTAAGGACCTTCAAAATGCTCCAAAAGATTAATCGCAGAAATAGGGGAAACGCCGTGTTCCCAGCAAGGATTAAGAGACCCATAGTTACGAGCATGAAGTAGCTCTGCTGGAAGGGAATCATATTCGCATCGACAAGCGCCATCCCGTTATTGTTGAACGCAGAAACGGCGTAGAATATACCCGCCCACCACGCGCCGACCTTGTTCGAGGTAGCAGCTTCCGGTAAGTTATTCGCAATCCAGGCTCCGATGGCGAGCGCTCCAAGGAATTGCCACAAGAAGTCGTAAAGGGGAACCACAACAGCAAGCATCTTAAGAGCTCGGTACTCGTACCCGCCTAAATGCTCTCGCTCATCGCTGCTTAAATTGTGGAACTGCCCATTGCGGCCAACATTCCGCCTTGTGAGGATACTGTGCCAGTGAAACGGGTGGTCCTCATGGTCCTCTGTCTCTGGGAGAGAGGATGCCGCGGTATTTCTCCTGGTCACGTTGTTTCCGGGCTGATAAACCGAGGAAGCGGTTGCATTTGGTCGCGTTGTCTCTGCAAATGTTACGCGGCTATTCGCTGGCCCAGCATCACCATTGCTAGGCCCGGGAACTGGATTGTCGCTCCTGGCGCTCGGATCTAGGGTTGATGGCCCATTGGCTTCGACTGGCAATGATAGGGTGCGACGTGGGCCAGGTTGCAGATCCGGGGGGTCGCTTGTGGCGGTAGCACTAACGCGACTTCCAAGAGTCGGAAGGCTATCGATGGGATGTGGGACGGTTCTGGCTTTCCGGAACGAGATGATCTTCTCCATTCTTGGCAACTCTTTCAGTGCCTCCCGCCGCCTGAGAGAACGCGCTCGCTCGGCATGGATAATGGCGTGGAATCGTCGCTCGAAAACGTGTTTTCTAGCCACAACAGTCCAGATGGAAACCCAGATAGTGCTTCCGATGATGATGAGCAACCACAGAAGGACCTGCTGCCACGTCGTGATCGAGCTCAAATTGACCGTGTTGAGGCCGGCTTCGGTCATGGCCGAAACGACGAGGAACAACGAGTCGACATAGCTGACGCTCTGTTTAGGGTTTGACGAGCCCCAAAAGATGAGAGAAGTGACTAGGCATGTTGCGGTAAAGTAGATGTAGTGAAGCGTGATGAAATTTAGCGGCGGAAGCCAAACCCCGAGTCGCGTGCCAAAACGGTTGGCCAACCGCGACACGAAGCGGACGATCCGCAGGTTCGGTGCGGCGTATGCAACCATGTGGAGGGGTGAAGAAGAGCGAAAAATTCTCCGGTCTTGCGTACCATTCGCGATCTCTGCGTCGACGATGATTATGTTCCTCTCTCGTGGTCAATCGGTCGGAGAGAAGAGATGGATGGCGTGCGAGATGACAGGATTTGTTTCGAGCGAGATATTTAAAGCAGTGCCGCAGCCGCTCGTTCCTGATTTTCATGTTGCTGATACCCACTACAAGGAAGCTCGGGGTCCCTACAGCTGACATTAGCCGCCACACCGTTCGGCAGAACCGCCGTGGGAGGGCAGATAGGGGTAGGCACGGCCCGGTACTACCCTATGTTCAAGGCGGCATGTGTGCTTCATCCTGTGTATTTCGGATGGGGTCAAGCGGTTCCTTTAACAATAAAATCTAACATGACAGCTCATGCGAGTATGGTTTTTTTGTCTAAGAGATGAGATGGAACTACCAAGACGATAAATAAGCGGCAATGATAAGTTTCGATTGGAACTCGTTTGAGAGGTTGACCTAGTGAAGCCTGTCTCCTAATTCCGGCTTTCACCCTTTGAGCCTACTCCATTGAAGACGACAGACCAGTGACTTGGCATAGACGAACCTCCGCTCGCCCCGTTCCCCCGACCGCCAATATTCTCCGAGGACCGTTCTTTCAACTTCATATAATATCGCACCTGCAAGGCCGCCGACCGTCCGGTTGGAAAGATTTCCGTAAACCCATCATGAGTTCCCTACCATCGCAGCCCTCGTTCTGCCGCAGCCTCAGATTGTCCCAAACTCGGAATCTAGCAACAATGAAGAGGTCTGTATTGCAGAATCTGGCATTGAATATTGGAGAGAAAAACCAAGCAAAATGATTCCGAGTTAGCTACAACGTATTTAAGTCCAGGCTCGACGACTGGATCGCTTTAAGGTCTTTTCGCGAACGAGTCCGCCAAACTAACACCCGGGATCTCTAGCAAATATGTACGGTTGGAAACCCCATCTAAAATACGCCCTCTTTGTCGTACATGGTTAAATTGAATATCAAGATGTCCATGGAATTGTGAACAGATAAGGCCCTTCGCCCCATGTAGTTCTTTCCTTTGTCCTACCCAACCGCTAAAAGTCAATAGGACTCCAAACTTAATGGTTACGACCCACAGCAGCCATCGGGGATTCTGCCATGGGCCGTCAGCACCGTGCTTTTCAATCGCTCGCGAACGACGTCAAATATGGAATCTTGTTCAGGCAAAATTAGCATTGGGCATAGCGAAAGAGATCTAGCTAGAACTAAGAGGACGTGGACTTGCGCTGACGAGCCTGGCGGCCGACACTGCATCTCTTCTCCTGAACGGTAATTGGATGCGCGTATCTGTGCGGTAGATTGGCCTTTGGGCCTGGAATACAAATATCGGATCACGGAAAACTCAAGCCACAATTTACGTTAGTTGGCAGCAACATGGTGCAAGCAACCGTGTTTCTGGGTAGGAATCGAGATAGAGAGCAGTCGAGGATGCCAGGAGCGTACGCGTGAGCCTGAGTCTCCCAATCGCACCTGCCGTCAACCTCTATCCTACGCCCTCCTCCTTTGCGCGATCCTCCAGCGTATGCCGACACAATTTGCAGAGGCTTCCTTGCGATCTGTGACCACATCTGTGACTGTGACCACCTGCTCCTAGCTGACTGCGTAAAGCCGGCCTTACATCTTGGGAATGGAAGCCTTCTCGTTTGCGACTCTAACCATCCCATCCTCGCGCGCCGTACGGACCCAATGGCGATTCGGCAAAGAGGGACAGGTTATACTTTTTTTGGCAGGCCAGTATAGGTCTTGTCCTCCACAAGGATAATATGGATAGGCTGAAAAATACATAGTTTGTCTATACACTCGAGTTGCAGCTCACAGTCTTCAAGCACTTGACCGTGGCTTCAACTCATGTGATACTCTGCACGCTTGGATCATCTAGCGCGTCGCCGCTTCTCTGGGGGGAGACGACAGTCCGGGGCCTCACACCAGTAGATCCCCTCGATGCGGTGCGGAAGACGGAAGTCGAAGATTGGTGATCGTGCAGAGTAATGGTCGTCTCACCGGCTCGGTCGGCATTCTGATCCAATTCAGGCCATTTCTCCCGAAACCAGGGAAGGAAGTTATAGTAGCCGCCACAGGCAAAGACTCCGCACCAGAGGGCGAGCTCAGTGCCGTAAATGACCATTCCGAGAACATCCAGAGAGGGCTGGAAGAATATCGACACCAGGGAGAAGAGATCCCCGGCGGCGTCGATGCCCACAAATATGAACGAGATCCCTCGCACGGTGCGATGTATCCAGATATCCCAGTAATGCCGCAGCACACCGGCCGCTAGCAAGGCCGCGGATAGGACGGCCATCAGGGTCAAGGGCCATTCGACTTGCTGAGATTTCAGTATGCGAAGGCCGATAATTAGCGCCGCCTGAATGGCGCCCATGGTAATGGCGATAGGGATTACCACAAGTAGAGATCGCATCAAGGTCCATCTCTGATGCGAGCATCGACTCAGCCAGTGCTCCAGATGTGAGGTAGAGAGACGACGTACCCTTTGGTAGTAATAGCACTGGATCCACGTTGCAAGGCTCAGAAGAGTCAGGATCTGGGGCTGTATGCGCAGCGCGACGTTGAAGTTCTCGACGATGTTGTAGACGCCGAGCGGCAGGCCAGCCCACGCCCACAGCATCATCATGGACGGTTGAAGGCCGGTGGCATGGTGTCTCCTGTAGTTGATGACAAGTTGTGGTATCAACTATGCTAGTATTGGTATCTGATGAGTGCGTAGATTCGGAAGGGGCCGGAACATACTTGTATGGACCAGCAGACCTAGAGCAAGGAGAGGCTGGTGAGCATGTCATATTGTCGGCAGGGTAAGCCACATACAGCGCCGAGTGTGCCCAAGACATTGGCCGCCGCTGGCACATCCATTCCGTGGGACCAATATCCAGGAAGGAATTGAAACGCTCATCTAATCTAACTTCAGATCATGATATTTCCGGTCAAGTCGAGGCTTTGGTGTTGCTGGTCAGTTGGAGCATTGCCTAAGATATATTCGCGCACACAGTATCTGATGAGGCTATTTATACAGTAACGCCGCGCTATCAGCCACGGCCCGCTTTTTCGGCCGATAAGGGTTTGGTGCAGCCCTTCCTGGTTCTGCTCTGTTTCTGTCAATCACTCACAGATGACCGGACCTTGCCCATGCGCTGCTTCATCCCTCACTAACCTCATTAGCGCCACCAGGGCTGTCACTGGAATTACCGCAGGAAACAGCCGGGTCGACTGCATATTCCCGGCGCCGTCGCGCATCAAGTCAGCCCCCGAGCCGATAGGTCTCGTAGAAGGTCACCCTGTTCAAAGTGGAATCGTGTCTCGACGCCCTAGGCTAAGGCGCTCAAGGTCTCCGACTAACTCCTGCGTCGGCTGTCCCTTCAACATTATGTCTCTACACCAGCTCTTAGCTTAGAAGTATGGATGGTACAATGGCTAGCTTGTGCCCGGGCCGAATGATGAAGCACGACGAGAAGGATTAGGACCGTGGCAGCGATGCTCGGTGCTATCTCGAGACCCTGTCGCTGCTCTCAAGCGGAGTCTTCCCGCTATAATCGGCTGAAGGGATGATGCCGTGTTGGTAATGCTGCCTTGTCTCTTTTTCCACTCCTTCAATCTACCACCTTCGAGCTGTATCTGATTCTTTTGGTTGTATGTGTCCCCGTAAAAGTAGGCATCCACCTTGAGCCTCTTGATGTAGGCCTCTGCCGCCAGCATGTACGTCCTCATCCTCTTATGGGGCTGAAAGCTAGACCGGCCGCACCGCTTCGCGCGTGGTTCCGCGCCGGGACATGGCGATTTTGAAATTTCTTGAGACACGATGTGGTTTTCGGTATCCATTTGAGGAATCCATTTGAGGGAAATGGTTAATGTATGTGAGTTTGGTTGTCTATTACGGCCAAAATGATGTTGTGCTTATGGAAATCTGAGTCGAGTCTGCTTGTCACCATAGCTCTCCCCGCTACCACTTCCCAACCTGCTCATCCGACTCTGGCCATCCACAGGCGTCGCGGTTGGCTTCGTTCTTAGGGTTCAGATGCAGCCTCTGCCGGGTGGGAGCTTAAAGCAGCCCTTAGCTCAGATGTTCCACTATGGTAGATGTGAGTAAACATAACAGGAGGTTGTGCAACATCTGCTCATCATTGGATGGAGCGACAGGATCCGAGGAAGAAGGGAAGGGAAAGGACTAAAGGCGCTAAGGAAATTCATGACATTTATTTATTTGAGATTGACCTCCGGATGAAGTTGTGCGTATGCGAGGTTGAAAGTAGCTCATGGGATCAGATGCGGCTCTTTGGTACATGCCGGAGACCATGCCCGCAGGTAGTGCAGCATCTGCTCGCCATTGGATGACGCTGCCGCTGCGCCACCACTTGCGTGGGGTGCGGTGTCATCGCCAGGGGGCGGTTCGGGAGAATATGCTAGCGATTGCTGGGTCTTGCTTGGGCGTTCAACTATCAAAGCTTTGAAGGATTCCGAGGGGTGTGAGATGCATTTCGGGAGGGGAGCGGGCGTTTCGCTGTGCCAGGAACCACCCACCACCAATTCAGCTATTCTGGGGCACGAGGTCGATTTTCCATTAGTTCGCCCCGGATGCAAGCGATTGAGCATCGCGGATTACCCAAATCGGCGATTCAAAAGTTCGCTAGAAGCCTCTGAGTGGGTGTTCGCATGCAACAAACAAAAACGTTCCCGGGAGAAGTCGCGAAGGGGGTCCTACGATGCAGAGAGCACAGAGCGCTCGCGGCAAACATAGGCCGACTGCCTAAAGCTTGATAGGTCCGGTCGGTGCAGCAGACTCATGTCCAAAACCTGTTTTCTTGCGCCGTTGGCGATGTCCGGGGCCCAGCGGCCGCTGGCCAGCTCGAATTCCCGAAGCTTTGAGGCTATGCCAGCTCGCCAGGCGAATGCAATGCAAATTGGCTGAAACTTCCAGTCGCATGAGCCCATCGATCCTGGGCGCTCGGATATCGAAGACTTCTGCGCCAGGCAGGGCGTGATCTAGGGATATTTTGCTGGAACCATGTCCTCATTTCACACGCACAATCGCCGCGTCGATGGAGGCAGACCCCGGCTGGATATGAGGGATTTTGTCTTCGGGAGCTTTAATTTCTGTTTGTCAGAGCTCACCGCTTGTTACATGTGATGGCTGATGGGTGCTGGCTGTCTGGTCTGGGGCGACTTGGGATCCTAGGGACACAGGCATATTGATACTACCGTGGGAAAGCGCGGTTGGTGCAGTCAAGACGACCACTTCAGAGGATGGCAGACTGTGCTCTCGAGGACGGCAACTGATTGCCAGTGAGAGTCGGGTAACTATCAAAAAGCAGTATAAGATAGCTCATCAGTACCATTGGGGAAACCGGTCTCCCAGTTCATGAAGACCCATTCCATCTCCCTGCTCTATCCTCACTTCTCGTTCCCATCAGTCGTGTCAACATCCTGCAGTTGCACCATCATGGATGCTCCAGAGAGTCGCCCCGTCCCAGCCCAGGGCGATCGAGTTCGCTGGGACACGGATGAAGAGGCCACGAGGAGAACTCGGCCGCCCCTGAATCGAACGTTCTCCTCCGGTTCGCTGTCTATTCACTCTATCCGCCCCAGACGCAATTCCATCGACGCTGCTGCCCTCCCAATCCAGTACCGTACTGTGTAAGCTCATGAGCCACCTCACGGCACTGGCCATCGCTAACAGGGTGTAACCAAGATCCGTGGAAGTTGAAGAATATACCCAGAAGGAGGGAGCGGCCAGTAAGGGAAAGTCTGTCGTTACAGGTACGTCTCCTTCTCCAAGACCAGTCACTCTTTATCCTGACTTTCGTTTCCTCAGACCTCGCTTCTCTCGAATGGCACACCATTTCCGTCGACGAGTTGACCACTCGCCTCTCGGCATGCATTAAAGATGGCCTCTCTAACAACCAAGTCCGACACCGTATCGCCACGTATGGGAAGAACGCGCCACCACCTCCAAAGACGCATCACATCAAGAAGACGCTGGGCTACTTCTTCAAGGGATTCGGAACAGTGCTACTGGTTGCCTCCATCCTCGTCTTCATCGCCTGGAAGCCTCTTGGGAAGCCGCCCGTCCTCGCAAACTTGGCCCTTGCCATTGTCCTCCTTGCAGTCTTCTTCATTCAGGCGGCCTTCAATATCTGGCAGGACTGGTCTACCTCTCGGGTCATGGCATCCATCAAGACGATGCTCCCAGACTCCTGTATCGTCATCCGGGAGGGCAACCAAGCCAGCCTTTTGGCGGAACAGATCGTACCCGGGGACATTCTTCTCGTCAAGGCGGGCAACAAGCTGCCGGCAGACATCCGGTTTGTCGAAGTGTCGTCGGATGCCAAATTCGATCGCTCGATCCTGACAGGCGAGTCTGGGCCCCTCCCAGCCTCGGTGGACTCGACCGATAACAACTACCTCGAGACGCTGTGCATCGGTCTTCAAGGCACGCACTGCGTGTCCGGGACCTGCATTGGCGTGGTTGTCGCGACTGCCGACAAGACCGTCTTCGGGAGAATCGCTCACCTCACCAACGAGCCCAAGACGGGTCTAACGACGCTTGAACGGGAAATACTCAGCTTCGTCTGGCTCATTTGCAGTATCATGCTCCTGATGATTATCATCGTCGTCATCGTGTGGTAAGAACTCCTTTCGCAATATTGCCTTGCTTGTTCAAGCTCCTGACCCTCGTGGCGGAACAGGGCTTCGTGGCTCC
>Ga0247774_1000825_pt1 | contig 15670 bp, 18 predicted proteins | sample UWRJL001104B6_FD_179933 | JGI IMG/M metagenome (GOLD analysis project Ga0247774, IMG submission 179933) | Plant litter microbial communities from Arlington Agricultural Research Station in Wisconsin, United States - UWRJ-L001-104B-6 | ecosystem: Environmental > Terrestrial > Plant litter >... | reverse complement strand
ACTGCTACAAAATTTTGGCAAGAAATCCTACCAGGCTGCAGTGTATACTTCTTGGAAACGGTTCGGGTATATGTAGTTATCGAGTTGGCTCCGTCGCCCCGCTATATCCAAATTCACACCTTTTCGGGCTGTCAACTCAGCGCAGTGGCCAAGACGTCGAGACTATTCTTACTTTCAGCATATTAGCCACTACTCGGGAATTACAGATCAACAAAAGTATGGGAAAAGTCTCAAAGGACAAGCGCGACGCCTACTACCGGCTCGCGAAAGAACAAGGCTGGCGCGCCAGAAGCGCCTTCAAACTCCTCCAACTAGATGAAGGTTTGGAGCTGTTCTTCCTCTCGATAATGCCCGATGACTAACAGCCTGTAGAGTTTGATCTTTTTTCAAATGTCACAAGAGTAGTCGACCTGTGCGCGGCACCGGGAAGCTGGTCCCAGGTGCTATCGCGGGTCCTCATCAAGGGTGAAAAATTTGGTCGCGCCGCCTGGCAAGACCAAGAAGCAAAGCTACGGCAGCAAATGCTCAAACTCTTCCCCGACGACTCGAGAGAAGACTTACTACCGGCTCTAAAAGATGCACCTCCAGTCTCAACACCACAACCGCGAAAAGACGTCAAAATCGTCTCCATCGACCTCCAACCCATGGCGCCACTCCCCGGCATCGTCACCCTCCGCGCCGACATCACCCACCCCGCCACGGTGCCCCTCCTCCTCCAAGCCCTTGATCCGGACCACGATGCCAGCAACCGCCACCAGCAAGCCGCCCACCCCGTCGACCTCGTCCTCAGCGATGGTGCCCCCGACGTGACGGGTCTGCACGACCTCGACATCTACGTGCAGAGCCAGCTGCTCTTCGCGGCCCTCAACCTGGCACTCTGCGTGCTCCGCCCGGGCGGCAAGTTCGTGGCCAAGATCTTTCGGGGGCGGAATGTGGACTTGCTGTACGCACAGATGAGTATTTTCTTCGAGAGGGTCGTGGTCGCGAAGCCGAGGAGTAGCAGGGCCAGCAGCGTCGAGGCTTTCATTGTTTGCATCGGATTCAGACCGCCGCGGGGGTTCAAGGCGAGCCTAGAGGAGCCGCTTGGAGTTGGGAGTCGGTTGACGAGGTTGGTGGAAGAAAGGGAACGGGCTCGTCCCGCTCTTGCAGGGGTTGCGATGCAGAATTGGGAGAAGGGGACTTGGGACTTTGTGCCGGTCGAGGGTGTCGTGAGTGGGTCTGGAGGGGTTGAGGCTTATGATGGATCTGAGGAGAGTCGAGGCGTGAGGTGGGTTGCGCCATTTATTGCGTGTGGGGACTTGTCTGCTTTCGACTCGGATGCCTCGTATCGACTACCGGAAAATTATATATCTCTAGATCCAGTTCAGCAACCGACGGCGCCTCCGTACAAGAGGGCCATTGAACTTCGCAAGGCTGGAGGAGGAACATCCAACAAACCAGCGAAGGCATAATTCACCTCTCCATCTTAATGTCTCAATTATGTCAAAGGCAAAATCAGTGCCACAGCTCCTAGGTCAAACATAGCGAGTCCGGACTACTCTCATCTAGTACACGGAGCTTGCATAGCGTCCTTCATGCAGAAATATGTCCCATTCAGGAGCTAGACTAAGTTGGCTTTTTCGCAGGTCGAGTTGGGGATCTAGAACCCCCGTCGCATAGGTATTCCTTATATGCCGGTTGCCGAACTGGACGGAGTGATACTCGATGCATTGGGCTCAATTGGCCAGCTGCTTCAGCTTTGGCATGGAACTATTATGGCCGTGGTGTTCTCAGATCTCATGAATTCAAAGATCTGAATACCCCGAAAATGACTTGCAAGATATACCGTTGCTACGGAACTGCCTCTAATCGCAACCTTAACTACTACGCTGCCGTGAAATCAGTCGACCATGTGGTCTTCTTCTCGACTAAAATAAAACACGAACAAGAAACTCCAAAATATTTCAGTCAATTAGAGCAATGAAGATAAAAATAGGAAGGTAGGGGTTCTCGCGGTTGTGTGGAGCGGGGCAGTGACTTGCCAACGCGATGGTAGCTCTCACCAATGCAACTTCCCCGCAACACCGCAGGCTGCCGACTCCTCTCACTCAACCTGTCTGAGAATTCGTCGCAAACAGTCTGACACGGTGGGTGCGATTAGCAAGCTCATATCTGCGAAATATGCCCGGAGGAACTACGAACTAAGTTCCGTAAGGATCCTTAAGGGACCGCAAGGTGGCTGCGCCTGCAGGGATGGATGGAGGAAGTATAAATAATCCGCCTCTCCTGACTCGATAATACCTCCTTCGTTGACTCTGGCTCCTTCCTTCTACACAACGCACGGACACTACTAAAACGTTATTTTTTCCAAACTCGTAATACTACTGTGGAAGATACTGTACGCCATTTTTTCACAGAGCCTGTCGTCCTGTCAAGATTTGGCCCTGACGGCCGGCACTTTTGACACAATCACAACAACATATCACTCGTATTTGAAGAAGCCGGGAGACGCAGGAAAAGCAAGGCTACGAAATAGACGCCTTTTTCAGGATTCTTCCCTGTTCAGTTTCCCTGAATCTTACGGATTGCAACCCGTCTTCGTACATACCGTGGCGGGGACGGCCTGTGCATCTCCGATGCGTCAAGCTTGATCCTCAGAGTCACTCCAGAGCAGAGCGATGTGTCGTCTTCATCCGCGACTTCAACTACCGCATTGGATTCCGCCATGGCATCCCATTTTGAAACCACCTTTCTTGTGCGTGGTCTCGTTCGAACTGCTGCCTGGTGTCGTCCCTAGCCTCTCCAGTCTGAGGACCGCGTCCCTCATGTCGCTGCCTAGCATGTTCTTCGGCTCGATGAAATCGCTTCGTGAGGGTTCTCGGAAGAGGTGCAGGACCTTGTCACCTCTCCGCCCTTGACAGCTGCACGTATATACTCATAAAGTTCGGCCTAGATGCCTTGCCGCTGCCGCGGTAGACGCCTTTGAGGTTCAGCAGCACCTCCGGAAACTGATTTCCCCAGCTCTTCTGATCCGTCATGACGAAGTGGGTGTGCATAACGGTCCTATCCTGTGGGTGACCCACTCGAATCTTGGCTTGCCTCTCGATCCGCACCCCTTGCCTCGCATCGGCAAGTCGGTGACAAAAAAAATCGGGACCACAAAATGCCACACCACACCCAAAAAATTAACACCAAACGGAACCAAGACAGTTTTACATACAGTTTAACCTACAAATCCGTCCTAATGCCCAGTCATCCGTCCCCCAGCATCTATTACGGCCTGCATTACATCTGGCATCTCGTCAATCCAAGAATCAATAGTCTCCATATGCAGCCCCTCCCAGCCTTCTCTCGCGCCGTCTACCAGCGCCTTCTACCAGCGCCTTCTTATCCCAAAATTAAACATCTTTAATAGCCATCCCAGGTACCTTCCATGCCTTCTCGATAGGGCTCATATCCGGGCTACCGGGGCAGTTAAAGAAATGCCGTAGTCCGTGTTTCTGCTTCCATTTCTTGCCGATATTCTGGCCCAGCGGCCCGTGCCAAGAGTCTCCGTCTTCTTCCAGGATGAAATGGGCACCTTGGTCAAGCCACGGCTTTACAACGGGCTTTAAGATTGCATCCAGATACACCTTCTGGATCATCTTGCTGTTAGAATTAGACGGTATGTCGTATTGCACTAGCTCGCTCTTAAAATTATATCCGTTACCGACCGTGCCGAGCGGGATCTCGTCAAGCGCTTTGATGAGCTTGATATTGATTGGGCGTGGCTTCGGCTTCGGCTTCTACACTTATTGTTCGTTAACAGGTCCCAAACGATCCTACTATGGCACGCCGCAAGCAGATCTTTGACGGCTTTGACGACTCGGACACGTCGTACTCGCCCGAGGATGATGTCTTCGATCGGGACGAGAAGGTCGGCCAGAATTCGGACTTGGAGGAGTATTGAGAGGAGGGGGTCTGAGCCTAGTACGTAAAATTTTCGGCAAGTGAGGCGGACAGAGCTGATGTCTGCCGCGGCTGGGTTGGGAGTGAGTTCGATTGTGGATGTATTAGGAGGCCTGATGGACGTGAAGACTCGGATGAGAATCTCGTTTGGCAGCAGCCTCCAATCCCACTCAATGGCGGAATACAACGTCAGTTCGCTATTTCAGCCCGTCCCGCTGCCACAGGCGTCGATGCTGGAGTTCTTCCCCGTATTCACACGCATCTCAGAGCTTGTCCAGCAATACACGACCATGGATTTGGATGTGCTCGCTCCTCTACTATGCCACTGAGAGGTGACAGCACGACGTAACAGTAGTTGACGTCATTTGATTATCAGCTCATAGCCGGAAATAGCTGTCCCGAACTACGTCGTGAGAGGCTATCTAATATGTCCTCATACTTTCCATTTGCCAGATTCACGACGAGGCGATCCCCAAACAATAATATATACCGAAGGTATAGAAGACGCCTCATTCCAAAGGCGTGCATTCGTCTGCGCCTTGAAAATCGATATTTTTCAGGGTCTGACATCATTTGCCAGCCACATTTGGGGATCATAGGCCGAGAGACTTTCAGCTCCCTAAGCCACAAAGTCGGTACACGTCGTAGCCCTTCGCCCTACACCCATAAAGAGGAAAACCAAAAGCCATCAGTCCATAATCATGAATATGTACAGGAATAAATCATACCGTTTTCTCGTGGTGATCTTTCGCATGGTCCTGCCTTCGTATCTACCAGGTTAATAATGTAGGAGGCGTGGATTAAGTCGCCCATGCGAAGACATCTCCTAACAAGCAATAAGAACTGCCGCATTGCTGCCCATGCGTTGGAAACGATCCTGGCACCTACAATATCCGAAAATTGAGCTTAACGCCTTTATTCCTTTCTCTAACTGTGATATAATCTACACAAGTCGAAAGGCAGTCTCCTTGACCCTACCGAAACTTCGATGAGTGGAAGGAGCCTTAGCAGCAGTAACAAGGGGGGTGCAGGCGAGGGCAATGGCGTTCAGAATTCCTCGAAAAAGCAATCCAAGTCGTCCGCCGGAACTAACGACGGCGGCGAACTCCAAACCGCACCTTTCGAAGACCATCAGTTCCTTCAGCCATCTGTCCCTTTGAAGATAAGAAAAATACTCGACTGCGCCTCCAACTGGTCAGAAAAGTCCAGGGTTGATGTACTACAGGTCTCCGGGAAGTCAACAGGTATTTGCTAAACCCTTACATAAACATGTGAAGCTCTCTTTCTCAAGTAATCCAAGCCTGGACGTATGATGCAGATGATGATGCCGTGGATAGGGTAATCAGGGTACGTTTTCCGAAGCCCGAGGAGAAAATCGATGTCGGCTAATATTCTACCTCTCAGGATCTCAACGACACCGCAGACAAAGCTGAGCCAGCTTTGCTTGTAATGTAAGATACACCAAAGCAACCGATAGCAAAGCACTCCTAAAGGTCGCCACCAGCATAGTATATCTTACGTTCGATAACGCTGTAACGTATAAGCGCCGCGCCAGCGCTTCGAGAAACACCGCAGAACATATCTTACGAGAGTATCACATACGTGAATCATGTATTCACAATATACTCGGCAGACCAGACTACTGGGCTCCCACGTCGCACATTTCGCCCGATACCTCAACCCTAGCTAGCGATTACGGTTAGAATATCTTAAAATGCAACTTCGCGACGGCCCCTAACTGAACGCGAACAGAGTTTGGCTGCCAGCATGCGCGCTGGCTGATGAAGTCTCGATGGGAGAAAGCGCTTGCGCCATGCTCCGTGTACATGCGACGCTGTAATGACCGGAATCTTACTGTGTACTTGGTTTCGGGTGATGCGAAGGACAGCTGTATAACTACCCTCTGTGAACAACTTGGCTATGGGCAGCGCTCGCCTCAACCGCCTACAGAGCAGACCCAGAGGTTCGCTGCCGAGTGTCCGTTTTACGTCCATGCACTTGTTCTTGGTGCATCGTTCGAGCAGTCGAAGGACTACGTCGCGGTGGTCCGGGACCGAATTATGGCAGAGGTTCGCGGCCCTCATTCGCAACCCACAAAGAAAATACTAACACGACACGTATAGATCAAAATAATAAATGACATAATAGACAAATCTCCGCCTTCGGACGTCGATCCCGATTCTACTAGGAAGGTCCTTCAGAGGATTACCCAAAACCTCCATGAAGGCTCTCAGACTACAGATTCCGGCATGGCAAACGTCGAAATGTCCCAAAAACTCACGGACGCTATGGATGAAATGTTCGACACTTACACGTCGGATGCAGACGTCACCTCGGACGCGGTTCGACAAACCGGGGAGGCAATCAAGTATTTGTTGAGCTCCTGGAAGAGCCAGAAAAACTGGCTTGTCACGTACAGGGCTCGCAAGGACACGGCGATGAACTTCGTTAGTGAACTCTGCTTGCTCCTGTGTCTATCACTCCCTGAGCTCAGGGATTTTCTAACGGGTTTGTGTAATGTACCTATGATATAGGTCTTCAACACGGTTACCCAGCTAGACAGCTCCGTCAACATGGAAATGGGTCGCAAGATGTCCGCAGACAGCTCTTCGATGAACGCGATCACGATCTTGACCATGGTTTTTCTGCCGGCTACTTTCATATCCGTGAGCAGCAAATTCTTCTCCCAATCCCTATAATCTTCTGATTCGTTATTCGTTGCGGAGCAGATCTAATTTACCTCAGGGCATGTTCAGCAGCGGCATATTCTCTGCGGAGGAGTACCGAGCTTACGGCAAGTCCGCGCTCTTTTGGCCGTTCCTATACACCGTCCTCCCGGTCACCGTCCTCGTCTTTATGATATACGCAGGACGCACCCAACTGAGTCGCTTTTTTCGTCTTGTGAAGAAATCCATGCATATTCACAGGGTCCCTTCGTCGACATCAAGTGTCTAAAGAGCTACGCCCGCAGGCTCAGCGAGAAGTAGCACCTGGCGCCGTAAGTGTAACTGTTTAAAGGACTGGAGGTTGCGTTTGACTAGGCGACGCAAAATATTAAGTAATAGTCATATTTAATACAGGAATCCACAATTTGTGAGTATACCTAACTTGATCAATCATTGTCATTCCACATTAAGCTCCAGGGGATTCTCTACATATATATCCGCCATCTACTGCCCTGTGAAGAGCAGTTCATGTACTGAGATATGCATGTTAAACGTTGTCCTCCGCCGAGAGATGCCGTTTTGGCGGCGCTATGTCTTGCAATCGTTTCGGCGTGTTATCGGCATCTTCGGTCGTCATGGAGCCATATGTACAAGAACTTCCTAGTGTGAACCCATTAGTTCCATTTTCGGGTGTAAGCAACCCGAAGCCGGGATCCCGGCCGGCGGCTATTGATTGCCAACTCCGCCACTCCGCAGGCCCGGATCAAGCACTGTCAGCGTGCCGGGAAAGTGGTCTCCATGGCTACTGCACCTTCGGTGGCGCTGTAACTTCCTTCAGCTTGACTTTCCACACGTAATCAACGTTGACCGTAGGAGGTGTGGAGGCTCTGTCCTTCTCTGCCCGACTCGCTTGTTTGGGAGCGAGATAAGGCTAGTCGAACGCCCCACAAGCTGGTGGTAGCGGCGACCGCGATTCGATCTCAAGGAATCAAACGCCGTTGAATGGCACGCCAGCCTGTCAGAAGTGCGAATGACTCAAGGATGGTGCGACACCTATACAGCATGACCTGTCACCTGTAATGCACTGCAAAGGGCGCGGACGTCAGGAGATCTTGGAACAAGTTGATAGAGAGTCATCAGAGCCAGCGTTCAGGACAGCAACACAAGAGACAGAGAGTTCAGAGACATCAATTGAAGGTTTCCCTACAGTGATGATCATCTTTCGGTTACATACATACTAGAACGCACTATCGATTCTGACATAATTCTTTAGTTGACTACTATTTTCATAAAAGATCTAATGATGTATATATAGAGAGAGCGGGACTGAAAAAGAAGAAATGGATTCTCTAGCTTAGAAATAGCTCTAGTATATGTTTTAAGGAGGGAAGAGATTGTATGGGGTTGCGCTGGGGTGGTCCTAAAATGGGCCCATTGCATGAAATTATATCGAAATGGATTCCCTTTCGTTTCTCCGTGCCCTGCGGGCGTGGTCAGGAACCAATTTTCCATGCGTATAGCCACCGAGGAGGTTCTCAGTTCCCACTTTCCGGGGCCTGGTCCCAAAACCGGGCCCTCGGCACGAAATCATATCAACAAGAATGGCCTTTCCTACTTCCCAAATGAAAATAAATGAAAATGAGAGAGAGAGAGAGAGGGAAGCCCGACTTTCCTGCGGTCATTAAACAAGATTCCGAAATCTGACACGTCGACATAAGAAGCAGCGTGGCTTTACACGGGGGGGGAGCCCAGTTCTGGGACGCAGTTCGAAATTGGCGAAAACAACCTTTCTCGTCGGTTTCGCAAACCGCTGTCCGTTTTAATAGGAAGCACAGTGGATAAATGGGTCCGGAGAACTCGGTGCGGGTGACAGTCTGTATTAGCAAGACAAATAGCATAGAACTTGCTGAGGCTATTAACTCTATGTTCCGCTGGTATAAGAACGCCGCTCGATGCTACGTGTACTTGAAAGACGTCTCGAAAACATGCTATAAGCAGGGTGGCAGCCTGTCTAGTCCCCCCTAGGAGCAGGCCTTCCGTATAAGTCAGTGGTTTACTCGCGGTTGGGCGCTTCAGGAACTCCTTACCCCAACATCAGTCTATTTCTTTGATAAGGACGGCATATTTCTCAGCGACAAGAAATTCTTGCAACAGCAGATCCGCTAAAATAACCGGTATTTCTATCTTGGCACTTCGCGGGGATCCTCTTTTCTCCTTTGGCATAGAGGAGCGCTTCTTCTGGGCAGAGACACGTAAGACCAGTCGCAAAGAGGACCGGGCGTACTCTCTTCTCGGCATTTTCGGCGTCTTTATCCCGCCTATCTACGGCGAAGGTAAGGAAAACGCTATCCGCCGGCTTCGAAACGAGATTGAAATAAATCGTCTTGGGGATCTAGAGGTATTTTCAACCGGCGTGAAACAACTTCGTAACAAGTGCGAGGAAACTCTCCAGGAGGTTAAAAAAAATCAAGACTCGAACAATTAACTATTCGAGAAAAGGTAGATCGTCAGGATGTTCGAGGGTTCAACGAAGAACGCCGGGCTATATTAGATTGGCTTACGCCAGTCGATTACGCCCTGCAGCAAACTAGCTTTATAAGAAGGCGACAACCAGTAACTGGACAATGGATCTTAGACTCACCAGAGTTTCAAGGATGGCTGCATGCCGAGAAGCAGACGCTCTTTTGTCCAGAGATCCCCAGAGCTAGTGAGACGATTCTCACAGCCGTCGTTATCGAATATCTCATCAACCGGTATAGCGATAACTTGAATGTCGGTATTGTCTATATCTACTGCAACTTCCGGCGAACTAACAAACAAAGACTCGACGAGTTGCTTGCCAGCTTCCTCAGATAGCTTGCCGAGTTACAGACTTCGCTGCCAAGACCTGTGAGGGAGCTCTACGAGTGCCACAGGATAAGCGGACGCGGCCATCCACTGATGAGCTCTCAAAGGCTCTGCTGTTAGTTGCTGCGTTCTATTCAAAGGGTTTTGTTCTTTTAGACGCCCTTGATGAGTGCCAGGCAGCTGATGGATGCAGGTGGCGGCTAATTGAGGAGGTACTTAACCTCCAGACCCGGGCTTAATGCGGGGTGAATCTCTTCATGACGTCCAGATTTATCCCCGAGGTCACCACAAGTTCCATAAATCCTTCTAGTTAGAAACTCGTGCTAGCAAGGAGGATGTAGAAAGATATCTCGATGATCATATCCCACAATCTTCAATTGCGATCCAGAAAATGCAGGGAGAAATCAAGGAAGCAATATCAGACGCTGTTAATGGGATATACGTACTGTTAGGACTATAAACTAATTTAAATAGGTTTCTCTTGGCTCGGATTTACTCTAAGTTACTGCAGAGCGAGATTGAACCCAAGAAAATCCGGAAGGAAGTACAAGGACTGCGGAAGCAAGCGGCCAGTTCTGCAGAAAAGCAGAGGCTAGAAGTGCTGGGTTAGGCTTATGACGATGCGATGAAGAGGATTAACAACCAGGAACAAAGTCATCGGAACTCGCAATTTAGAGTTCTGTCTCGATCAAATACGCTAGACGACCACTCACTACCACTGAACTTCAACATGCCCTTACGGTTGATACTAGCGACTCTGAGCTAAACGATGACGACCTTCTCTATGTTGACGACATGGTGGCGGTATGTGCCGGTTTGGTTATGGTCGACGAAGAAAGCGGTATTATCCGGCTTGTGCACTATACGACGCAGGAGTACTTCCAGCAGACACGAGGAAAATGGTTGCCAACTACAGAGGAAGACATCTCGACAATTTGCGTTACGTACCTGTCATTTGCAAAATTCGAGACAGGGCCTTGCGATACGGACGACAGATTCGAGCGGCGGCTGCGAGACAACTTGCTGTACGACTATGCGGCACGGAACTGGGGTCACCATGCCCGGCAAGCTTCAATTTCAACTCCAGGGATAGTTGGGTTCTTAGTAAGCCTAGTTTGGTCGAGGCGTCGAGCCAAGCGCTCATTGCGGCCAAGAAAAGGTCCGGACTACCGAATTATGGCCAGAGGTTTCCGAGGCAGATGACTAATGTTCACGTGGTGGCGTATTTTGGGATGGCAGAAGTTGGTGCAGAACTTCTTGACGCCGGGGCCGATGTCCAGCCAAGGATGGGTATGGTACGACGGCGCTTCACAACGCTTTCTCGAACGGCCACTGCAATATGGCGCAGTTTTTCACCGCCAGGTTCCCGCTGTGCATCTCACCATTATACATGTGCACCTTAGCTTGCTATGTCACGATAGCGTTGCACAGAGTTTCCTCGAACGACCGCGACAAGGTGGTGCAGATACTTCTCGAGGCCGGAGCCGAGGTCCAGGCCTCGTCCTCCCAGACTGGCCGCGACACGGTCTAGCGGCCGGCCGGTGTACTATGATAGACATCGCGTTTAATAACAAGTGCCTTCTCTATCTTTCTTCTCTCGGTAGAAGAAAGGACTGGGGGAACTGTTGGCCTTATACTTTCTTGATTTCCGGAGTCTTCTCCATCCGTATTATATAATAATTATAAAGTCAGAGTGATGTGTTAGTGACAAGTTCTTGATTATAATGAAAGCGCTTAACTATGGCTCGGTATGACAAATTGTGACCGTCCCCAAACGATTCGACTACAACCTAAAGTGCTGTGGTAGGGGCTGTACCAAATTTGGCTCGGGTTAATTTGCATATCGGATGAACTGCGTCAGTGTCATAGGTTAGAGTCGGTTGAAGGATACCAGTTGTCAAGATGCTAGGGTGATGGCTGCTTGCTGGTCAGGCCGTAGACTCACTTGCGACCCACCGTCGTGGCGGCAGCAGCCCACCACAAAACGAGGTCCTGACCAGATAGGTCGTTCTTTTTCTTTCTTCCCTAGCCTTAGGTAGTAATTTTTGGAGGTTCTGTTTCCTGGCATCATAATGGCCCATTAGAGTCAGCACAGCAGCTAGCTCCACTCCAAGCGGGCCCACGAAGCACGAAGCAAGTTCCTCTAGGCTACCTTTCGCGGGCTGCTTTCCGGACCGGTCCCTGCTTTCCGGACCGGTCCCTCCTGTAACATTGGAGTACACACACACACACACACACACACACACACACAGTTTATTACGCCCGGCGGATGAGCCGAAAGGGCAACTAACACTGTCTACTCGTACATTTCTCATAATATGCCCTAGTCTCCTTAAGCCCATACAAATGAATCCCTTCACATCTTTGTTCTCTCTCTTACTACATCTTAGCGGGTTCCCATGTGTTAGTAATAATGCAGGTAGACTGCTTGAAGTCGATTCTCCAAGTGCTCAGCATCCTATCGGCGGCAGCTGAAGCGCGTCTCCTACTCCTGACACGAATTGATGTATGTGGGATCGGGTTATAGTAGTTGAGGTATGTTGCCTTATCCCGCTAGGCTGCGTCAAGTCGTCTAGTTGCGATTGCGAACCGTACCGTTGTCCGGACGGCTTTCAAGTCTGGGGTCCAGGTCTTATCGTCTGCTGCTGTCTTCCCTCTCAGGTAGAAGGATATATTGCTTCTCTATGTAGTCGTACACTCTAGCATCTTCGTTCGGTATATCGTCTATTTTATGTATCGGAAGAGAAAAGGCTTTACCGTCTCTCTCGCTTAACCGCATACACACTAGTCCGTAGGTGCTGCCTTAATTCGGTAGAGGTAGCCGTTCAGCCTTACTATTCCTATTCTAAGTTAAGCAAGTATATTCGCTTGCTTCCATAAAAATTTATCGTATAGCTCTCTCGTATATTTTCCTGGTAGTGCTTTATCGACTCGCTTAGAATAATTTCCGGCCTTTCTAGCAGGCCCGGAATGGCGCTCTGGTTAGACCGCGTAATATTAAGCATTGTTAATTTCATCCCTAGTGGTTATACTTACGGAACTATTCCTAGCCGTATTGCCTCCTAAGCTTTTTCCTTAGCAATCTTCTTGAGTTCGTTTTCGTTATCCGACAAAACCTACAGGAGTATCACTACGTTGCTGTTTTTCCGTAGTCGTCTAATAGAATCGTAAATACAGCGGATATATTCTCAATTGAACTGTTGGCGTGGATATCTGTAAGAGCATAGCCGCCTTATTGCTTGTTAGTAGTACAATATTGCGAAACCTTAGCTCCGGTAGGAGAGTAAATACGCACGCTATCGCTGCTAGTTCTCCAGAGATCCGATTCTACTATAACCTTTGTACCGGGTGTAGTGGAAAACGTTTCGAGTTTCGGGCTACTATTGTTACGCCGAAAGAAGAGCCAGGCGTCAACAACTGATTGGAGACCCATTGAGCTCGGACGTCCAGGTCTGCGCATAGGCTGTAGGCCTATGCGTTCTGGATGCATCCATCTAGTGCGGACACACGAGAGATAGACTTAGAGGATTATCAATCCTGCATCATTACTTGACATACTATTGACGGTCGTCATGATGCTCCTTCCCGCCCCTTGCTGAGGTCCAGCCTATTGCTGAGGTATACGATGAGCTCGAAATCATCGTAACATCCCATATCTCCCCTCCAGCCCCGACCGAAGAGCTCTGTTCCATATCCGCTCTATTACTCGTCGTCCCGACTATCTTTTCGATACCAAAAGTTAGTTAAGCTCGGCTTCTTGATTTTCTCGATTTTGACGGGCTTTGGTGTTGGGCTTTCGAGATCGCTGGCCAGACGGTTCCGGGCCGTTGTCTTCATCGCTGCCGGACGCGATCGTCCTCGCGTCTGGATGCCCCGCCAATTTCCGAAGCGGGACGCAATGTTGGTGGGGTCGCTAACTCCACCACTCAACAAACTGATGCAAGAACTTCTCTGTGAAGGCTAAAACTGCAGTGTTTCATCTCTGCATTGGTCGATACGGATGTTGTGGTGCGCTTCGTCCATTGGAGGTTGTCTCAATCCCGGAGGTCTACCAACACGCCTGGGTATACAGTGGAAGGCGAAATGGGTGTCGCGAGCTGTTATTTTGGCCCTTCAAGCGAAGTCGACATGAAAGAACTGGCCATTGGGGTACAACTATAAGCGAAATCGGTGTCCTATTCACTCGCACTCTTTAAATAATTCAGGCGCACAAACACAGTAATTATATGTTAGCCTTGTATACCTCACTAAGTGTTAGAAGTACGGGGCCTATGTCAAGACCAGTCAAAAGACGACAATATCAGTCGATTTAAAGATGTCTGTCTGCTGAAACTGCTTTCGTATGCTCTGCTTGATTTTCGCATGCTCTCCTGAAGTTGCTTACCCCGCTTCAGGGTTGCAACTCAGTATTTTTGGAGTTGTGCCTTCGCTCCGTGCTTTTGACAGCCGGAGTCGTCAGCTTACAGCTGTACTTTTGACACTAAGTACCCACCCGAGACTCAGACATGGGTTTTGCCGCAAATTTGCCCCCAATCTGTCAGCAAAATCACGTAGACAGCAAAGAACGAACTCACTATTGATATGACATGGCCGTCCTCGTCCCGACTGCCGAAGCATCCCCAATTCATTCCAAATTCAGCTCGGTATTTCACATGGGCGCAAGCCATGCGCGAAGATAGCGGCTAATCATTGCGTTTTCATGGGATCTCAACGAGGGCGTCGACCTGCGCTCCTTCTGACCGAATACAAGACGCTACGAAACGATACGCGACTCCGAAGTTAAGCTACTGAATCATGAAAATGGAACGAATGAACAAGCACACAGCCCTTTCTACGGTGATGCACACCAAATTTTACTGATTAAATTACTTCTGTTTCCGCACCCGTGGAGCACGTGTATCTTGCAATGCCCTCAATCCCGTATATATTGCTTCCCTTTGCGGCTCCTGCACTTCGCGACCGGAAAACGAGTAATGCATAAACACCCCATTCGTATCAGCATCCGCACTAGTAACACCCCACTGCACCGGCATCCTCGCCGCCTCTTCACCATCCTCCGACCCGGCCACATAACACAGCGCGCTGATAGCAGCGCTGCAACTACCAGCTACCGGCATCCCCGTCTGAAAGCGCAGCCTGCCAACTGCAAACGCGATACAGACCATAATCACGCCAATGATGACGACGGCGAGAATGGCGCGCGGGGAGTAGCCGCAAAGGGCGAATTCCATTGGGACAAATAGTTTCGATAAGTCGTCGGTTAACTCCACCGGGATATATAGTTTGGACGAGTCGTCGAAGAATTTTCCTAGGACACTTTCGGGCAAGTCGTCGGGGAAGAGCACGCCTTCAAATATAGAGGAACTGTCCAAGAAGATGCTCACCAAGAAGATGCTTTGTGAGCATAGCCAGTGCAGCACCCCACTCATGATGATCAGCGGAAAGGCAAACCGGTATGGCAGCTGCAAGAAGTATGTTGAGCGCTGCGCTCCTTCAGGACTGTGGCTGACTCGTAGCCCCTTACGCTGTATGCTATACGAGGCCCACTCCGACCCGAGAAGGAAGCACGTGAATAAGCCGTTGTACGTAAAGTAGGTTCCGGAAAGTATAAGTTGAGGCAGGTTGGCAACGAAGACGTTGAATAGCAAGGTATCTTTTATGAAGCTGTAGATAAAAGCGCGGGGATCAGCAGCGCCGAGTGGAAGGGAGAGCAATTGGTCGGCCGGGGCGGTACGTCCGATGATGCCGTGGAGGAAGAGAACGAGGCACAGCATGAGGACCAGTGCATACCTGGAAGGTGTTAGAAAAAGCTCCTACATATCTCTGCGGTGATGATATACTTACAGTACCATGCACGTAGCCCAGCGAGCTTTGCTTACCCCAGTCGACCACCTCTTTCGAGTTGGATCATATGGACGACCTAGCCGTTCAGAGACAATATGTCTATTCGTCCATTGATTTAACTTTTCCTTGCTCATCAAGCATAATCCACTTATCGTATCATCCGGTCGTTTCAAAAAAGACACCACCGCATCTCCCATCGTAAGCAATGGCTTCTCCTTGACTGCAAAGAAAATGTATGCCAGAACCAAGGCCTTTACCAAGTTGAAGGTAATGATAACAAACGCAAGCTGTCTGTTGAATTGTAACCTGCAGAGCTAATCTACGTTTTCACTTAGACAATACGAGACTTTGGATCCAAGTGGTCGCCAATTCGCCGCATCGATAGA
>Ga0247774_1000824_pt1 | contig 15690 bp, 9 predicted proteins | sample UWRJL001104B6_FD_179933 | JGI IMG/M metagenome (GOLD analysis project Ga0247774, IMG submission 179933) | Plant litter microbial communities from Arlington Agricultural Research Station in Wisconsin, United States - UWRJ-L001-104B-6 | ecosystem: Environmental > Terrestrial > Plant litter >... | reverse complement strand
CCATGAGAAAGAACTGGAGAATCTCCTCAACTGTAAACAGAAAGGTCAACGGGCTAGAGAACGTTGGTGTCTCGGATATCCGCAGGGACACCAACAGCGCCGATATCCTCTCTATAAAGATGCATTTCGAGGTTCATCATAAGCCTAATTATCATGACGGCGCGTTTAATCAATGTTTGAAGTGAAAAAAGTGTTAATTAGATTCATTTCAAGTCTGCCTTCTGACTTCAACTGTTTTTGTGGATAGAAATTGAAAGTCATAGATATGCTCTAGCTGAGCATCTGTACATGCTTACTTGTCGAGAGCTTGTCGCCACCTCAACATGTTAGAGGAGAGTATCATGTTTACTCTCATTAAGGCTTTACGCCCAGCGAATTCGAGCGTAACAAGGGTTGCGTTGAGAGGAGTGTTGTCATCCCGAACACCGCGACACTCATTCGTTCCAGGGGCCACATCACAGGACCAGTGAAAGGAGGTGGCAGCCTAATTTAACAACAATTGAGATCAGGAGGCACGAGAATCTAAACAGTTGAGATTGGCATCGGGAATTGCTGTGCTAGGGCTTACTACACCGGCACTTCCCGTTCCATGTCGCTGGGCACCTGCTACTTGTGGTCTACTATCTGAGGGCCGACACCGAACTCCGCCTCATAAAATGCCAAGCCACTCTTGCAATTACGTTCAAATGCCCCAATTGAAACTTCTGTCGTCGTTTCACGCCTACGATACGGCCCTATTTTCTGTCCTTGTGTTCTCGTCCTACTCTTGACATGACAACGAGGCGGATGAGACGCGGACCCATCTTTCCACGGTGTACTGCCTGTACACTTCTTCGCGGCCGAGTAGCTAGCACAATGAGAGCGGGAAACTTTGGTCCAAATTGCAGGTTAAGTTCCGCTATCACATAGATTAGAGTAGATGCTTCGTGAGATGAGGCATGGAGAAGACGCAGAAGGGGTGGCCAGAGTGTCGCAATAGAGCTTCGGAGAATTAAGAGGTCCTACGTATGACTACCTATCTTGTGGCCACGGCCCGGTCTCTCGGAGGTTCGACAATGGAGCTAGCAGAGGGCGTAAAGCAACTTACGCCATAAAGACTACGGAGGCCGCGCGTTCGTGTTCCCGTAGCACGGGTGTCTCCAGACCACGTCTTAGCTGGCCTTTTGAATCCGTGGGATCGTGCACACCATACAGAGCGTGAGCAATTGACACTATAGAAAATCCAGCCCAGTAAACCAGGGGCCAGACGAGGAACATGCTGTAATAGTATCGCTATTTTCAACGCACATGGCCGGAGATATGTATGAGTAACGTGAAGGGCGAGGTATTTTCTATAGCGACATAGGGAGGACCATGTCGCCCTTTGCCTCGAACACGCTGCACAAGCTAACTGCGACCTAGGCGTTTCACCCAAGGAGAGACATTCATGTGTTGCTGTACCATGACACGAAGGACAAAAAGCTGTGCACGAGCCCCCACCGTGATAAGCTGAGACGACGAGACGGCCGACGGCCGATACAGGCGCTGTGTTGTCGGGCGGGGATTTTAACAACTCGTGGCGCAATGGAGAAATGCCTACCAGCAAACGTCCTCCAAGAGATTTGGACGCTGGATAGTTCAGTCGCTGGGCATACGTAACCGTTGTACGAAAATGTAATGGGTAGCAGAAGCCAGGATGAATTGTTGAGAAGACCGCCTTGGTCGGCGTTGCATCAAGAGAGCCTTGCGAGGCTCTGTACACCGGGATTGCCGACTATTTCCGCTCCAAATCTTTGCTAGATTATATCCAAAAAATACAACATACAGAGAAACACGGCAGAGTCTAACCTGGCGGGGGTCGACATCTAAAACTTGCGCTTCTTCTTCACAGGCCGAGCCAGGGGCTTCTTCTCCTCGTGTCGACCTTTGGCGGGGCGCGATAGAGTCTGCCTTGCCGACTCCTCGTCTCCATTGATGGCGTCATTCGAGTCGCCAGCTTCCTCAACAGGTTTTGGTTGTTTCTTCTTGGTGCCTCCGCCGATAATGCCGATACCGCCGATTCCACCAGCTTGACCTTTGGGAGAAGCCGCCTTAGTCAGGGTTTCCTCTCCTGCCTCTTTGCCCGGCGGTGTTGGAGATCGTGTGAGGCTTCTGGGGGCTGCCTGTCGTGCTCTCCCGCCTCTGGCTCTCAAACTGGTCAATCCGGTTGACGCCTTTCCACCCGGAGAGGACGGTGGGTCCTTTTTCTCCGAGGTTACTGCAATACTATCGCCGTCGTCATCCTCAGATGCCGTTGCCGAGCCGTCATCGATTGTGGGGGGCCTTTTGCTTGGTACGATCTCCTCGGCCATCTTGGCTTTACCTCCAATCTTTCCGAAGCGTGACCGCACCGGTACACTCTCGAGGCCACCGTCATCGCCATTATTCGCGTCATCTTCAGAACCTGACTTTGCCGTGCCGAGTTTATTACCTCTGCCGTCCTCAGATTTTCTTGCGCTCGAGATATCAAGAGATTTGATGCTACGAGAATCCCTGGTGCGTTGTATCGCTTCGGAGCTATCCGTGTCTTCCCACCAAGCTTCAAACTTCTGGGAGGAAGCCATACTCGGGTTGTACGCGACCCCACTCGCAAAGACGCTGTTGAGGAGAGACGGGATGTCGGTCGCTTCTCCCTCTGCCGTTACTTCGGCATTCCACTTTTCTCGATCAAACGGCCCGAGGCCCTTCACGCGTGTGTTGGCTTGTTCTCGCATGACTTTGCGCTTGGTGGAGAGAGATGTGAAGATGTTCTCCAACGGGATGCCCGTAGCGTCCAGCTTGTCCACCAGCTTTGTGATCACGGCATCTTTCTGCTGGATTACGTCAACGAGTGACTCCGTCCGCGAGCGCTCGGCACGGTGGGCCTCGACAAGGGGCAAAATGAGTTCGGTTGTCATAGCCGACGGAGGACCCATCTCGAGATACATGTTCCAGGCCAGTGGTGTGGCAGACAGTTCCCGCGGTAGCTCGCAAGTGACCTTGAGGATCAGGCCGCTCCCGTCTGTTGCTCTGCCTGCATCGGCTTCGGCCTGGTTGGTCATCCCCTTCGCTAGAGACAGCGTAGTGAGACCATGATCAGGCTCTGCCGCGTCCAAGGACGCCTCGAGGCACCTGAGGAATGATTTCATGTTCTCGTCTCCGTCACTCGGGTCAATGCAGGTGTTCTCGTTCAAGGCACGGAGAATGATAGCTCGCCGGTCGAGGCATTCTGACCAGATGTTGGTGAGGTCGCTTACGTGAACAGCGTAGGAAGAAGTTGTGAAGCGAGTAGATACTAGTAGAGTGGGTCTCCGGTCCGCTCTTTCCAGGGGAAGAGTCTTCCACTGAGCTTCAAAGGCCATACTGTCGAGCTTGAACGGCGCTGGTCACGTTGAGATGCCGATGGAGTCGCCCCACCGGGCGAAACAGTGTTTCAGGTTCAGGTTCGTATAGGCGTCCTACCCGCTGCTCAACACGCCGGGGACAACGCAGTTCGTGTTCCCTGACGCGTGCTAAGGTAATACAGGGCTGACAAGCGCCTGCGACTGCGCGACGTGAATCATACGCTGAGGCTATCTGCCAAATTACGCCGTACCTTCCGAAAATGCTCCGCTGCTGATACCCAACACTAAAGTTGCAGTCGCAGGTGCAAACAGAAATGCAGAGATTCACCAACCCATGTGGGCGAAACACAGTAGACTCGGAGAGCTAAACGGTCGATGCTCGGGACGGGCACCCGCAGTTTGAAATAATCTGCAGAAAGCCTCTCTTTGCTCTCGGGCGGTCTTGCGTGAATTATCCTAATCGAAACGTTGGTGATTTGAATGGGCCGGTATTTCGCCGACTACGTGACCGATTTTTGGTCGTTTTCCGACCTTAAATGAAGAGGGAGATAAAGAGGAAGGAATCTCTCATCGCGTCGGTCTCGTGTTACAAACGGCTCTTGAGGGCTTACAAAACAGGCACCAACACGGTGTTTATATCATGGGCACTGTGTTTTGCCTAACCCCAACTTCCAAGAGTATTGGCTCGCGAGGCGACAAATATCATGGAGTTCGACAAAGGTACGGACGGTCACGGATACGGCCCATGATCTACTGTCGAGCAGTTTTCTATGTCCAGTTGACCTACCTAGGTTTATCCAAATATTGATTTGCAGACGATCTTATTTACCAACTAACTACGAGTGGTTGGGGAACATCACTGGCCTTGCCCCCAGTGCAAAGACCCAAAACATGGCGTTTCTGTCGATTGCACAAGCCAATGCCAGAGGAAGTCCAAATTGAGCTTAGTCATCCCTCATGGGTCTTCCAAATGCGCTAAAACAAGCCACTTATTCACCAACATGCAGTGAGATCGAAGAAGCTTTAGCACCTTGCCCGATCGTTAGTGGGCCATGACGTCGGACTAATCGGCCGATCCAGGCAAGGGTGAAGACAGCCATGATCGTGAACGCGTGCGAGAGGATCGAGGGAGGGAAACGAGGCTAGAAATTACGCCTTAAAATGGGTTATTCCCAGAACTTCATTTCTTTGGAAATTGGGGCAGTTCCAGAATTCGATGAACCATATTGCTCAAAATATTCAATGCTGCCGGGTTTCCTGCCTCTCTCGTTCGACTCGATTAACTTTTCTCGGAGCTCTACGATATCAACCCGGAACCAAGCCTCTAGAATATAGCAAGATGCCTCCCAAACGATCAAACAAGAGGGAATCTCCCCGGGAGGATAAAGAAGAATTATCCATCACCAGTAAAAAAATCAAGCGTGAAGACTCGCCCCTGTCGACCCCACACCCTTTCGCCAAAGCGGCCGAGGATAACGGTATTGTCCTCCGCAAGTACTACCCGCCCGAGATGAGCACCTACCGTGCTCACGCCTACACCGTCGGCCAACTTGAGCGCCCCATCGAGACCCTGACTGCAGCACTCGAGAGCACCGGCCACGCCCGGCGCAGGGTGGCCGTTGGGAAGGCCGTAGTGCACTGGTTCAAGACAGACCTGCGCGTAGCTGACAACCACGCTCTCCTGGCCGCTTCCCAGAAGGCACACGACAGCGGAATTCCACTCATCGGGCTCTACCTAGTGAGCCCGCAAGACTTCGAGGCTCACTTGACGGCGCCGGCCCGTGTCGACTTCCTCCTCCGCACGCTCGAGGTCCTCAAGGCTAGCCTGGCCAAGCTCGACATCCCGCTATACATGGAAACGGTAGAGAGGCGCAGGGAAATTCCCAGCAGAATACGTCGTCTTTTGAAGGAATGGGGCGCGAATCACCTGTTTGCCAACATGGAGTACGAGGTAGACGAGCTGCGTCGCGAGGCGAATCTGGTGAGCACGCTCATCGAGGACGGCGTTGATGTCAGCGTTCACCACGATACTTGCGTGGTATCCCCAGGGCGACTTCAGTCGGGGTCCGGGAAGCAGTACGCCGTCTACACGCCATGGTTCAAGGCGTGGCAGCGCCACATTGACGAGAATCTGGAGCTCGCCGAGTGTTTCGAGGAGCCGGCCAAAAACCCCAAGAACACGAGGAAGCAGCTGGGCAAACTGTTCGACTGCGCAGTCCCTCCCACTCCCGAAAACAAGAAGCTCGGACAGGAAGAGCAAGAGCGTTTCAGGAAGCTCTGGCCTGCCGGTGAGCATGAGGCGCGTAAACGACTGATCAAGTTCGCCGGTGAGGATGGTAGGGGTAGTTCGGTCCGCCAGTACGATTCCGTTCGCGACATTCCCTCGATAGAATCTACGTCCTCCTTGTCCCCATATCTCGCGGCTGGTGCCATCAGCGCCCGCACTTGCGTGAACCACGTCCGGCGGAAGGACATGGCGAGGGGCACCCACACCTGGATGAGCGAGGTGGCCTGGCGGGACTTTTATCGACACGTTATGGTAAACTGGCCCTATGTTTGGTAAGCACGCGACAAAGATCCTTCAATCTTCGTCTCTCCTCGTCCCTAACGATCGGGTACTAGCATGAACAAGCCATTCAAGCCCGAGTACGCAAACATTGATTGGTCCTACGACCAAGACCATTTCAAGGCGTGGTGCGAAGGTCGAACGGGGTTTCCCATTGTTGATGCGGGCATGAGACAGCTGAATCACATGGGATGGATGCACAACCGACTCCGAATGGTTGTGGCATGCTTCCTAGCAAAAGATCTGCTCCTAGATTGGCGCATGGGAGAACGGTACTTTATGGAGCACCTAGTGGATGGCGACTTCGCCAGCAACAACGGCGGGTGGGGTTTCAGTGCCAGCGTAGGCGTGGACCCCCAGCCATACTTCCGTATCTTCAACCCTCTGCGGCAAAGCGAGCAGAAGGACCCAGATGGGGACTATATCCGGCAGTGGGTGCCCGAGTTGAGGAAATTGAGCAACCAACAAATTCACGATCCGTACGGCCGGGGGGCAGGAGCAGAGGCAAAGAAGGTTGGATATCCCAAGCCAATCGTGGACCATGCGAAAGTTCGGCAACGGGCGATAGCTGTATACAAGGAAGGTTTGTCCCTGGACCTCTAAGCTGTCCTTAAGACAATCGTGAAAATGGATACACTTGGAATGTATGACCCGTATCTGTACCGCGATGAGAACCTCAACCATCGTGGCTATTTTAAGGCCAGTGTTACTCTGCGGCGTGGAAACTATCGAGGTAGCTTCAGAATCCCCGGCCACATAGGCACGAGCGGCCGGTCCGAGGAAACTTTTCTAGCCGGTGTATTTGTTTTGGATCGCGTCATTGCTTCACGTCATCACTATGTCGGTATTACCATTCGGTCTGCGGGCTGGTCTCAGATGTGATCCATTGAACGCCTCGAGCTAGCAACCTATGAATGCAGCCTACTCTCTTGCCCGTCACCTTTCAATCGTGGAAGATTATCTCTGCTGTTACTACACTGGTGAGATTTTTGCCGCCGAAATTTCAACTAGAATAGTCAATTCTCACCTTCTCCCAAGCCAGCCGTACCTCCCCCCGCTCGCTTATCTTACCGCGCTCCAGACACTCTTGACGATGCCGTCACGCTGTGCGAGCCTGTTGAGCTGATCGTCGCTCTCGCCTTGGGACCGGACGAAACCGCAGAGGGCATAGACGTGGTTTTCGCCCTGGATAGCTCGGCCGTTCTCGTCCACCTTAGCAATGGAGATCTGGACCGAGGCGTGGTCCTTTGCTTTGATGATGCGGTTGGTAGCGCTGCACTTTCGCGGGACGTAGCTACACCTGAGTTAGTTGCACTCCTCCTTCCACGATTTTCGGGCCGCTTACAGGTCGACGATGTCGCCCTTATCATTCTCCATGGTGTTGGCTGCGATTGGTTTTTTTTGGCCGTGTGGTTTGCAGAGTGAGGGTAGTGGGAGATACGTAGGCTTCGAGGTGGAATTGGCGGCGATAGTTTACCAAGATACGATATTTTTCCTGGAGTGTTTAGGTGGATGTTAGTGCGGGGGCCACACCAAGGGTTGAATTGGGGTCACGTGGATCAGCCTGCTTAGTCAACCATCATGTGAGTTCGCGGCGGGCTCGCGATGGCGGACTTCCCCGCCTGCCCTGCCAGGTTGTTTTTGGTCAGAGTTTCATAGTTATGGAGTGACTTTTACGCCAGAGCAACGCAAATGAATAGAACATCCAGGCGATTTCTTGGCTATCCATCCTAGGCCCGAGTGGCTGTCGACCCATCACGCTGTTGCGCTCGATTCTCAAGAAATGGGCTTGGCGCAGCCAGCGCCAGTTTCCGCCCCAAACCATGTCCACGAACCTCTTCCTCGTTAGCTCGTCACCCGTGACGGAGAGCCGGCGTGTCTCTGCTTTCTTCGCGCGTTCGTCATCGCCGGAATTCCCGACTCTTGAACAGCTCGTTACGTCGCAGAACGCCACACAGCCGACGGCTTTGGTGACCAGTAGGCTTGCGAAAACCGCGTCGACTAATCAGTGCTCGACGCTCGCACACGCCTCGAATCGGTTGCAGCAGGAACAAGAAGCTAATACCACGGATAACGTGGATACTTCACTTTCAATCGTTGAAATTACCGCCGAGGCCTTCAAGAAACCTACAAAACCACAACGGAAACCAGCGCGTCGTCCTGCCGAGATAAACGATTCGGCGACAACAGAAGGAAGCGGGAAGTCTCGCTTGGTGATCAACAAACGAAGAAAGAAGCAGAAATCACCATTGGATTTGGGATCCGCGGCCGGCATTGAAGGAAATAAGCAGGCCGAGGTTGTCAGTCTACACTTTCCGCCGAAAGATGACCCCGACAAGGGGGCTTCCAAACAGTCAGATCAGACACCGATCGAGGCGGATTTGAATGCACCCCTGAATCTAGATACGGCACTAAGGAGAAAGGAATCGTGGACACCGCCACCGGCCGACACTACCCCGGTGTTAGACACTTTGCGTTCGGACATACTCGAGATTCTTTCTTCCGCGACGAAAGATGCCGATCCTGATAAAGCGAAGGAGTTGTTCCACAACCTCCAGGCTGCCTTTGGATACGATGTGTCTGATGGGATGCGCCAACCAGTAATGAGATTGGATGGAGGAGGCTCTGTGCTCACGAAGCGAAAATTAATAGAGATGGTTTCGACAACGACGAAGTCTCCTGCAGATGCACCAACCATCACTCCTGAAAAGTCACCCGTGAAACAAAAGGCGCCGAAGAAGAAGCCAAGGACAATTACGGGACTTGCGACGGAGGCATATGCAAAAGAAACCGAGCCAGCGTTGGAGCCGAGTCGGTCCTTGGGGACAAACCCAAAACCTGCAGAGAGTGGCAGCAACAAATCCAAAGTGAAGGCAAGCAGGAAGAGAGCGAGGACAAAAAAGTCCGACCCACGGCTAATCCTTCTCTCGCCTGATAACGCTCTGCAGCAAGTGGCGAAACAAGACTTCGTGTTTGGAACATCCAGCCAGCTCGCTCGTGAAGAAGATGCCGGGCTGTTGAGAGATATCCAGGCGGCCAGGCGGGCTTCCAACAGGATAGAGGACAAGCCTTTCGACACCCCACTCAACAGCGACGCAGTAGAGCCTCCGGAACAGCGTCCTCGGATGTGGAACGCAGCTTCTCGTGATGTGGAAGGCGACTTGATGGATCTAGAGATCATTGATCTTGTTGATTCTCCATCGGTGCACGAGTCAAGCAGAGACGATATTGACCCTTTCGGATACAGTCGCTCAACAAGTTTAAAACCAACCCAGCAATCGCGGCCGTCTGGAACAGCAGGACCTAGCTCGCTACAACGGAGTGGCCCAGTTGCGAGTTTGGATTCGACTAAATCTACCAATAGGTCCACGCTTTTCCATGCGGAGAGACTGGCTGGCACACCATCTTCGCAAAGAGCGCTACAAACCATTAGTCTGAGTTCCGGATCCACGACCCCACCCCCAAGCTCGCAGAAGAGGTTGCCACGACCGGGATTCGATCCTATTACTGGCAAGCCGAGCTCTTCCCCCAAGGCAACAGTTGCCAAGGTTGTCGGGTCGCCGATGGTGCCACGGCGACCGAATTTCGAATTAATGACTGATGCTCAGCTCGCAAGACAGGTGACCTCGTACGGATTCAAGGCAATCAAGAGAAGGGAAGCAATGATTGGACTCTTGGATCAGTGCTGGTCTAGTAAGAGTCAAACAAATCCTCCTGGTGCTTCAGCGCGGTTTGCCACTCTGTCGTCGGCTGCAACGGCTCACACTTCTACTGCGTTGGAAGGTTCATTGTCCAACGACATGCCACCGCCGCCCGCCCCGCCCGCCTCTCCTAGGCGGTCTCGTGGGCGTCCACGCAAGGACAGCGCCTCCTCGGTAGCCTCCGTAGAGCCGCCGCCGGCAACCCAGGTTCCAGCCTCACCAGTAAGGAGACCCAGGGGCCGGCCGCGGAAGCACGCAACTACAACGGTAGCACCAACTTCGCCCAAGAAGGCAGCGTTAGTCAAGGCATCGACGTCTACGAGAAAGGCAGACTCTATACTTTTGGAAATACCCGACTCCGAGTCCGACCCGGCGTCGTCCCCCGAACGACTCTTCTCCTCGTCTCCGCCACCGTACGACATCTCCCTCGCGACCGAAGACGACACCCAGCTATCGCTTGCCATGTCCCCGACGGCAAAGCAATCTGAGGTATTTGTGTACATCACCAAGGCGGTCACCTCAGCGGCTCCGTCCAAGAACCCAAAACACCCCTCTTGGCACGAGAAGATTCTTCTTTATGATCCTATTATCTTAGAGGACTTAGCAGCGTGGTTGAATACGGGACAGCTGTCGAAAGTAGGATATGACGGTGAGGTGTCACCGCAGGACATCAAGAAGTGGTGCGAATCGAAGAGCATCTGTTGTTTGTGGAGAGAGCGGGCTGGAGGGAAGCAGAGGAAACGGCTTTAACATGATGGATACCGACGAATAATGCAAAAAAAAATTATAACATCACCCCCAGGCTGAGACATTTCAGAGAAGGAATGCTCCCCGCTTTGTCAGGCGTCAAAAATGTGGCTACGACCTGCCACCCTTGACATAGTTTGGGAGCCCCCTTGGGTTGGCTAAATACAACCAACTTCCTTCTGATGTGTTTGCCCAATCAGACAAGGTGATTGCCTCACGAAATTTGCACTTTTCTCTTCTGCGATGACACTGGAGTGACGTCCTCTTATCAAGTCCGCGCATGTGGCTTTTAGTTCGGCACGGGTTAAAAGTGGCTGTTGAGTACGGTACAGTGATATCAACAACAGATCAGACCTATGGCCTCAAGGGAGAGACTCGGCCTGTATTCTCAGGAACGAAGAAATCGCGGCACACCTAACAGAATTGAATCGGCGTTCCTGGTCTGCCCATGGACCATACATGGTCAAGACTTTGCCAAGGCGGCATCAGCTTCGCGGGTAGACACCGTATCATAGTATTATAACGTCTTTTAGAACGCTGAAGAGCATTAGGATCTTGTCGCTGCGTTAATTCCTTTCGCTCCAGATAGTTTGCTGCCGCACTCCATTGGGTGTAGGGGGAAATTGGGGTTAGGCTACACTTTCGGTGTGGGGCGAATAGCGGTGAATTGCGAGGCGAACATTGGGGCGGCCGTGTAACTTAATAATCGTTAATGATGGTAGTTTTGCAGCCTCACCTTACCCCTCTTGTTTACCTATATATTCACATATATGTAACAAAGGCCCTCTCACCGGCGGTGACTCTGCGCCGCTAAACTTTTCCCTTGTTACAACCTGTGTTAATCCGCCTTGTTGTTTTCTCTCGTTCAAACTCCCCTATATCGTAACAAGAATTAGAAATAAGCTCCTGGGAATTCTACTCGCCCATCATGACCGCCGTAGATACAAGTAAAGATGCTCCGCAGCCACCTTCATCTTGTCGCCGAACGCAGCTGGATGGGAACCGCAAGGTTTGGAGCAAGTGGGGTATTTGGATATATTCGACCACATATCAACGATATTACCGGCAACGTCAAGACTTGAATGGTATGTCATAGTATTTCCACTTAGCACTAGAAGGGAGGTGGGGAGAGGGATTGTGCTTTGCTGAAACTCTTTCCTTGCCAGGAAATATTGAAACATACTGGGCACCTAAGGATCAGAAAACTGCCACCAGGAAGAGTATTCAAGAAGAGCAAGGTAAAAAAACATGAGTGTCTAGGTTGACTCAAAACTCCTCCCTTATCTAACGGTGAGGCAACAGTTGACCGAAGATCACATGACACGCTTGACAAAGGGAGGAACAATAGCCGCCTCAAAGATGACCGCCACTGTTCTTCAGTGGGTGAGCGCCAGGAAAGAGGGAATGAAGACAGTTGGAGACTCGAATACCTTCATATCTCACTCAAGGCTCCAGGCCTGTGCGACAATGTCGCAAAAGGTGATAATAATGGGCTCAAGCCAGACCGTTCAGGTGCCCCTCAACATTCCAGCGATGCTTCGGGCACCGTAGAATCCCTTGGCGTTACAAACTTTGGCGCATCTGATTCCCGTGAGTCGCAGCATTATTTTCATCACTCCTATAAAGATGGCAAAAATTGACACGGAGGTTGAGGGGCTGCAGAATATCGACTAGCACCAAATTCTAGCGATGGGAGGTAGGTACTTATCACCAAGTTCCCTAAGTTTCACGCTGTCGAAATAAGCGGTGACGACTCAAAGATGTCTAACTTCTCTTTCAAGGTCTTTCGGAGCCTTCCGGATCAAAAATGCCGACTCTAGCCCTGCTCAGATCCCCACCAGCTGCGAAAGAAAGCCGCCTTCCTGTGTAAGCTCTCCGCGATTTGTATCGATTGCCGGCGCTGCTGAGCATTATGAATACTCGTGAGTCGCTCCTGATCCCCTATTCCCTGTCACGTTTAAGTTTCCTTCAGACCCTGGCTGTTTAATAACACATTGAACAGACCAATCCTCAACTACGATGAGAAGTGTCCACCGCAAAGGAGCTCGACCCCAGATGTTAGGGCCGAGCTACCGACGAGGGAAAGAATCCAACCAGCCTGCTAAACCAACCAGATCGTAGATGGCCACCCGTTCGCATCAAGACTCAGGCCGAAGGCGAGGTTCTTGCGCCGGGAACACGCACTCTCTACCATTCCCCTTTCAATTTGAAGGGTACCAGGGCCTTATGGGTGGGACACGTGGCCCCTTCTGAATTGCAGGACGTTCTGGGCTCGGTTGGCAAATGCATTGAGGGGTCACACTCGAATGCGCATAAGCGGAGTAGTCATCGAGGAATTGTAGATTGGTGGGTTGGCGAAGAGGGCGGTTAGTTGGTGAGTCAGGATATTGAGGCCGTTGACAGGAGAAATTTCTCGCACCGCAATCTTTATTAGAATTAGAGCGAGCTACCTGACTTCGTAGTCTCCTGAAACGCGTGCGCAGTGATGCTGTGGAAAGTGTACCATCGTCGAAGTTTTCGTGAAAACCGAAGCTACGCGGTCGAAGAGTATCTCCAGATGAGAGACAACCTAGGAAACACTTCAGAGCTTCGCTGTCCAAAATAGACTGACAAGAATACTTTTAGCTGAATGGAACACCAGAGCTTGAAGATATAATGTCTAATTTCATCCTAAAATTCTATTTTTCTCTACGTGATTGTATGCTCTATCAAGTTTGCGAACAGCCACCTGTTCATGATGGACGCCAAAAACACAACGCGCTACCCATCACCCAACAAGAGAATGGAAAGATGGCACCGTAGCAAAGGATTAATACTTTTCCGATACCCAGCCTTATGAGATATTGCACAAGAAACGCCGTACTAACCGGCCTCCGCAGAATGCTTGTTCAGATCGTCGATGCCGACGTGAGAGTAGGGGAGACCTTCGCGCGTACAGGTTCCCATTGCGTCTCTCGGTTGCCTGGACAAGAAAGCGAAGCGTTAGCTGGTGATCATTGTGTTGGTTCACCGTACTGGCTCGGCAGGGTTCCATGCATACCATTGATGTCTTGTCGTTGACGATAGTATCGAGTGTACGTTTTAGACCAGATCCACTCACCCCAGCGACTCCACGCCACGCCTTCATGTCGGGACTTGCGCTGAAGTCGCGTAGCTATTCAAGTTCCGAGTTAGAAACCAGTGTACTGCGCGTCCTCACTAGCTCTCTCTAAAACGCATCCGGGCCTGGAAACGTTCAAGAATTGGTCGACTAACCCTCTGCATCCATCGTCAACAATATTCCTGGGAAACCGGCTCTTTCGAAACCAACTCTACTGATTCTTTCTCGTACTCTACAAACTGGGAGGACGAGATGGAAAAGAGAGAGGAAAAGAAAAACAGAAAGAAAGAAGAGGAAAAAGAAAGAATGAATCGGAAGTGGCCCGCATACCACAGCGGATATGACCGAATATGACCGAATATGAGTGATTTGAGTAAATGTCTTGGTGTTTTGGATTGAGGAATTAGTCATAATTTGCGAAGATATCTCAATGACCTTCCCATCAGGGTGGCCCAAAATTTATATACCTCAAAACCGGACACTTATATCCTGGGGTAAAACGAGACAGAACCCAACGAATTTCTAGGGCTAACCCGAACATGTAGCTTGCCACTCGCAAATATCATCAAGCCAACTAACTCATGGAAACCCTCAGTAGCGCTTTGATTGGACGTTACAGGGTGGCTGTTGGCTTCAATGATCAGACTCCACCCAGCCGCTGAGGCTGGTTGTTTGGAACGCTCGATGTCAAATCAATGAAGGGGAGGCAAGCTGTTGTTGACGTGGTTCATCGCTTATTGGTCTTATGCTGGCTTCATGCAATGTATCTGCGGTCGGGCTTTGATCGGCCGCCTCCTTGACCCAGCCGCATCTCGATGCAAGTGACATGCGCCTCGGATTGTGTAAATCCAATGCTCTGGAGAGGCAAGGCTCCGAGAACGATAGCTGTAGCTCCGTATGGCCGGAGGATGCATTCTTGGCTTTGAAAGGAGAGTCGCGTTTGCCAAATTAGGCAGAGGAAGCATGTTGATCCTGCAGCGTCAGACGCCGTTTCAATCCACCAGAGTACGGTGGGAGGCACGCCCGAGGTTTACCCGTCCACAGGTATTTCTGTCCAGTTTTTTTCTAGGTCTACAGGCCACACACTCTCTTTTGCCCTTCCTCGCTCATAATATAACGTTGTTACTGCCAGTGGCGGGCCACTTGGCTTGCTTAAATGTTGGCTTTCCACACAGAACGAAAGAAAAACAGAATCCAGCCCCTATGAAATTTGTTCCTCAATATCTCAATCCATCATCTCTTTGCTTCAAGTTGCTGGCAGCAACCTGGACAACCCTAATGCCAGCTCAGGAAATTAGAACCAATTTGATCACATTCTTTCCTTCCAACTCTGCAAGAGCGGAAACTCGAAGCCGCCCAATATCACAGAATCGTGCATGCCAACACCTCGGTCCCTATGACATGTTCTGAAACAATCCAGCTAGCCACTTCCCGTGCTTGGGGAAAACCCAACCCGAATCCGTGGAAGACATGATGACTCGCAACCACGTGGTTGAACTACAGCAGCCTTCCCTGATCCAGCTACCCAGTAATCACCACGGGTTCTTCATCGACGCCTTCTCTTCCGGACACGTTTTGTGTCTGGGTTTGGAGCCGAGCAGGTGAGGGGGACAGGCTCGCCTTGGTTCGCCGGGGCGAGTGTTGTTTTGTTTGGGCTGCTAGAGCAAACTGGTCCGTCATAGTCCACGTCCGTTGATTGCTTCCACACGGGCGAGGCTCCTTGTGCTCCGACATTTTTTTATTATCTCGCACGTTAATTCTCAACCGAGGCAGTTATCGGGAACCACTGGTATTCTTATCGCGCAGATGTTTTGGGCCTTCAATTTCTACCTCCTACCTCACCTAAATGCCTTCTTGTGGTGACCCTCCTAGTTCAGCATTCCGAGATACCGCGTCGTAATCTCGCTCTTTTTGCTTGCTCCTTTTACCCTAATGCTGACAAGCTCTCCTGGCACGATATCGATGAGGTTATCCTCAAACACCACGTCATCATCCTCGCACTCGAGCGCCACTCCTTTGACTGGAACCTCGGCACTAATATATATCGCCTTTCCATCCTCCGATAGCTCCGCCACGAGGCGCTTTGGCTTCTGCAGATGTAGATACTTGAGCGGCTCTGGCCAATTCACATAGCGCGCAAGCTGCTCCCCGCCTTTGTACAGGTACGCCGCAACCACGGTGCGAGCTTCTTCGCCGGTCTTTTCCTTCCTGGCAGGCACGTCCATGGCGATGATT
>Ga0247774_1000822_pt1 | contig 15712 bp, 28 predicted proteins | sample UWRJL001104B6_FD_179933 | JGI IMG/M metagenome (GOLD analysis project Ga0247774, IMG submission 179933) | Plant litter microbial communities from Arlington Agricultural Research Station in Wisconsin, United States - UWRJ-L001-104B-6 | ecosystem: Environmental > Terrestrial > Plant litter >... | reverse complement strand
GTCTCCATACCCACCCCAAAGGGGAAAAACGGACATTGCTACCAAACAGTGATAGGTAGGTGGGGTGGGTCTGCATGTTGTAGTGGATCACCTACATGCAGGTTGCATGCCTCGCACGCTGCCACCATGTAGCGCGGGTCATGCCCTGTTGCTGATACGCCCAGCGTGTGATGGATGCACGTGGCCTTGCCGGTGCACACACCCTTGATCATCAACGTGCACAACCCACGATTGCTGACCACGTTGTCATCGAGCAAGCGTTGACGCAGGGCCCGGTACCCCCTGCCCCGCATGCCACGCCCCTGCCATCCCCTGCTCATGGACCCAGTATGCAAGTGCGCTAGCCCTACTCGGTAGTGGCTGCATCCTCAGCGCGTGCGCCCTGCCAGGCCCCGAAGTGCGAGGCGACGTTCGCCCATACGGACAGCACGATCACCCACAGGATCGAGTCCTTCCACCACAGCAGCGACGGGATCGCGAGCACCAACCACACCGCGGTCATGACCGCGTGGAAGCGACGCAGGTAGCGGACGGGGATGGACGTGCCGGTGATCTTCACTGCGCCAGTATGCGGACATGCACACGGCCCGCACCCCGTGGAGGATGTGCGGGCCGTGAGTGTTGATCACCTCTTGCAGGTCCAAGGTTAGACGCGCGGTGGCCACCACGCCATGCCCTTGCCGTCGCCGATGATTCGCTCGGGCTTCTCGTCCAGCAGCGTCACCGAGGTGCGCCACTCTGGTGCGTCGTTGCTGTCGCTGAGGATCTTGACGTTGACGTAGGTGTCGGAGAAGACGCGGGTGATGATGGCCGGGGCCTCGTCGGCGCCGTTGTTTCTGTTCGGGTCCATGGGCACAATCACCATGCGCGCGATGCTGGGTTTCTGCATGACGGTCAGGCTATCCGTCACAGGATGACAGCGCGAAGGCCACGAACCGTGCCGTGAGCGCGAGCAGCAGCATGGCCAGGCGCTGCCGCATCACTTGCCACCGAGGCACGCCGCCGACTGCGGATCGACCAGGCAGGGTTGCGCCGGCTGCGGCTCGTCGACTGCCTTGTCCACCGCGGCAGCGATGCGCCCGGCTGTGATCAGGAACAGGATCATGACCCAGATGAGCAGCGCGTCCCGGATGATGGCCATGACGTGTGCGAAGCGTTGGGTCATCATCCGCCCAGCGCTCCCTGAGCAGCGGCCACGATCCCGACCACGAGCACGGCAGCAGTGCCGACACCGAGTACGGTCAGCGCCCTGGCCCGGCGCCCGTACTTCTCCGCCCGGGTGCGCCCGTACTCCGCGGCGCCGGCATGCCATGCCGTCCTGAAGAAGCTCACGATCCCTCCACAAGGTTGTCCACAGGCTGTGGACGCAGCGCCGCCTGGAACTCTTCGAGCAGCCGGCATCGGGCGAAGAACCGCTCAGGCGACCACGTCCACATGGACGACCACTTCCCGTCCATCCGGACCGCGACCGCGCGCTGTTGCCCGCGCCGCAGCCGCACCGCGTCGCTCGGCTTCGCGGTGGCGCCGGGTGTGCCGTGGGCCGCGTGCGGGACGTGACCCTTCGCTTGCGTGATCACGCCCTCCCAGCCCAGCGACTGAGCGAGTGCGAGCAGGTCGCGCGCCGGCTTCGAGGGCGGCGCGTCGGGCGTGTCCATCGATGTCAGGACGGGTGCCGGATACGCCTGGACAACCTCGGATGCCGGCCGGCTGAAGTCGACCGGGCCGACCGGCTCGCCGCTGCCGGTCCACACCTCGGGCCGGTGCTCGTACTTGAGCTCCCGCTTGACGGCCTTGCCTTCGGTCTGCGCGCTGTCGCCGCGGACGCCGCGCCATTTCTTACCGCCGACGCGCCAGGTGTGCATGCGCTCACCGTCCGGGCCGAGGGCGCCGAGGTAGTCGATGCGCCGGATCAGGGTCTGATCGATGTGCGTGGCAAAGCCGGTGTCGCCGAAGTAGTAGTCCCAGATGTTCTGTTCGTGGGCAATGCGGTCGACCTCCTGCCCGTCGATGATCATCGGTTTCGTCACGATGAAGCCACCGAGGTCGGGGACGCGCAGATGCTGGCAGTCGCCGGTGCACTGGTGGATCATCGCGTCAGCCATCCGGTGATCAGGACGTCGTTCTGCCAGTCCGTGAGCGGCTCGTCGGTCGCCACGCTGGCCATCGCCATGGCCGACCATAGGCGCTGCGCGGGCGCCCCACTAAGAACCTCGACCGCCCGTTCCAGAGCAGCCGCGTCGTACCGCGCAATGAGCCGATTGCAGGTGTTCGCGGACAGCGACCCAGTGCACACGAGCGCCCGAACGGCTTCGATCTTGCCTTCGCCGATCATGTGGTTGTGGTCGACGCCGAGCCGCCGGCCGCCGCGCCCCTTCGGGTCGTCCGGGTGCACGCCCTTCGCCTTGCGGCAGATGTAGCAGCGGCCGGACTGTGCGAGGTAGAGGGCGCGGTAGAAGCGGGCACTCATGCCGTACTTGAGCCGGATACTGCCGTAGAACGAGCGCCAGGCCTTGACCACCTCGGGGTCCATGCCTGCGGGTGGCACCCAGCGCTCGTCCGTCGAGGTGGTCATCGAAACCCTCTGGCCCGCGGATGTACCGGGGTCGCGTTAGGGGACCAGTAGGCGATCACTCTCCACGGATCGTGCCGGTCCAGTCCGAGACTGAGGAAGCCCGACCGGAAGGGGATGTCGATCTGCGTCCGCTTGTGCCAGCGAAAGAGCATCGGCTTGCGCATGGTCAGGCGTCCCGGTTGATCCGGTAGTGCACCCGCTTGCGCTGCGAGGTATAGACCTTGCCGCCGCGGATGTATTCGGTGGGGGCGGCGATCATGCTCTGTTCGATGACGCCGGCCCGGCGCATGCGGCAGAGCATCTCGGAGACGGTGAGCGGCTTCAGATCGAACTCGGCAGCGGCCTGGTTCGCGAGCCTGAGGCCGTCCGCGAATTCGTCGCCGAGCTTGTCCCAGATGAACTGCCACGCCTTCGCCATTCGGCCGCCCTTCGCGCCGAGCGTGTAGGTGCCGGCGTGCGTGGGTGCGATGCCGTTCGGGTGCGTAGTCACATTCATGGACCTAGTATGCCTGACCCATGCGGACGCGGCAAGTGAAGCAATCGACCAGATCGGCATCCAACGTGGTCCGCCAGCGCAGGCCGGGCAGCGTGTTCGATGCCGAACAGAGAGTCGTGTTCACCGCGAGCCTGCGGTGAATGGGCGCGGCAGCCAGCTGAATGCGGCGCACGCCGGGGCCGGTCTCGATGGTGTCCCGGGCGACGAGTCCGAGTCGCAGGCATTCCTCCACCACGCGGGTGAGCGGCGGCATGCGCTGGCCGCGGGGCAGGGTGTGCCACGAGCGTCCGCCTTTGGCCGGCACGACGATGACGCCTTGTTCGAGGCGCAGGATCAGCCGGGCCGCGTCGAGGTCCGTGACGCCGTTGCGGAAGGCGGGGCCGATGCCGTCAGCCAGGGCGTGGCAGGCGCTGCGGTCGATCAGGCGCCGGTCTTCGTGAGTGAGCATGTCCATGGACCCACTATAGCAAGGCTGTCAAGTCACCGTCCGTAGTGTGCAGGGTGGGCCACAACCCTGCACACCTGTCCTGAGCTGCGGAAACCAGCCAGGAGACGGCCTGCTGTGCGGGGTGTGCAGGGTCTTGTCCTACTCACCTGGTATTTGCAGAGAGGGCAGGGCGGCAGCAGAACTACATACATATACGTACCTTCACCTTGCACACCTTGCACACATATAGATCATCAGTAGGTTGACCAGCGAAAAGGCTCTGTGCAGGGTGTCCGTTTTGCACCGGTCACACCCTGCACAGAGCCTGCACACACCCTGCACAACCTACATCGCAGAACAGCCGATACCCGTCAATACGGTCACGAACTTCCCATCTTCCCTAGACCTACGCGATTTCACCGATTCCACCTTGTTCCGGAGATCCCGGCTGAAGATCTCCTTAGTGGTCGAATCCCTGTCACGGCCTTCCGATTCGCACCAATGCTTGAATTTCAGGTAAAGATGGTCTAAACCGATCTCGTGCTCGTCACCGACCGTGCACCAATCCTCGATGAACGCCCCCACCGGGTCGGCCAGGCGACGTGTCGCCTCCTGCTCGTGCAGGCCCGAGTCCGGCTGCGTGAACCGGCCGCGCCCCTCCAATCGAGCGAGGCCGTCGAGTGCCCAATTGAAGATCCCCGGCAACTCGTCGATCAGTTTGTCGGTCAGCCCGATGTCCTCGCGCCCGTAGAAGGACTGACGGAAGCTCACGTAGATCATTCGGTCCACGAGCGCCCCGGACCGGTCGGAGAACGTCGGAGTGTCGTTGCTCATGAGCATGAACCGCACCCCGAGCGACCCCTTCCAGGCCGTCCGGTTCTTGCGCGCGACGGTCTGCGAGTCCTCTCCGCTGATCTCCAGCAGGATCTGCACGGCATCCCCGATCGTGCGCGACTTCCAGCGCACGTCCGAGGCGACAGCCAGGGCAGCGCCGACGAACGGTTCCAGTCCGAACGTGCCGGACAGCGTGCCGAGGTTCAGGCCGGCCACGTTGTCCCTGCCGACGAGCGCGCCGAGCACTCGCGCGATGGTGCCTTTGCCGGACCGCTTCTTCCCGATCAGGGCTGCGATCTTGTGCTGGTCGGTGCGGCCGGACAGCACGTACCCGAACCACTCCCCCAAGAAGTCCTGAGCCTGCCGGTCACCGGGCAGGACGCTGTCCAGGAACGCGTCCCAGGCCGGGCAGGTCGCCCCGGGGTCGTAGTCGAAGGGCAGGCTGAACAGGTTGAACAGGGCCGGCGTATGTGCCGTTCGTTCACGGGTGTGCAGGTCGATGACCCCGTTCGCGCAGGCGATCACCTTGTCCTCCCCGCTCGTGCGCTGCAACTCGCCCACGCCGAGAGCATGGGCGAGGTCTCCGATCTTCTTGCGCGTGGGCGCCCATGGCGCCGCGGCCGGTTCGTCGCCCTCCTTCTTGGCCGGGACCATGTAAAACGCGTCCGCCGTCTGCTGATACAGCCACCGGGTGATGACCGGCTCTTCGGCGACGTCCCAGTGCGCGCCCGTCCACCGGTAGAAGTCGCCACGCCACCACGTCCAGTGCGGCACGCCGTCGCTGGACGGCATGCGCCCGACCAGCTCCCGTGCGACCTTGACCGGCTGTCCGGGCGGAGGCAGGGTCGCGCCCTGCTCGTCGTCTCCCTGGCCGTTGCCGCCGGAGAGCGCTCCCGGCCCGGCCACCTCCTGCGCAATCCAGCTCTTGCCGTTCTCGGTGGCCTTGTACGCGCTGTCGATGGTGATCCGGTCGTCGCGGTCCGGCTCGGTCCACCCGGTCTTCTCCCCCAGCGCCTTGATCATGAGCCGTCCGCAGCGCTCGCGGTCTACCAGCCAGGGGAAGTGCGCGCAGGCCATGGCGAAGTTGTTGATGGCGGCGTTGTAGCCGGCCTCGGTGGCGCCGAGCTTGGCCGCCGCCTGCCGTACGTACGTTTTGGCCTGGTCGCGGGTGAACGTCTTGGCCGCGGGGTCGAACAGGTCGGTATCGTCGGGAGCGCCTCCACCAAGGGGTTGCCCTGCGTCAGCTCGAACTGGCGCAGGGTTTTTAACTCCCCGCGTCGGCCGGGCCAGGCTCGCGAGCACGCCGAGATCATGCGTCTCGCCGGCGCCGTGATTGGCCAGCAGGACGCAGCGCGTCGGCTCGTCCGGAACCTTGCGGTTGGTCGTCCCCGGCAGCCGGAACACCCGGGCCAGGTCCCGGACGTTGTCCAGGTGCCAGCCCAGGCCATCGGCGACCGCGATGAAGTGCGCCGAGATCATGGCGAACGCGTCGGTCACCCACTGCCGCATCTCGGCATCGCGCACGTCGATCGGCTCGGCGAAGCGCCACTGCGGGTAGTAGCCACCGCCGGAGAACACCCACGCCGTGGGCGCCGGGAAACCGGCCGTCTCGATCAGGCGCTCGACGTCACTGAAGTCGGCCGGCAGGTTGGTGGCCTTGTGCCCGGGCCCGGCTATGTCGACGTCGAGCGCGAAGAAGTAGGCCGTGTGCGAGTCGTCGGCGTCACCGCGACGTTCGGGCACCCTGGCCAGGGTCGTGCTGCGGTGGTAGACCCCCATTCCGCCCCGGTCGTCCAGCTTGACCGCGTATGCGGCAGCGTCATTGACGTCTGCAAATGTGCGCCCCTTGAATCCGTCGGCGTGCCCACCGATGGATAACAACCCGTTGGGGTTCTCCCCGTACAGACCCACTAGATATGCGTGAATCTGCTCAATCCTGCTATCGTCCTGCATTGCCTGCCTTTTCTGTTGTCGACGAAGCCCCGGGATGCGACCCCCGGGGCTTCGTGTTGTTCTGGGCCTGTCAGGCTACGCGCCCTGCTCACGTAGTCGAGTCAGCCGCGCGGTCCGCACTGGATGTGAGGGCCAGGTGATCACTTGTCCGGCTCGGCATCCCTGACGGCCGGTAGTTCAGCTACGGAATTGCGTACATAACGTGCAACATCCGCGCGCACCTGTCGATGATCCACGCCGTTATCCCGGACCCATTTCGCCGGGTCGATGTCCACTTCAACCGTCACTTTGATCAGCATGGACCCACTATAGCAAGGCCGTATCAGCCGCGCAACCGGGCCAGCGTCACCGTCTCCCGCGCCCGCGTGACCGCCGTGTACAGCCAGCGCCGCGCCTCAGCGATCCCCATCGCCTCACTGTGCTTCGCGGCGTGCATCGCCTGCATGGCCGGCGTCTCGTCGATCACGTACACCGATTCCGCCTCGCTGCCCTGGAACTTGTGCACGGTGATCACGTTCGCGTACGTCGCGGCCATGAGCGGTCCCCGGAACGCGCGCCTGTTCTTCAGCTCCGCCTCCCCGGCCAGGCCCTGGAAGCCGTCCGGCCACACCTCGGTCCAGCGCTCGTCCGCGGTCCCGGTCTCGCGCAGCCGCAGATGCCAGTCGTCTTTCACCTCGAGCACGTCGAACTGCTGCCCGTTCAGGACGCCGAGATCTTTCTTGTTATTGACCAGGCAGATGATCCGGTCCCCGGCGACGATCTGACCGGCCGGCCGCTCAAGCTTGGTGCGGATGCGGTCGGTCAGCTTCCACCGGGTGGCGTTGCGCCAGCACAGCACCTGCTCCGCGGCCATGGCCCGGCTCACACTGGCTGTCTCGTGCTCGCCGTCCCGGACTCCCAGCGTCGCGTCCCGGCTCATCCGGATGCGAGTGGCCAGCTCGAGCACCGGCGATTCCAGGGCCTGCCGGTGGATCTGATCCAGCAGCACGTCGGGCGTATCCCGGGTGTAGTGCCCGCCTCCACCGACCGGCGGCAGCTGCGCGGGGTCGCCGAGCACGAGCACGGGCACGCCGAAGCTCTCGATGTCCTCGGCCATGGCGTCGTCCACCATGCTGACCTCGTCGAGCACGATCAGATCGGCGTATCCCCATTCGCTGTCGGGATTGAGCTGGAAGAACGGCTTGGCCAGCTCTCGCTCCACCTGGCTGATCTGTTCGTCCAGCTCGGCAATGTCGTGGATGTAGTCCGCGTGCGCACCCTGAACCGGCTGTGCGGCCAGATCGGCGCGCCGGTCCTGCAAGTCCCAGAGCTTCGCCCGCAGTTCGGCGGACTGCGTGGGCCGGTAGATGGCACTGTGGATGGTGGACGCGTCCACGCCCTTGCGCTGCAACACTTGCGCCGCCTTGCCGGTGTACGCGCCGAAGACAACGCGTTCCAGGTCGAGCGCGTTCGCGATGTACCGGGCCAGGGTGGTCTTGCCGGTGCCGGCCGGGCCGAACAGGCGGAAGGGGCGCACCGGCCCACCGCAGGCCGTGTGCGCACGCTCATGCCATTGCCGCACGGCCTCTACGGCGGCCTGCTGTTCGTCGGTGAGAGTGATCATGCGACGTGCATCCTGTCCAGTCCGCGGGCATTGAGCCTGGCGCGTTCCTGCGCGATGTGTAGCCTGCCGGTGAACGACAGCGGCAGCTCGACGCCGCCGCGGTACACGGTGTACGAGCGCCTGTCCGCCTTGCCGATCAGCCGGCCGCGGATCTCGTACTCGCCGGTGCGGTACACGATCACGCCGCCGGCCAGCGTCTCCCGGCGCCAGACGACCGGCTCGACGGTGGGCACGGACTGGTAGGTCCGGCCGGCCGTTTCGCTGACCAGCTTCCAGAGCTTGGTGTTGTCGTACTGCTCGACGCCGCTCACGAGTACTCCCAGATGATGACCTTTTCCATGGACCGAGTATAGCAGATCGATTGTTCGGCGCAACGTATTGCGCTTTCGTCAACGGCCTTGCTATAGTTGACGCATGACGCCGGTGAAGAGCAGGGCCCGCAAGCAGGATCTCGGACTGACCATCAGCCAGGCCACCCGGAACGCGCGGAAAGTCGTCAACGCAACGATGCCCGACGCCGGCGCCACGGTGGATTCGCGCTACGACCACGACCTGGCTACCGACACGCCCACCGTGATCACCACGATCACGTTTCCCGAGACGGCCGACGCGTCCGACGTCGCTTGCTGGGCCGAGCGCGCGCCCGGCGTGATCGCCTCGGACTGGTCCCCGGTCCGCATCACCATCACCCGGAAGAGGTAGACCATGATCACCGACGCGGACATGCGGACACAGGTCGAACACGCGCTCGGCTTCGACGTCGATGGGTACGACGTTGCCGCCATCGTCGACACGATCCAGCGCGAGTTCGGCACCATCAACATCGACGACGTGCCGGCCGTGCGGTTCTGGGAGATCGTCGCCGACCACGAGAAGGGGTAGCCGATGAATGACCTTGAACGCGCCGTCATCGCGGCGGCGCGGCGCTATCAGGACGCCAGTTCGGACGCCGAACTGATCGGCGCGGTCATGCGGCTCGACCAGCACGAAGCCGCCCTCACTGCCGCCGGCGTCACCGAAATCGAGTGGTCGCAGGTCGCCGAAGGTGACGAGCTGCGCGGCAAGTCCGGCGACTTCTACCCGGTCACCGCGACCAAGCGCGAATGGAACATGGGCAAACCGACGGGCAACTTCCTGATCACCGTCCGGCAGGGTGACCGGGAGCGCACGCTTGCCCGCAGTCCAGGGCTTGGCAAGGCCACCGTCCGGCGCGGTGGCGCCGGCAAGGCGGTCGACACGTTCGTGCACGTCTTCAGTAGCGGGGAGTGATCATGGCAAAGGGGACGGGCTTCGTGCCCTGCACCAACTGCGGTGGAAGTGGCGCTGTCACCGTTACCGAGATCTACACCGACGACAAGGGCAAGACCCGGACGCGCGTCGTCCGCAGGATCTGCGGCACGTGCGGCGGCAAGGGCGGATTTCATGTCTGAAGTCGTGAGCGGGCGCTTGGCCGGTTACTTCCGTCAGGAACTTGCGCAGGCCGAAGCCGACCTCAGCGCGCCGCACATGATGCTGTCCTGCCCCTACCTGCTCACCGGCACGGAGCCGTGCGTTACCGGCTGCTGGTCGGAGCCCCGATGCATCACCGAGGAGCCGGTAGGCGGTTGGGAGTCCGACGTCCGGACGGGCGCGCGGTACATCGCCGAGATCTGCCGGGACATCGCGTACGAGGCACGCGGTGATCACCGGCTTGTGAAGCGTGCGCGCGACCTCATGCGCCAGGCAGAGAAGGCGACCCGATCGTGAGCATGAGTAACTCGCCGTCTGCCCGCTGGACCCGCGAGCACGGTCGCAAGAGGGTCTACGCGCAAGCCTCCGACGCGGACGCCGAAGCCGTAAAGCTCACCGGCCAGGAAGCTTTCCGGGAGGTGCTCCTGAACGTGCTCACCGGCAAGTGCGCGTGCGGCCGGGCACGCAACAAGCAGGGCGTTTGGTGTTGCCGGATGTGCCGCGAGGACTACGGCACGCACTCTCGACTGTGCAGGAAGAGGAACGGATCATGACCTTTGCGATCATCGTGCATAACTATCTCGGCACCCGCGTTATCGGCCCATTCGAAACCAGGGAGCAGGCGTCTGGCTACGGCTTGAGCAACTTCGGGCCGCTGACCTTCGGCAATCCGGACCAATGGGCAGTGAAGGAGTTGATCAAGCCATGACCTTCGGTCGACTCAAGATCTATGTCGAGCCCCGGGACATCTGGATCGGTGTCTACGTGGCGCCGCAGGCCATCTACGTGTGCCCGCTACCGCTGCTGGTTTTCAGGTGGTCCCGATGACCTTCGCCCTGTTCGATTGCCAGGAGCAGGCGCTCGAGTCCGAAGCCAAGCACCGGCGCGAGCACCCCGACGAGACGCGCCTGGCCATCGTCCTGCCCACCGGCACCGGCAAGGCGTACACCCTCTGCGCCCGCGCCGTGCGCTACCTGGACAGCTTCGAAGGCGCCGGCAACCGCGTGCTCGTCATCGTGCACACGGACGAGCTGGTCAGCCAGCTGGAAGCCTCCGCGCGGTTCGTGGCCGAGCAGTGGCCGTCGTCATCCGGCGGGACCTTCACCGTCGGCGTGGTCAAGGCGGACCGCGACGACGTGGACGCGGACATCATCATCGGCAGCAGGCAGACCCTGGAAGACCCCGCGCGCCGCGCCCGGATCCACGACGTAGGGCTCGTGATCGTGGACGAGTGCCACATCGGGTACACGGCCTACCTGCCGATCATGGAGCACTTCGGGTGCATGGATGATCGAGAGATCAGGCCAGAGATCGGTGATAAATGGGCAGCCATGGTGCCAAACCCGCATCCGCGCGCAAACTGCGGACCACTGAAATTTGATCTACCCCCGGGCCGCTCCTGTCCGACGTGCGGAACCTCGTGGGCGCCCGCCACCCCCGCGCTCGGCTTCACGGCCACCCTCAGCCGATCCGACGGCGCCGGCCTCGGCCGGGTGTGGCAGGACGTCGCGTACACCCGGGACATCTCGTGGGCAATCCGGCGCGGCTACCTGAAGCAGCCGATCGGATACCGGCTCGAGATCGGGCTCGACGGCAGCGAGATGGCTGGCTCCGAGCACTTCACCACGGGCAACGCCACCGCCCTGGACATGCAAATAGCCGACTCAATCGCTCCGGAGCGTGCCGTTGAGAAGTGGCTTGAGTTGGCCAAGGATCGCCCGACGATCCTGTTCGCGCCGCTCGTGCGCTCTGCCCGCGCGTTCGCGGACGCCTTCACTCGGGCCGGCATCAGCGCGGCCGTCGTGCACGGCGCCATGCCGGACGCCGAGCGACGCCAGGTCATCGCGGACTTCAAGGCCGGGAAGATCACCGTGGTCTGCAACGCGATGGTGCTCACGGCCGGCTTCGATCACCCCGCCGTCTCGTGCGTCATGGTGATGCGCCCGACCAAGAGCGAGACGCTGTTCGTGCAGATGGCCGGCCGCGGGCTGCGTCGCATCCCCGGCATCCCGGTCGAGGATCAGGACTGCATTCTGATCTCTCTGGCCGACGGCGTGTCCGACCTGCGCTGCCACGTCGACCTCTCCGACCGGCCGCTCGATCCGAAGTCCGAGGGTCCGCTCACCGTCATGGAGGACGCGTGGGACATCGGCAAGGACCTCGAAGAGGCTGCCCGGCACTGGACGGGCAAGGTCGACGCCACCCGCTTCGATCCGATCGCGGCCAGGCGGAGCAAGGTGTGGACGAAGACACAGGGCGGCACGTGGTTCGTGCCGATCTCCGCCGAGCGGGAGTACGTCTTCCTGCACGAACGCCCGGAAGGTACGTCGATCTACGTATTGACGCGCCCGACGTCGACCGTCCAGCAGGCGCTGGACCGGGAGCGCCGGGCGGTCGCGATCGACTGTGTGCACCGCGACGTCCCCGATCTCGAGCTCGCCATGACCCTGGCTGAAGATGTGGCCGCGGACCTCGGTGGCGACGTCGGCGCGCTGCTGGCCGACCGCACCCGACCGTGGCGCAACCAGAAGCCGAAGCCCGGGGACAAGATCTTGGCAAAGGCGCATCACCTCGGGCTGACTGGCGAGGTAATGCGGATCATGTCGGCTTCCACCGGTGGCAAAGCCGGGAAGATCTCCGACCTGATCCGGCGCGTGGAGGCGTCTCGCTCGATAGACAAGGCCGTCGAACGGATTAAGGAAAGGGAGCAGGCATGATCGGCAGCATGCATGTCAATGGCAGCGACGACTCTGATGCACAGTTGCTCATCAGCGATGACGAATGCGCGGACGGCGAGCTTCGATTGACGATCGTCAATAATGACGAAGAGGAGTCCGCATCTCTGTTCGTCAACGAGGTCGACTTGTTGGACTTGTTGGAACGGATCAAGCAGGCGATCGAATCATGAGCAAGCGACGCTGCTGGACCTGCAACGAGGAACACGACCTCGACGAGCCGTGCGGCGCGTCCCCGGTCGTCCGAGAGGTACGCGCCGCCGGCTCCCCGGGCAACGAGATCTATGACGCGACCACCCCGGACCTGTTTGACGACGCAACTAAAAACTCGAGGTTCGGCCCGGTCTTCACGGCCGTCTTCGAGAGCGACGACGCCTGCTGCGGCGAGGGGATCGAACCAGGCGAGGATATCCGGGCGGGCGGCCATGGCGGCTGGATTCACGCGGATGACACGTGCGAGAGGCTCGCCGGCGCATGAGGTCACCGAAGTGGATGGCGTCGTGGGGATACCTGCGGTTCCTGGTCAGGGCCGAGAGAGTGATCACCCCCTTTGCTCGGGTCTGTGTCGTTGTGCTCTGGCTCGGCGCGCTGTGGCGGGCACTGCAGGGCCGATGGATCGCCGCGGTTGTCCTGGTCCTCCTGGTCGTGGTTCTGGTGGCTCTCCTGCGCTGGGACCCGCCGCTGATAGAAGTCGAGATCGAGGACGGTCCAGAGAAATGAACGTACCCACCGTCGGCGGCATCCCGGTCAGGGTCGGCGAGACCTACTACGCGGTACGCGGCGACGTCCCGCGCCGGGTGGTCGACGTCCTGCTCAACGGCACGGTAATTGTCCAAAACCTGTCCGGTGGCCGCGAATGGGCCGTGCGCCGGTTCTCCTACAACTACTACCGGAAATCTGAGAGGCAGTGATGGCGCAGAGAGAGATCCAGGTGCCCCTGACCGACATGGGCACACCCGAACACGCGGCCAGGCTGACCGAAGGCCGCGACCCCGAGATCCAGTCAGCCCTGCAGTGGCTGACCTTCTCGCACCTACCCGTGGGCCTGCGACGGTTCTCGAGGCCGTTCTACCTCGCGGGGTGGGACATGCTCGCCGCTGTCGAGCAGGATGTGCCCGAACTGAAGGCCGCGCTGAACAAGCTGATCGAGGCCAAAGACGCCGGCGTCCGGGCAGGCATCCACTTCCAGCAGGGGCGTGCCGGTTCGGTGCCGCGCCCGCAGGAAGTCGTTGACCCGCCGACCCTGCCGCAGGTCGGGAAGGTCTCGGACCTTGTTCGCGGACCCGAAGCGTGAAAGAGACGTGGCGCCGCCGGCAGGCGCGAGAGGCAATGGCTGATCGGCTGATCTCACCCCGCCTCATGGAGTCCGAAGAGGAGACGATCAGCCAGGCGGCGCATGACGCTGTCGAGGTCGCGACCACCGTCAAGATCACGGATGAGGCGATCGAGGCATTCGGCCGGGCGTGGAGCGAAACGGCGAGCGCGGGCCCGGGCCGGAAGCCGCCCGGATACAAGCGAGTGGCCATCGGGCTGCGCGCTGCTCTGGAAGAGCTGGGATTCGAGGTAGAGGAATGAGCATGACCGACGTTGACCTGTTCGACGACGCGCCGGCCACCGTCGGCAAGGGCTCGGGAACGTACGGCCTCGATCAGGGACTCGGCCGATACCGATTCCCGCCGCCGTCCGGCATCGAGCCGTCCGGCCGTGGTTGGCGCCGGACCACCAACCTGATCAAGGCGTTCAGTGACCAGTACGCCCTGCAGCTGTGGCTGGAACGGATGACGATCCGGGGCATGCTCGCGAACGACGGCCTTCTGTTCGACGAGCTGTGCGCCATCCCGGACGAGCAACTCACCAACGAGCTGCTCAAGGACTTCGCCGAGACTGCGCGGACCGCGGTGGGCGCGGACAAGGGCGCCCGCAAGGGGACCGCGCGGCATAGCGTGCTTGAGCACTACATGTTCGCCGGGGAGGTCATCGGCCACCGGCGGATGCAAGTGCAGATGCACGAGCTGCTGGACGTCATGGACCGCAAGGGCTTCGACTTCGTCCCCGGCAGCAGCGAGACGTTCGTCTTCCATCCGATCGGCGGAGGCACGGTCGGCCGGCGCGACGCCCGCTTTATGTGCCGCCGGACCGGCCAGATCGCGACGGCGGACCTGAAGACGCAGGAGAGGTTCTGGACGTACCAGGAGCACGCCGGGCAGCAGTGGATCTACGACACCGCGCCGTGGGTCTGGGAGGGCCCGCTGAACGACAGCGGCCGGTGGGTGCCGCAGGAGATGGGCACCTACCGCGGCCGGCCGGGCGGAGTCTGCGAAGGCCATCACGCGGCGCTGCTCATGCACATGCCGTCCAAGGGTGGCCCGGTCGAGCTGGTCGAGCTGGACCTTGAGTACGGCGCCCGGGTGGCCGCGCACGCGGAACGCGTGGTGGCGCTGCGCACGGAGGGCACGAAGGTCGGCGGAATCTGTCCGGCGTAGGGGGTTGACAGCGCCGAGAATGGCCATGCTATAGTTGGTCCATAAGCAAGAGGTAAAAGGAACCGGGTCGACACGGTTCCCGTCCGGTTATTCAGGTGAATGGCGCAATTCAGGGCCTAGCCGGGTTCGATTCCCGGTCGGACACGACGACGCGACGCCAGGCACTACGGGAACCGCATCCGCAAGACTGGCCAGCGTTACCACCCCGAGAGTGATGAGTCTGGTGTGATCGGGCCGTTCGAAGCTCGGCCCGAAGCGCGGTGACAGCTCGAAGGTTGCACGAGGCAACACGGATCCCCGCCGGCCGTACGCTCGTAACGGCCAGGGACAGGCAGCGAGATGCAACGTCCGGGCGCGGCGTCGTTCATGCTTCGGCAAGTGGGCGGCGTCCGTCATAGCCAAGCCGCTTCGGCGCTGCGCTCGGACAGTCCCCGCAGGACTGGACTACCTCAGGTGAGCGCACATTTGAGGCACGTGGTTCGACTCCACGGCGGGGAGCGGTTCGGCAAGTAGGTGCGAAAGGCGAGGCGGCTCGTTTGACGGCGGGTGCGCAGCTTGATTTCCGAAAGCCGAGGTCGCGTCCGTCAACGCGGCAGTGTTGTAGCTCAGCGGCCAAGAGCAGCCTCGCGAGGGGCCGACCCCGGTTCGAATCCGGGCAGCACACGAGGGGCAGATCAGGGCACCTGTAATCGGGGACTTGCGTCCGCCCCTCACCTCGAGATCCAGCTCAAGATCAGAATCCAGCTCAAGCAGAAACGGAAACGCATGACCGACGTCCAGGAACATGAAGACCTGTTCGACGACGCGCAAGAGGAGTTCGCCGGCAAGGAGGACCTGAAAGATCGTCTCGTCGCGATCTGGGTCACCGGCCTGCACGGCAAGCGCAAGTCGGACGCCGCCGGCTCCCGTCCGTACGACTGGTACGAGACGGTGACGCTCGTGCTCGACGACGGCCCGAACTGGGACGGCTTCAAGGTCGTCGACGACGAGCGCAAGCCGATGCTCGTTCCCTCGGTCGCGGCCGAGGGTCCGCAGCGGCTCGACCTGTTGCAGTACACGCAGTCCGGCCTGACCGCGCGACTGTCCGCCCGGGTGAACCTGTCCGGTCAGGTGCCGGTGATCAACGGTGATCCGATCAAGGACAAGCCGAAGACGAATCG
>Ga0247774_1000821_pt1 | contig 15722 bp, 15 predicted proteins | sample UWRJL001104B6_FD_179933 | JGI IMG/M metagenome (GOLD analysis project Ga0247774, IMG submission 179933) | Plant litter microbial communities from Arlington Agricultural Research Station in Wisconsin, United States - UWRJ-L001-104B-6 | ecosystem: Environmental > Terrestrial > Plant litter >... | reverse complement strand
GGGTGGGGCACGGTACAGGTTTGCACAGAGAGCGAAAGATGCGTGGTTGTGGTACAAGCACCAGTGCGCAGTGACAATAGTGCGGACCATGATTGAGAGCGCTGCAGTACTGAAGGAGGCTCTAGCGCTCGTGCGACGGGCATTAAAGGAGCGCGGGTTCAGCGCAAAGGGCGCGAATTTCCATCGCAAGAGCCAAGACGGGAATGTCATCATGCTGTCGATACAGAAGAGCACGACGTCCACCGTTGCGGCATCCCTGGTGACGCTCAACTATGGCGTGTACAGTGCGCTCATCGGCAGCAAGTTTCAGGACGATCCGGCGGCGGCCACGGACATTTTGAGGGCGCATTGGCGCAAGCGCCTTAGCGGTGGAGGGCGCGAGAAGTGGTTAACGATCGCCGCTACAGATCTTCCGGACGATTCCGCTCAAGTCATCGTGGATGCCGCAGAAAGCATCTTACCGGAGCTCGTTGCACATTCGACGAATCAAGCCTTGCGAGATGAGTGGTTAGGGGGGGCGTCGCCCGGCTTGACCAAAATGGATCGTTTACTGCACGCGGCGGTAGTCGTGAATGAGATCGGCCCAATTGAGAAGGTCGCAGAGGTCGTTGGAGAGTTGCGCGCTTTGGTGGCGGGGGGCGTTCACGAAGGCCTCGTTGAGCGACAACTTGCGAGGGCCGGCGTGCAACTGCCAAGATGACAACGAGTGATGGAACGAAGCTTCTCGGAAGGTGGCGCACGGATCGCAATGATCAGCGATCGCTAGGTGTATTCGGGGATGTCTCGTTGTGCTTTGAAGGCAATGGGAAGTTGACCTACACGGTTCACCTGCCGAACAAGGAGCAAATAATGCACCTTACGTACCGCGTGGAGGGAGCGTGGCTGGTGACCGATCAACCGTCGTCACCGCAGGAGCAACGAAGTGAATTTTTCTTTACGCGAGAAGGACAACTTGCGGTGAAGAACGAGTCTACAGATCCCCCGACACTCTACGCGCGTCAGTCACTTCCGTAGCGTATCCGCGAGTCTTTGGTCTCGAACCGTCCGACAGGAGTGTCGAATGTTGCCGCGCACGCTGGCTGATGTTCCGTATCCGTTGGGGCAACAGCGTCCTGACGCGCGAGGCCCCCGGCGACGTACAATGCCTGAGTGATGTGTGGGTCAACGAGCGAAAGCCAAGAGAGCGCGGCGGAGGGATTCTCGTCGAGCCGGCGAGCGCGCGCGTGTTGCTCTAGTCAGCTGTCGCCCGCGCCGGCCCGTCACGTGCGCGACCCCCCGGCGCGGCGCTCTCGCTAGCGAGCGTTCTTGATTGCGGAAAAGAGCGAGCTTGGCCCTTCGGCGTCCTGGCCTAGCTCCCAAATCATGATGCCGCCGTAGTTCTTGGCGAGGATCGCCTTGCTCTCGATCGTTTGCCGACTATTCAGCGAGAGGTAGTAGGTTTTGTCCTCTAGCAAGTCGGGTACATCCATTGGATTGCCGCCTTCGTTCTTGCTCCAGAACGCCAATACTTGCTGGTAGGTCGGGGCCTCCATTTGCGCGGGGTCTCCCGTGAACGCCAAGCAGCCGGCTCCCCAACAACGGCCGTAGAATGGCACTCCGAGCACGACGTTCGCCTTGTCGAAAACTCCTCCGGCAGTCTTCCAGTACTCGGTTGACCAGTACTCGAGGTCGTGCTCTGCCTGCGTGTACGTGGAATGCGGGCAAGGCGCCTCGGACCACGAGCCACATTGGTCGTAACTCATGACATTCAAGAAGTCGACTTTGTCGAGTGCGCGATAGTTTCCCCGCATGTAGTTGGCGACGGCAGCGGTGAGGAGTTTTCCCGCGGGTAGCTGCGCGACGAGGCCAGTAACGAGTTTCTCGTACGTGATTGGTTCGATGGCCTCGCCCTCGATATCGATATCGATGCCATCGAGCCCGTATCGGTCGAGGAATTCGAGGGTCGAATTCAGGAAGGCCTGGGGGTCCAACGCCAGAGCCTTCGAGACGCGGGGGCCATCCGTGCCGCCACCCAGGGCACCGAGCACCTTCACGTGCTTCTCGTGCGCGGCGGTGATCAGGTTCTTGATCTCGTCCGGCTGTCCTTTGACGAAATCGAGCGGGCTGCCTGGTTGGTCTGTCTTGGGGGCGACGAAAGCGAGGTTGAGATGCGTGAGCGTGTCCAGATCGATGCCCGACGGGTCGAGCGGGCGGTAGGTTGGCAGATAGCCAACGACGCGGCTCGTCACATTGGGCCCAGCTGATTCGGGGCCAGCGTGTTCCATGGTGCCCGGGTTCGCCGAATCCGAGCGTGTGGGATCGGCGCCCGCGCAGCCGAATGCGAACATCGCTGCCATGAGTTCTGCTGTCATTCGAACGTGGAACTTCGACGACGCGATTTTCATGATCGGTCTGTGTTCAGCGCCTTCGAAGTGGGTGAGGCTGGGGCGAATAATCGTCCATCGTCGGATGAACCTACGCCCGTCGAGAGCGATGCTGGTGGCCTGGCTGCCGCGTGGTCCGTCGTAGGAAGTGTCCAGTCGTTCTGGCTCGAAAGCTGCGCCTTGGAGATCGGGTACAACCGGAGGATGCAGCCATCTCGCCTTCGAGCCCGCGTCTTTTGCTGGCTGGTGCTGCTGATCGCGGTTGGCCTCGGATCGCGGCGGCTGGGCGAATTGCCCAGCTGGATCACGCTCTACGCGGGAGACGTGGCCTGGGGCGCGATGTTCTTCGTGCTGTTTTGCGCCGTGCGCCCCACGCTCAGCACGGCGCGCGCGTGGCTTGCCGCCGTGGTGACGACTGAGAACACTGCGCCGCAACGTAAAGCGATACATTCTGCCAGAGCGCCGAAAACGCAGCTATCCGCGCCACACCAAGCTCAAGATCAATCGCCACAACTGGAAAAACCGGCCGCAAAACCTTAAGTGAACGGCATTGGTTCGAATTCGAACTCTAGTTCAGGCGCGGAAGGCCGCACTCCAGCCGGGCGCGCGGCTGCTGGCTGCGGCTCGTCGGCGTTGCGAAACCCTGCAATGACGTAGACAGACACTCCCTGTTGGTGAGCGGCGCGCACTGCAGCCGTCACCCGCACCGTGTTGGGTTGACCCAAATTGGGTGAGGGACGGCCGGTAGCTCGGGGCCAGTGCCGATTGTTCGGCCAGCTCAACCCGATTTCGCGGCAACGCACACGGACAGGGCAGAGAGGTTGAAACCATGCAAGATGCGAAGGTCTGGCTCCTATCCGCAGCCCTCGGCTTCTCGGCTTGTGGAGGACAAGGCGTCACCGACCAATCCCCACGCAGGTCGAAGACGCCAACGCCCAAGCCGTCGGACGAAGTCCCGTACAACGTCATGCCGCCGAATGCCAACGCCGCCGGCTCCGGAGGGCAATCTGGCAAAGGTGGCGCGTCCGCCAGCGGCGGCGGCGCAGGTCTCGCGAGCGGCGGCGCCGGAGCGGGCGGAATGGGCATCAGCACAGGAGGCGTCGCGGGCGGAAGCAGCGGCTCGTCGGGAGTAGCGGGGGACGGCTCCGTAGCGCCGCCCGATTGTCCGTCGCTGACACGTGCTCGCCTCGCAAACGGCCAGTGCGTCGATCGCATCAGCGAGTTCTCCGTCGCAACCAATCCCATGAATATCGCAATTGACTCGGGAAAGCGGCTCTGGTTCGACGACGGAACGGGCAAGCGAATCGTGCAAATGGACGACCAGGGACGGGTCCTGAATCAAATTGCGATCGACTCGGCCTCGGAATCTCACGAGCTCGTCACCGGTACCGGTGGGATGATCCTCTGGTACGACGATTTTTTTGCCAAAACCGTGACCGGCATTTCCCCGGACCTGAAGCGAACCGTGTTCCCGCTGAAGTTCTCTCCTTCGGGGCTCGGGCTCGGGGAAGGCGGCGAGCTGTGGCTGACCGAAGCGGACAAGGCGGTTCATCGATTCGAACCCAGAGATTCGAGCGACAAAACCTGGGCGGCCCGTCCGGTCAGCGGCATCGTGGTCGGACCCGACGAGAACATGTGGTTTGCGCAAAGCTCCTCGATCGGCAGGCTAACCGTCGCGGGAGTCAGGGAAGATTTTCCGATCACCGACGGCGTCGCCGACGACGTCTGTGCAGGCCCGGACGGCGCGCTCTGGTACACGGATGGCTGGTTGGATCAAATTGGGCACATGACGGTCGAGGGCAAGTTGATTAGGACTTGGGACCTGCCCAAAAGTAGTCAACCGGTTCGCATCATCGTCGGGCCCGACGCCGCGCTTTGGTTCACCGAGCAAGGGACTGGGAAGATCGGCCGCATCACCGTGGAAGGCGTGGTCACTCACTATCCGCCTCCGACGAGCGTCAGCGGGCCTTATGGGATCACGGTGGGACCGGACCACAACATTTGGTTCACCGAGAGGTGGTCCGGCAAAATCGGCCGCTTGATTCCGGACCTCGTCGAATGAAGCGGAGGGCCCGCTGTGCAGTGGCTCTGTTGGCGTGTCGGGTTCTGTGCGGTTGCGCGCCCGAGCCCGCGCCTTCCGACGCGGATCTGCAGTCACTCTGTGGCCCGAGCAGCAAGCTTCGAGACGTGGAGTTTTACGACGGCAGCTTGGGTGTGCCGACGGCGTTCGTGAACCGCCATCGCTTGGCCGTGGGGCTGCTGCGCTGGAGAGGTGACCTCGACCGCTATTTCGAGGACCCCGGGAACGTGAGTGGCGAAGGCTGGTGCACGGGCACGCTGATCGACGAGGACCTGTTCCTGACGGCCGGACATTGTCTGGACAGCGACGATACCGGCACCTGGCAGCTGCCGCGCGAAAAGGGCAGCGTTTTGTTGCGGCCCGCGGAGTTGGCGCGACAGTTCGTGGTCGACTTTCGCTACGAGACTTCGCTGCAGCCGGACGCACCGACGAACAGCGCCGAAGTGCTGCGCTTGGAGGAGTATAGGGAGGGCGGGCTCGACTATGCCATCTTGCGCTTGGCTGGCCGCCCCGGCGTGCTCAATGGCGTCGCGCGCATTTCGCCGAGCGATGCCAGCGCGGAGACGCCGATTGCCATCTTGCAGCATCCGGCGGCAAGTCCGATGAAGATTGGCGCCGGCCCGGCCCTGCGTGTGCAGGGCTCGACCATCGCCTATGACACGATCGACACGCTGGGCGGCTCTTCGGGCGCGGGCGTTCTCGAGGCCGCAACTGGCAAGTTGGTCGGCGTGCACACCAACGGCGGCTGCACGAAGAGTGGCGGTGGCGAAAACTTCGGCGTCGCGATCGGCGCGCTGCTCGCGGTCTCGCCCATGCTACGTGACCGGATCGACTACTCCAGAGACTTCCTGGTCGGTGACTGGGACAACGACGGACTCGGGGATCTGGCCGTGTTCTACCAAGGCTGCCTCTATCCCGACGCAAACCACGACGGAGAGCGGGACGCAGCGATCTGCCCTGCCGACTCGAGCGCCGAGCAATACTTCGTGGGCAAATGGCAGGCCGGCGGCCCGAGTCAGCTCGGCTGGCGACGCGGGGGCTGCGTGTACCTCGACACCAACCCCCGGCGGCGTCTTTGTTTTGGTGCTGCTCCCTTCGAAATCATAGTCGCGGATTGGAACAACGACGGCGCGAGCGATTTGGGCGTACGAAGAGGACGCTGCATCGACTTCGATACCAATCTCGACGGCAGCTTGGACGATGTCGGCAATTGCTACGGCGACGGGTTCGCCGAAGACGAGTATCTGGTGGGCAATTGGGACGGCGGACCACACGCCAGCATCGCGACTCGCAGGGGCGCCGAGCTCGCCATCGATCTCGACGGGGACGGAACCACGGATCTCACGCGGGCCTATGGCGACGGCGGCAATAGCGACCAATACCTGGTCGAAGACTGGAACGGTGATGGGCGTTCGGATCTCGGCGTTCGCAGGAAGACACTGTGCCGCATGGATCACGACGCCGATGGGGTGGCGAACGAAGGCCGCGTCTATCACGACTTCTGGTCCGAGCCGTGACTCACCCGTTTAGCGTCGCGTCTACACGATCTGGTTGAGCTCAGTGTTTACGAAACACCAACGGAAGCGAGACCAGATGATGATTCGAAAAGCAGCGATGGTGAGTTTGTGTTTGTTTTCGACGCTTGGGACTTCGATGTTGCTCGGTTGTTCGGGCGCCGACGGCGAAACGGAAGAGGTCAAACAAACCGGGGCCGGTGGCAGCGCTGGCGCCAAAGCGAAAGGCAGTTCGGCCGGAACGAGCAGTGCCGGCGCAGCGTCGAGTGGCGGCGGCGGCGCGGCGGGCAAAAGCTCGAGCGCGGGCGGGGCTGGGGCGGGCGCAGGGTCGAGCGCGGGTGGGGCTGCGGCAGCCGCAGGGTCGAGCGCCGCCGGTGGCAGCTCGGGCTCCAGTGCAATTCCGAGCGCAGGACGCGATAGCTTCAGCATCGGTTTCGGCTCGGGAGGGACGCCGGGCTTTGGGGGATCGGGCACGGGGCTGCGAGTGGACACCGGAAACGCCGGCTCTGGCACGATTACGATTGGCAGCGGTGGCCACAACGAAGATCAATTTCCGTGGAACCTGGCAGGCAACGGCGGCGGACTTTTTTGGTCTTTGCCTTGATGCGTTGGGCTCGGCGAGAGGGACAGCCACTAGCCCTCTCGCCAGTCAATTGCCGGCATCGGCGCAGCTCGCACGCCCATCGAGCATCAGGTCGCTGAATGTCATGCAAATCAGCCCGTCGCTGCACGGGGCGGTGCTGACGCAGTCCTGCGGAAACCACGAAATCGCGGACAGGTTGGCGGACTCCCCGGCGAGACACGGACAAGCATGAAAGCAGGCGATCGCGGGCAGTAGACAGGTGCCTGCGTCGTCACACGAGGCCGGGTAGGTGACGCCGTCGCTGCCGCACAGCTGAGCCTGCCTGCTGCCCAGACAGGAGCAGACGACTTCAGACGTGGTGCCGGCGTCGCCGTCGATGTGCACGTCGCCAGTGGAGCCTCCTGATATCAGGATGAATCGATCTTCACCGTCCTGCGGCGGAGCCCCGCCCGAATTGAGCGCGCCAGCTCCCGCGCTTGGGCTCAGGCTCGAGCTGCCGGAGCTCGCGACCGCACCGGCCATGTTCGCGCTGCCAGCATCATCGAGCGCGGCGACGCGAACGTGGTCGAGCGAGCAAGCGACGACGCCCAGGGTCCCCATTAGCAACGTGGCGCTTCGCATTGAACCATCACCTCACGGGATCGAATCCGATGCCGAGCTCGAGAGTTCCACCCGGGCAAAGCGTCGGGCTCACGCTCGCTCCGCTCTGACCCCCGACTTCGTAGGCGGTCGCTCGTAGCGGCACCCGCAGATCGGCTCCCGCAGCGAGCCAAGCCGGTCCGAGTGGCCACTCCAAGCTGCCCGCCGCGAGCGCATACACGCGCGCGAAGTCTTGCGCAGCGAGCGCGTGGGCTTTGGGCTCTTCGGCGGCGATCGATGCCTGGGCGTGCCCCCAAAATAGACCGAGCCCCGCTTCTAGCCGGAGTCGCATCCGTCCGGAGTCGTTCGACAGCCAGCCGCCTCGAACCTCGCTCGAGGGGCCGCTCAAACGTACCCGTACCGGTGGCAGATCGAAGTCGGTGGCGACGAGATAACGCACCGCCAGTCGCAACGAAAGGCGCGCGCGGAATTCGAACGCGAGGAAGCCGCCGGGCTCGTGTAGCCAGCCTTCGGCGCCCGAGGCGTGTAACGCCTCGCTGGCGCCGAGACCGAGACGGATTGAGCTTGCCCCGGGCCCGTCGCGTCGCGTCGCGGCAGCGGCTAGCGAGTCCCTGGACTCGTGAACCGCGAGCGGCGGGGCGGGCGTGGCAGCGACGGACAGGGGCGCTGCCTGCGGCGCTGCTACTTCTCGTTCCAAGGCCTCGACCAGGGCTTGTCGCGGTGTCTGCAATTGGCGGAGCCACAGCGCTTGGGCCGACGAGTGTGCGATCTCGGCGAGCGTCTCGCCGCCCACTTCGTCGACGCCCGCGTCCAGCGCGACTTCCCGGAACAAGTAGCGCGCAGGGCCCCCTTCCTCAGCGAGGGCGAGGTACACGCGCGCGTTGCGCTCTGCCACGCGGATCCAAATGTAAACGGTGTCCGCGCGTTGCGGTAGCAGCACCGCGCCTTGGTCGATGCGCTCGCTGTCGCGCTGCAGCACCAGGGTTTGCTCGGAAAATAGGCTGCGAATGCGTTCGAACAGCGCCGGATCCTGCTCGGTATTGCCGATCAAGGCGATTTCGACGCGCGTCAACGTCGCTAGCGGCTCGTGCTGGCTCGAGCCAAATTCCGAGCTCGCGTGCGCCGCTCGCGTGATGGCACACAGCGCACAGCAACAAAATACGGCAACTCGCCACGCGTCAGGGCAAGCCATGCGTCGTGCGCGTGCGTGCGACCTCGGCATAGGGCGAATCGGGAAATTCGCGCAGCAAGTCAGCGAGCGCTTGCTCGGCCAGCGAGGGCCGCCCGAGGCGTGTCGCGAGCTCCGAGATCCCCCACAGGGCTTCTGCCCGAAGCGTACCGCCAGTGCCGGCGACCGCGCGGTATTGGGCCAGAGCTTGCTCGGGCTGCGCTGCCTGAAGGTGCTTGGCCAAAGCCAGGCGAGCGGGGCCGACCTCACGTGAGCTCGGATAGCGCTCGAGCAGCAGCTGATAGACCCCGGCTGCCTCGACGCTGTGCCCTCGGCGACGCAGCAAATTGGCTCGCGCGAACAGCTCGCTGGCCGGCGCCGAAATGACCTGCTTCGGCTCGCTTGCCGCGCGAGCTGACGGCGACTCGCGTGGCGTCGGGAGCGGCTGAAGGCTGGGGATGTCTTCGCTACCGCCGCTATTGCTGGGGTCCGGGTCGGACTGTTCGGTTTGGCTTGGCATCGCTTTCGCGCTCGGCGTTACGGTTTTTGGTCGTCCGTGTTTCGGCATCTTCCAGGGCAAATCAGAAAAAAAATTCCAGGAGTCCCCGGGTGCCCGGGGTTCGTGCGCACGCCCAAGCAAAGCACTGGCCAAGCTCGCGACGAGTAACACCGCGGCAGCGGCCAGCAGCATGGTCAGGGCGCGGCGCTTGTTGCGCGCCTTTTGCGGCCTGCCGAGCGCGCTCTGAGTGATGCGTGCGAGCAGAGCGTCGTCTCCCGGACGCACGCGACTCTCTCGCTCGAGCTCGCTGAGCATTTCGCTCATCAGCGCGACCTCGAGCGAGCGCCGCAGATGGTCGCTCAGACGGCGCTGCTCGTCGAGGCTCAGCTCTTCGCGCCGGCTCCGGCAAAGCAGATCGGTGGGCTCGAGCTGGCTCATGCCATCTCCTCCACTAGGTAGCGAAGCCTCGGATCAGCAAGGGCGCGTGCCAGCAATGCGGCCTTGGCGCTACGTAAGCGGCTGCGCACGGTCTCGAGTGGAGCGCCGCAGATGGCGGCCACCTCGCTCATCGTGTAGCCGAGGATGCAGTGCAGCGCGAGCGCCTCGGTTTGCGCTGGCGGTAGCGAATCACACAGCTCGCGGGCCAATTGCACGCTGGCCCGCGACGCGACCAAAGCGTCCGGCGGCGCGTCGCCGCTGGCCGTTTCGTCCGTGTCCGTGGCATCGGGAACGCCGCCGTTGCGTTTGGCTGCGCGCTGTCGCCGCCGCGCGTTCATCGCGCAGCGCAGCGCCACGCGTGCGGCAAAGTGCCGAATCGAAGATTCGCCACGAAATCGCCGCAGTGCGCCGATGAATTCCACCGCGCACTCTTGAGCGACGTCCTCCACGTCCGGGTGCGAGCCACCGATCACCCGCCGCACGACGCGTAGGATGTTCGGCGCCACGGTCGTCAGCAGCGTTCGCAGCGCAACCTCGTCCCCGGCCATCGCGGCGTGCGCGAGGGGTAAGAGCTCGTCCTCCGTCCGCGGGCCGGACTGAGGCAAAGCGCTGCGAAGGGGCACTGCGCGTAACATTCGTAGGGGTCTGTGTAAGCCCTGCAAGAAACGGGTGAAGGGCGCCGACACCTTCGACAAGGTTTCTTGGCTGCCCGCTCGGGCCCGCGAGCGCGCGCGCGTCCGATCAGGACGCGGATCGCCACTGTGCGCGTATGATCAGGACGCACATCGCACGCGCGACAGCTCCGTCAGAAGTCGAGCGCAGGATCCGGCGCTGTCTCGGAGCGACTCGCGCCCGTACTCAAAAGCTGGAATCGTCGATGGTGAGCGCGCGCTCGGCCACTGGCGCCGCGTTGCAAGAAACCTTGCCGCTGGCGTCGACGTGGGTGGTGATGTCCGCCGCGCGCCACATGACGCCGTAAATCCCGGTATTATTGGCCACGAAGTTTTTGGGGGTCGAGGGCGCATCGAACGCCCCGGCTCGCTGGCCTCCGCAATACACGAATACATGAGGCTTCGCCGGCTGATTGTCGAAATTTTGAGCCATGACCCGGAAGCTCTGTCCCTCGCGTGGATTGTCGAACTGGATGCGCTCGGTCGTGCCGATGGCGATCATGTGATTGTTGTCATCGGCCGCGCGCGGATTGGGGCAACGCCCCACGCCCAAGAAGCCCTCGAAGGAGGGCGTGTTACAGGCACTCAGCGGCGAGTCCGCGTAGCCCCAGTCGACGCGCTGCTGTTTGCGCAAGACGGCGGCCGAGTTGGACGTGTTGCTGGTCGTGCCGTTGATGCCGTATTCGACCAGGACCGAGCCCGGAGTGAACCAAGGCTCGCGGTCATAGGGAGTGTGCAGGTAGAGGTCCAGATCGGTGCTGGTGCTCGTGTCCCAGCACAGCTCGACGCGCATGCCGACCCCAGCGACTGGTACCTCGAGCTTGCACGACGTGCTGTCGCCGCCAACCCCCGTGACCTCGAGTTTGAAGTGATACAGCGCCGGGCGCGACGGCTGAAACCTCACGATCGGGGAGTCAGCCCCCTGCAGCGTGAACTGCGCGTTCGTCACCACCGCGTCGCAGTCCTCCATCTGCAGCGTCCAGTGGTAGGATTTCACGTCACCGACGACGAAATCGGCCCCGTTGAGGCTGGCGACTTCGTCGGGCCTGATGCCCGCAACGCGCGGATCGTCACCTAGCAACTGACAATTCGTACGCAGCGGTGGCGGGGTCGTTCTGGCGCCGCCGCTGCTGCCAGCGCTGCCGCTGCTGCCAGCGCTGCCGCTGCTGCCAGCGCTGCCGCCGCTGCCCGTGCTGCCGCTGCTACCGAACGGCGCGGGCGGTGGCTCCGAATCGGTAACCAGATCCGTGCGCGCGCCGCAACCGAGCGAAAGCGACACCAATAAAGTGGAAAGCAACCCCGCCCGTGCTCGGTACATCGAGCGACCAGCCTAGCTCGGCCTCTCCGGTTCGGCCAGCGCCCACGCGGGGTAGACGAACGACCGGGGCTCGGGAGCTCGGTTCGGGCCCGACCTAGCGGGGCGCGCCGATCTTCGCGCGCAGTTCCTCCGCAGCGGCTGTCAGGCCCTGCGGAGTGCCGCCTCCCGCCTTGAGGTGCGGCTCGATCAGCCGGACTGCGCTGGTCAGGTCGTTGACGAATCTGAATTTCGACGAATGGGGCAGGATGGTGGTCAGCGTTACGCCCACCGCGCGCACTAGTGCACTGCGAAACCCACTGCCTTCGGCCACGACCACGGAGATGCTCATGCGGCTCACGATGTCACGGCTGAACGCCGCGAAGTTTTTGCGGGTCTCGTCGTCGGGTGTCGGCGAGCCCCGCTCCACGATGAAGAGCGAGGCGATCGGGTGGACGCTCGATGCGACGAGCCCGCGAGCGATGCGATTCACTTCCGCTGAGAGGGTGGCCGTTGGAGTACCACGCCAGATTTGAATCAGGGTGGTTCCCCAAACGCCGACAACGTGAACGTCATCCACAACGCGAACCAAGGCAGGGACGCTCGAGATGTCCCGTGTAAGCACCGACGGAGTCATATCTGTAGCCTTACACGGCCGAGCCTCGCGGGAAAGAAATGGCCGCGAGCGAATCGCGGCGCGAGTGTCGGAACATTCCTGACAAATCGACCGCATTGATCGCCGGAAGGCATGGAGCTGCCCAACAGCTGTGGCCCCGGGAGGATAGGGTGATGCAGGTAACCGAGATGCTGCACGCACTGCGGGCGCTGCACACGCACATCACAATTTCCTCGCTGACTCACTAATCATTTGTCGGGCAGTTGCCGTATTGCTTTGGATTCAGTGAGCTATTTTCGCGCGGCGCGCCATGGAAGATCGTGTTCAGCACTCGTTGCGCTAGCACTGCTCGGGTGTCGCGAACCGACTCAAGTGGTGGTCGAGCTGAGCACGGACATCCGCTGTTCGGACAACCCGAGGACGGGCATTTCCGTGGGCACGCTGAGTGAGCTCGAGTCACGGCCGATGTCCACGGAAACGCTGCGCTGCGACCCGGCAACGGGCCGCATTGGGTCGGTCGTCATCGTTCCGGGTGGCGAAAAGGACAGCGAGTTCGCGATTCGCGTGGTCACTGGCATGACCATGAGTCCCGATGATTGCGTGCGTAGCGGGTACCAGGGCGGATGCGTGGTGGCGCGCCGAGTATTGGGCTTCGTGCCTCACGAAACGCTCGAGCTGCCAATCGTCATGGAAGCCTCTTGTCTCGACGTCCCCTGCGGCAAAACCGAGACTTGCCACTCTGGGAGCTGTGTCTCGGCGACGATTCAGAACCCGCGAGCGTGCACGGAGCCCGCCGGCTGCGACGGGTCTCCAGATGCTTCCTTCGGCGGCAGCGGCGGAACCGACCCGATCACGAACGCCGCGGGCTCGGGCTTCGCCACGGGCGGTAGCTCTGGAAGTAGTGCCGCCGGCACGTCGGGCAATCTGGGCTCGGGAGGCACCGCAGGGAACGCAACCGGTGGCACGACGGCCACGAGCGGAGGGGCACCGAACACATCCTTCACGCCAGCCTGCACCACGACCGCAGCGGGCGTCGGGATCTACAAAGACCTCGCCTGCACGGCCGTGGATCCGCAGCTCTGCTACTGGCCTTGCGGGCCGCTCGAGACGGGGCACCGTTCGGAAACGTGCTCGTCCGGCGCCTACGTTGAAAGTGGCTGCCAATTCCCAGCCGACGTCGACTACAGCTGTTTCAAGGTCCCGCTGGTCGACTCGCCTCGCTGCCCGACCGCGGCGCCGCTGTCCGGTCACCCCTGTAACGTTTCTACGTGTGCTCTGCCCTGCAGTGGGACCGCTTGCGAAATGTGCGGAGTCGCGTCCGGCTACCGCGACACTTTGGGCGCCACGAAAACTGGCTACTGCGTGTGCGCCCCAGGCCCGGGCGGCAATCAATGGTCGTGCGCCAGCACCGTCTCTTGGCCTTGCCCGGCGGGTAAAGGCTGCTGATAGGTCCAATGCCGCGCCCGCCCTCGAACGAGTCCACCCAGACGTGATGACGACCGCGCTCTCGCCCGGTGATCGAATCGCCGACAAATACCGGATTGTGAGCACTCTGGGCAAAGGCGGTATGGGGGTGGTCTACCTGGCTCACCACGAACGGCTCGACCGCCCAGTTGCGATCAAGCTGCTGCACGCGCAACTGGAGCAAAAGAGCGTCGCGGTCACGCGTTTCGAGCGTGAGATCAAGGCGATGGCGCTGGTGAACAATCGTCACATCGCCCACGCGGTGGACGCGGACGTGCTCGACGATGGCTCGCTCTTCCTCGTCATGGAGTACCTGGTTGGACGCAATCTGCGCGCCGAGCTGAGGGCACGCCGCGCGATCCCGTATGCAGAGGCGGCAGCGTACGTGATTCAGGCCTGCCATGGCATCGCCGCGCTGCACGAGCTGGGAATGGTTCATCGGGATTTGAAACCCGCCAATCTATTTTTGACCGAGCTGAGCGGCGCGCGCTGCATCAAGGTCTTGGACTTTGGTGTCGTCAAGTTCTTGGAGAGCTACGACGTGGGCGCGGCGACCGAAGCCGACGTCGCCGTGGGTACGCCGCTCTACATGTCACCCGAGCAGCTCAGAACGCCCGAACAGGTTTCGCCGCGCAGTGACGTCTGGGCGCTCGGCGTCGTGCTCTACGAGTTGATCGCGGGTCTCTCGCCATTCGCGGCGGCCACGCCGGGTGCGGTCGTGGCGGCCGTCATGCTCGACGCTCCCGTGCCGCTTGCCACGCTCGTGCCCGAGGTGCCGGAAGAGTTGGCGCGAGTGGTAGCAGGTGCGCTCAGCAAAGTGCCCAAGTTTCGGATTGGCAGCGTGCGAGAGCTGGCCGAGCTGCTTTCGCCGTTTGCGATGCCAACGGACGCCATTCGAGTTGCGCCGTCGACGTCATCGCCGCCGCCCGCGCGGACGCTTTCGCGCACCAGTGTGCGGCCCCAGCTAGCAGCGCAAATCAACCGAAACACGCCGCCCGATGCGCTGCGCGACCTACCGAGTCTCGCCAAAATCGCCATCGCCCGGGGCAGTGACGACAAGCTGACGCATCGCCCATCGGCCAGCCTGGGCGCCGCGGAGCAGTTCGGCCCTCCGACAGTGACCGCTGCTCGGCCCCTAGTGCCGCAGCCCCAGCTGAAGCCACCGCTGTCGCGACCGCGCTGGGGTCTGAGGGCGGCGGGGAGCCTGTTCCTATTCGCGGGGCTACTGCTGGCTGTGCCCATGTTGCGCTCACCCGCCTCGGACGCGGCGGTCGCGCTGCAGGTGCCGGCGCACGTTGCGCTGCCGGCGACTGCGCTGGCGCGCGCTGTGGATGTTCGAATGCCGCCTGATGCGCCAAGGTTCGTGGCTCCGTCAGCTCAGCATCTCGCGCCTGCGAGCAGCTCGTCCACGAACGCGGCGCCACCGACTCTGAAGCCCACTCGGCTGAAACCTCCGACCATCAGCGCACGAACGCCCAGCCCTGCATCGGGGATCAGCACGCCGCCCGTGGCCGCGGACGGAAAGCCGCTCCATCTATGATGCGAGCTCGGTTTATGAAATGCGCCCCGGCGGCCGTACCTGCTCGCCGCATGGAGCACCCGCGGACTCCGCTCGGCGGCGTGGCAGCAAGCCTCGCGTTGGGGCTATTTCTTGCGCTGTGGTCCCCCGCCGTGACCGCCGCGGATCGAACCGATCCAGTGGTCGCCCAGCTCAAACGAAAGGGTGACGCTGCGATCGAAGCTGGCAAATTCGACGTGGCCCTCGCCGCGTACAGCAAGGCGCTTGCCATCGAGCCGTCGCCCGCCTTGCACTACAATCGCGGGCGCGCGCTCCAGGGGCTTGGGCGCAATGCCGACGCGCTCGCCGAGCTCGAACAGTTCGAGGCCACGGCCCCTGACGCTCTCAAATCAGCCGTCTCCGATCTCGCGGGTATGATTCAACTCGTTCGCAGCCAGATTGCCGAGCTGAGCGTGAAGTGCGACGCCCCAGGCGCCGTGTTGCGAGTGGGCGGGCAGTCGCTGGTGCTTCCTCTGCAGCGAGCGCTGCGCTTCGGTCCAGGCAACGTAGTCGTCGAGCTGCAGGCGCCGGGTCATGAAACGTGGCGCGACCAGGTGACACTCGCGGCCGGCGAGCGCCGCGAGCTCGTGCCTCGGCTCGAGCGGCAGGATCTGCGCGGCACACTCGTGCTCACGTCGAGTGTCGCCGGCGCGTTCGTGCACGTAGATGGCAAAGCTTTGGGCACGGTTCCGGTCGAGCTGCGCTTGGCTGCGGGCGAACATTCGATCGCGCTGCGACATGCGGGCTACGAGCCTGTTACGTCGCGCTTCGTTCTGCGCCCCAAGGAACACCGTTCGTTCGCGCTGGAGCTCCAGCGCACGCCGCGCTTCTACGAACGTGGCTGGTTCTGGACCGGCGTGGGGGCCGCGGTCGC
>Ga0247774_1000820_pt1 | contig 15722 bp, 15 predicted proteins | sample UWRJL001104B6_FD_179933 | JGI IMG/M metagenome (GOLD analysis project Ga0247774, IMG submission 179933) | Plant litter microbial communities from Arlington Agricultural Research Station in Wisconsin, United States - UWRJ-L001-104B-6 | ecosystem: Environmental > Terrestrial > Plant litter >... | reverse complement strand
CCACAAAGGTCGTCGAACGCGGCTACCAGGCGCTGAAGTTCGACCCGTTCGGCGCCGGCACGATGGAGCTGGACCACGCCGAGACGATGCGCTCGGTCAGCCTCGTCGAGGCCGTACGCGACGCCATCGGCGAGGAGGCGGAGCTTCTCGTCGAGATGCACGGCCGGTTCTCCCCGGCGACCGCGATCCGGCTGGCCGGGCTGCTCGCGCCGTACAAGCCCAGCTGGCTGGAGGAGCCCTGCCCGCCGGAGAACCTCAGGGCCCTCGCCAAGGTCTCCGCGCACACCGACCTGCCGATCGCGACCGGCGAGCGCATCCACGACCGCATCGAGTTCCGCGAGCTGTTCGAACTGCAGGCCGTCGACGTCATCCAGCCCGACATCTCCCACATCGGCGGCATCGCGGAGACCCGCAAGCTGGCGGCCACCGCCGAGACGCACTACGTGATGGTCGCCCCGCACAACGTCGGCGGGCCCGTGCTCACCGCCGCCAACCTGCACCTCGGCGCGTGCACGTCCAACTTCAAGATCCAGGAGCACTTCAACGACTTCGCCGACTCGGCGATCAAGGGCGTGGCGCCCGGGCTGCCCGAGGTCGTCGACGGGTACTTCGCCCTGCCGCAGGCCCCCGGTCTCGGTGTCGAACTGGACCTGGACGCGCTCGCCGAGTTCCCCCGCCAGCGCGCCAACTTCAACCTGTTCGCCGACAACTGGCACCTACGCGACCCGGCCGGGACCAAGTGAGCCGGTCGGTACTTCTGGAGCGGCCGGGCCGCCAGCGCGTGGTCAAGGGGGAGGTACCCGAGCCGGGGCCCGGTGAGGTCCTCGTCGGGGTCGCCGCCGCGGGCATCTGCGGCAGCGATCGCGAGCTGTACGAGGGCGGGCGCCCCGAGCCGTACCGGAGGTTCCCCATCGTCCCCGGGCACGAGTGGTCGGGGACGATCGAGGCGGCCGGGCCCGGCGTCGACCCGTCCCTGGTCGGCCGGCCGACGGTCGGCGAGGGCTTCGTGAACTGCCAGGTCTGCGACCGGTGCCGCGCCGGGGACACCAACCTGTGCGGTGCCGGCTACGACGAGATCGGGTTCACCCGGCCCGGCGCGTTCGCGGACCACCTCATCGTGCCCGCCCGGCTGCTGCATCCGCTGCCGGCAGGGACGGACCTGCGGGCCGCCGTGCTGCTCGAACCGGCGGCGGTCGCCGCGGCCGCGGTGCTCCGGGCCGCCGTCGTGCCCGGCGAGCGGGTCGGCGTGGTCGGCGCGGGCACGCTCGGCCTGCTGACGATCCAGTTGCTCGCCGCCTCCTCCCCCGCCGAGCTCGTCGTCAGCGACCCCCGCGCCGGCCGCGAGACGGCCGCGAAGGCGGGCGGCGCCACGGCCTACTTCCACCCGGACCGGCTCGGCGCGCTGGACCTCGACGTCGTCGTGGAGACCGCGGGCGCCCGCGACTCCGCTGCGGCGGCGGCCCGGCAGGTGCGGCGGGGCGGCCGGCTGGTGTTGACCGGCATTCCCGGCACGGTCGCGGAGGCGCTCTCCCCTTCGATGATCGTCGGACGCCAGCACACGGTGACCAGCGTGTTCGGCGCCCCGTCGGCGGCCTGGACGCACGCCGTACGTGCGTTCGCCTCCGGGCTGCTCGACCTCGGCTCGCTGGTCACCCACGAGCTGCCGCTCGAGGCCTACGCCGACGCGGTCGCGCTGCTCGGCCAGGGCGGCGAGGACGTCGGCAAGATCATTCTTAGACCTTCTTAGACCGCTAGGAGTTCCGTGATGAGTCCCTACCGCCATCCCGGCGAGCACCTGCTCGACCGGCTCGGCATGCCCTCCCGCGGCGCCGCTCCGGCCGGGTCGACGGCCCGGTTCCCCGACGGCGGGAGCTGGCGGACCGAACTGCCCTCCTGCGAGGGGCCGGAGGTCCTGGCCGCCGCCCTGGAGGAGATGGACCGCCTCGAGGTGCCGATCCACCGCATCAGCCAGGGCAGTGGCATCTGGATGCTCACCGACGCCGAGATCACCGAGATGGTGAAGGCGTGCGAGGAGCGCGCCATCGAGCTGTGCCTGTTCGTCGGCCCGCGCGGCACGTGGGACATCGGCGCCGGGGTCAAGGCCTCGTCCGGCGGTTCCGGTCCGCGCGCCCGTGGCCGTGACCAGCTCGCCCAGTGCGTCGAGGAGGCCGAGCGCGCCGTGGCGCTGGGCGTACGCTGCCTGCTCGTCGCCGACGAGGGCGTGCTGTGGACGCTGCACCGGCTGCGCGCCGCGGGTGTGCTCCCGGCCGACGTCACGTTCAAGGTGTCGGCACTGGTCGGACCGGTCAACCCGGCCGCGTACACGATCTGGGAGAAGCTCGGCGGCGACTCCATCAACGTGCCGAGCGACCTGACCATCGGGCAGATCGCCGAGCTGCGGGCCCAGAGCGACGCGCCCATGGACTTCTACGTCGAGGCCCCCGACGACCTCGGCGGCTTCGTCCGGCTCTACGACGCGGCCGAGCTGATCCGCTGCGGTGCGCCGATCTACCTGAAGTTCGGCCTGCGCAACACCCCCGGCGTCTACCCGGTCGGCCGCCACCTGCGCGACCTGGCCGTCAACGCCATGCGGGAGCGTGTGCACCGCGGCCGCCTGACCCTCGACATCCTGGAGCGTCTCGGCGCGGACGAGGGCATGTCCCCGCTCGGCTCGCGGCTGCCCGGCGCGCTGAACCGCTTCCCCGACGATGGAGACCTGCGATGACATTGGTGTACGGAACCGACCCGCGGACCGGCGAACGGCTGGAGCCGGGCGTGCCCGAGACCACCCCCGAGACGGTCGCCGCGTTCGCCGTGACCGCGGCGAACGCCGCCCGTCCGCTCGCGGAGCTGCCGCTGCCCGACCGGGCCGCGCTGCTGGAGGCCGTCGCCGACGCGCTGGAGGCCGGCGCCGAGGAGCTGGTGACGCTGGCCGACGCCGAGACCGCGCTCGGCCGCACCCGCCTGACCGGAGAGATGGAACGTACCACCGGCCAGCTGCGCCTGCTGGCCGGCGAGGCGCGCCGCGACGGCTTCCAGCGCGACGCCGCCGAACCCGGGTTCGTACGGGCGCTGCTGCCGATCGGGCCCGTCGCGGTCTACGCCGCGAGCAACTTCCCGTTCGCCTTCTCCGTGGCGGGCGGCGACACGGCGTCCGCGTGGGCGGCCGGCTGCCCGGTCATCGTGAAGGCCCACCCCGGGCATCCGCGCACGTCGGTCCGTACGGCGGAGATCATCGCCGCCGCGCTCGCCACGGCGGGCGCGCCCGAGGGGACGTTCGCGATCGTGCACGGGCTGGAGGCGGGCCTGGCGCTCGTCAACGACCCGAACGTCAAGGCCGCCGGGTTCACCGGCTCGGTGCGCGGCGGGCGTGCGTTGTTCGACGCCGCCGTGAGCCGCCCGGAGCCGATCCCGTTCTACGGCGAGCTGGGCAGCGTCAATCCCGTGTTCGTCACGCCGGCGGCGGTGGCCGCCCGCGGGGAGGAGATCGCGCGCGGCTACGTCGGCTCGTTCACGCTCGGGTCGGGGCAGTTCTGCACCAAACCGGGGCTGCTCTTCCTGCCCGCCGGGCACGGGCTCGAAGCCGCGTTGACCCAGGCGGTCGCGTCGGTCGAGGCTCCGTCGCTGCTGACGCCACAGATCGCGGACGCGTTCCGTACCGGGGTCGAACGGCTGGCGGCCGGGACCCGCACGGTGGCCGAGAGCGCCGGGGCACAGCTTGTCGCGGTGACCGCCGCGGAGTTCGCGGCCCGGCCCGAGCTGGCGGAGGAGTGCTTCGGCCCGGCCTCCGTCATCGTCGAGTACGCCGCGGAGGAGGAGCTGCGCGCCGCTGCCGCCGCCGCGCCCGGCTCGCTCACCGCGACCGTGCACGCCGAGCCGTCCGACGCCGGCCTGGCACGTGCGCTCGTCGCCGAACTGGCCCGGCACGCCGGCCGGATCGTCTACAACGGCTGGCCCACCGGCGTCGCGGTCAACCGTTCGATGCACCACGGCGGCCCCTGGCCCGCGACGACCGCACCGCTGCACACGTCCGTCGGCACGGCGGCGATCCGGCGCTTCCAGGTCCCGGTCACCTTCCAGGACCTGCCGGGGGAACTGCTCCCGCCGACCGTGAGCTGAACCATCCGTCCGCCGTCAGGGCCGCGGCGCCGCGATCGTCTCGAGGAACAGCGAGGCCGGCGCCGCGGCCCGGGCGCGGTCGCTCATCACGGATCGAGCCGGAAGCGGTTGATGGCCGGCTCGTGCCGGCTGCGCAACTCCGGATCGTCGACTCCCCCGCCGCTCGCCGGGGCGAGGGCGAGGATGCCGACCTTTCCGTGGTGACGGTTGCGATGGACGTCCTCGACGGCGCGGCCCACCCGGTCGAGCGGGAACGTGCGCGACACCGTCGGGTGGATCTTCCCCTTCACCACGAGGCGGTTGGCCTCCCATGCCTCGCGGTAGTTGGCGAAGTGCGAACCGATGATCCGCTTGAGCGACATCCAGAGGTAGCGGTTGTCGTACTCGTGCCGGTACCCGGACGTCGACGCGCAGGTCACGACGGTGCCGCCCTTCCGCGTGACGTACACGGAGGCGCCGAAGGTGTCGCGGCCCGGGTGCTCGAACACGATGTCGACGTCCTCGCCACCGGTCAGCTCGCGGATCCGCTTGCCGAGGCGTTTCCACTCCTTCGGATCCTGGGTCTGCTCGTCCTTCCAGAACCGGTAGCCCTCGGCGAAGCGGTCGATGATCGCCTCCGCGCCCATCCGGCGGCAGAGCTCGGCCTTGCGCGGGCTCGACACGACGCAGATCGGCGTCGCTCCGCCCGCCAGCACGAGCTGGGTGGCGTACGAGCCCAGGCCGCCGCTCGCCCCCCAGATCAGCACGTTGTCGCCCTGTTTCATCGCGGCGCCGTTGGCCGACACCAGCTGACGGTAGGCGGTCGAGTTGACCAGCCCGGGCGCCGCCGCCTCCTCCCAGGTCAGGTGCGCCGGTTTGGGCATCAGCTGGTTCGACTTCACGAGCGCGAGATCGGCGAGGCCGCCGAAGTTGGTCTCAAAGCCCCAGATCCGCTGCTCCGGATCGAGCATCGTGTCGTCGTGGCCGTCGGCGTCCTCCAGCTCCACCGACAGGCAGTGGGCGACGACACGGTCGCCGGCCTTCCAGCGCCGTACGCCGGGACCGGTCCGCAGCACCACACCGGCGAGGTCGGAGCCGATCACGTGGTACGGCTGGTCGTGCCGGGCGGCCGGGCCTCCGGCGCGGGCGTACCGTTCGAGGAACGCGAATGTCGGCACGGGCGCGAAGATCGCGCTCCACACCGTGTTGTAGTTGACCGAACTGGCCATGACGGCGACGAGCGCCTCGCCGGGGCCGGGTAACGGGGTCGGCACGTCGTGCAGATGCAGGGACTTGGCCGGCTCACGATCGGCGTACGGAATGCCGTCGAACATGGTCTGTTCGTCACGGAACAGCACCGCGGCGCGATACGACTCCGGTAGGGCCAGCGACTCGAAGTCCTCTCGCGTCGCCTCTCGCGACTCGATCGCATCGACCAGCGCACGTGACATTTGATCTCTCCGCATGACGATCGTCTCGTAGAGCCCGGAGATGAGGTGAACGAAGCTGCCGCTGGTCACGCCGGCCTTCTCGGCCTGGCGTGAATTGCTCGGTGGACGCACTCGTACGCGGACGCTATCGGCGCCCCATCGGCCCGGCAACCCTGATCCACCCCCTTAATCTCCAGGCGTCGATAGGGGTGGCCACCGCCTGCCCGCGACAGTCGCGCGCTGCCCGGCCGGCGGGCCGCGACTTCCAGGAAACGCTTTACGTCAGTGGCGGAACGACCAATGATTGCAAGGTCCCGGGACGCACCAGAACGTGGGAAGGGTGGTGGAATCGTGCGTACTACGCTCGAGGTCACGATCGGCGCGCAGAGCGGAGGAACACCGTGACCGGCCCTGTTCCCGACCCACCACGGCCTCGGGTCATCGACACCGACGTGCCGCAGACCGCCCGGGTGTGGAACTACTTCCTCGGGGGTGAGGACAACTTCCCGGCCGATCGCATGGCCGGGGAGCGCATCGCCAAGGTCAACCCGCCCGTGCTGGAGCTCGCCCGGGCGTCCCGGGCGTTCCTGGTCCGTGCCGTCCGCCACCTGACCGCCGAGGCCGGGATCCGGCAGTTCGTCGACATCGGCACGGGCCTGCCCACGCTGAACAACACCCACGAGGTCGCCCAGGCGATCGCGCCGGAGTCACGGATCGTCTACGTCGACAACGATCCGCTCGTCCTGGCCCACGCCGAGGCCCTGCTCACCAGCACCTCGCCCGGCACCACCGACTACATCGAGGCCGACCTGCACGACCCGGAGACGATCCTGCGCGCGGCGGGCGCGATCCTGGACTTCGACCGGCCGGTCGCGATCATGCTGATCGCGATCCTGCATCACATCGGCGACACCCATGAGGCGCAGGCGATCGTGCGGCGGCTGATGGACGCGGTGCCCCCCGGCAGTCATCTGGCGATCGCCCACGCCGTGCACAGCGAGGCGATGGACGAGGGGGCACGGCAGTGGAACAAGGTGGGCAAGCCCCCGCTCGTCCCCCGCAGTCCCAACGAGATCGCGGACTTCTTCCAGGGCCTCGAACTCCTGGAGCCGGGACTGGTCACGACGACGCGGTGGCGCCCCGGCGACACCGACCTCGGCGCGACCCGCGACGTCGACCAGTACGCCGGCATCGGGCGAAAGCCCTGACGTCCGTGGTGCGCCCCGTCAGGTGAGCTCGTCGGCGATCTCGGACAGCCGGCGAACGAGATGCGCCGCGTGCTCGCGCTGCCCCTTCTCCAGGGTGGCCCACAGCGCGGCGAAGCGGCCGACGATCTCATTTCTCTTGTCCTGCAGCACCGCCTCGCCGGCGGTGGTCAGGGCGAGGGACGCGGTACGGCCGTCGCTGGCGTGAGGCGAGCGGACCACCAGTCCGCGACGCTCCAGCGCCGTCAGCGCGCGTGTCACCGTCGGCTGTGCCAGCCCCGCGCGGTTCGCCACCGCGGAGACTCCTCGCTCCCCCGCCGAATCGACCGCCCCGAGGACGACCAGCCGCGGGACGGAGATGCCACCGCCCTTGCTCGTGTGGGCGGCACCACCCGTACGCCGTGCGGCGCGCATCAGGTCCAGGACCGCCTCGACGAAGTCGTCGAACGGTTCCGTGCCCTCGTCACCCAGTGTCGCCGGCGTCTTCCGATCGGCCATGTCCATAGCGTACTATGGACCTGTCGAAGGAGACGGCGATGGATCACTCGGTCGGACCTGACACGTCGAGCGGTGCCATCCGTGGTTCGCGGCACCGGCCACTCTTCATCGTGGGTGTGGACGGATCGGAGTCCGGACTGGCCGCGCTCCGGCAGGCCGCGCTGGACGCCGAGCGGGCGGACGCCCGGATCCTGTGCGCGCACGTCCGGCGGAGGCCCGGCATGTGCGAGGCGCTGGCGTGCCTGGCGGCGGGCGCCTTCGTGATCAGTCGTGACTGCCGGGACCTCATGGAGATGCAGGCCTGGCTGCAGTGCGTCCAGACCTTCGACCCGTCGGGCCGGTCCTGGGAGTTCACGGTCGTCTCCGGTCGCCCCGACCGCTGCCTGGCACGCATCGCCGTGGCCGAAGGGGGCGACGCGCTGTTCGTCGGACGGCTGCCGCGCACTCCGTGGTCCCGCTGGTTCCACCGCTGCCCCGCGCGCAGACTGGCCCGGACGCACGTGTGCCCGATCCACGTCGCGCCCTCCCCGGTGAGCTGAGCCCACTCGGGGGTGGCGGCTCAGCCCTCCAGGAACGCCTTCAGGGCGTTGGCCAGCAGGAACGGGTCGTCCGCGCCGCACAGCTCGCGTGCCGAGTGCATGGACAGGATCGGCACACCCACGTCCACCGTGGTGATGCCGTGCCGGGCCGCCGTGATCGGGCCGATCGTCGTACCGCACGGCATCGCGTTGTTGGAGACGAAGTGCTGCGACGGGACGCCGGCCCGTTCACACGCCTCGGCCCAGATGCCGCGTCCGACACCGTCGGTGGCGTACCGCCGGTTGACGTTGACCTTGAGGATGGGACCGCCGCCCGGCATCGGCCGGTGCGTCGGGTCGTGCTTCTCCGCGTAGTTGGGATGCACGGCATGACCGGTGTCGGCGGACACGCAGACGGTGCCGGCCAGGGCCCGCGCCCGGTCCTCCTGCGATCCGCCGCGTACGAGGACCGACCGCTCCAGGACCCTGCCGAGCAGCGGCCCACCGGCTCCGGTGTCGGACTCGCTGCCGTTCTCCTCATCGTCGAAGGCCGCCAGCACCGGCACGTACGTGAGGTCCGGAGTACGGGCGGCCGCGACGAGGGCGGCGACGCCGGCGTGGACGGAGAGCTGGTTGTCCAGCCGTCCCGCCGCCAGGAACTCCTGGTCGCGTCCCAGGTAGGCGGGGGGCTGGACGTCATGCAGCATGAGGTCCCAGCCGACGACCTCGGACGCGTCGAGGCCCGCCTCCTCCGCGGCGAAGCGGATCAGCCCGCCCTCGTCGGCCGCGCCGAGACCCCACACGGGCTGCATGTGACGCTGGCGGTCGAGGAGCAGCCCGTTCTCGTTGACGCCGCGGTCCAGGTGGACGGCGAGTTGCGGCACCCTGAGCAGCGGCCGGTCGACGGCGATCAGGCGCGTACCTCCGCCGCGCAGCACGAGCCGGCCCGACAGGCCGAGGTCGCGGTCGAGCCAGCTGTTGAGCAGCGGGCCGCCGTAGATCTCCACGGCGACCTGCCGCCAGCCGTACGCGCCCAGGTCGGGTCGCGGCTTCACCCGCAGGTTGGGCGAGTCGGTGTGCGCCCCGACGACGCGGAACGGCGTCTCCGGCGGCGCGCCGCCGGGGACGAACCAGGCCACGATCGCCCCGCCGCGTACGACGAAGCGCCCACCGGCACCACCGTCCCAGGCATCGGTCTCCGCGACCCGCGCGAACCCCGCCCGCTCCAGCCGCTCGGCGACGCCGGCGACCACGTGGAACGGCGAGGGAGCGGCCGCGACGAAGGCCGCCAGGTCGTCGGTGTGCCCACGATCGAAGTGGGGGTGCGCGTTCATACGGCCCAAGCGTAGGACCCCACGCCCCGCGGACGCCGCGGGGTCACGTCCCTACCGGCGACCCCGCCCCGGGCCCGCGGCCGGTGGCACCCCGTGCGGCCGTCCTCGACCCTTCACGATCCCTACAGTCGGTCCAGCGATCTCCCCTTGACGACCTAGAAGTTGATCATGTGGCCCGCGAGGCCGTGGAGGGCCTCCTTCACGGCCTCGCCCAGGGTGGGGTGGGCGTGGACGTTGCGGGCGGCCTCGTGCACCGTCAGGTCCCACTGCTGGGCCAGGGTCAGCTCGGGCAGCAGTTCGGTGACGTCGGGGCCGATCAGGTGGGCGCCCAGCAGTTCGCCGTACTTGCCGTCACTGAGGATCTTCACGAAGCCGGACGGGTCGCCCAGACCGTGGGACTTGCCGTTCGCGGTGAAGGGGAACTTGGCCACCTGGACGTCGAAGCCCTGCTCCCGCGCCTGGGCCTCGGTCCAGCCGAAGCTGGCGATCTGCGGCTGGCAGTAGGTCGCGCGCGGGATCATGACGTAGTCGAGTTCCATCGTCTCGGCGTCGGCGATGGTCTCGGCGGCGACGATGCCCATCGACTCCGCCGCGTGCGCGAGCATCAGCTTGGCGGTCACGTCGCCGATCGCGTAGATGTGCTCCACGCTCGTACGGCAGCGGCCGTCCACGTCGATGGCGCCACGCTCGGTCAGCCGTACGCCGGTCTTCTCCAGGCCGTAGCCGTCGACGTTGGGGGCGAAGCCGATCGCCTGCAGGACCTTGTCGGCCTCCAGGACCTTCTGTTCGCCGTTCTTGGAGACGGTGACGCGCAGCTTCGGACCGGTCTCGTCGATGCCCTCGACCCGCGTGGAGGTCAGCACCTCGATCCCGAGCTTGCGGTAGCGCTTGGCCAGCTCCTTGGAGACCTCCTCGTCCTCCAGCGGCACGACGCGGTCGAGGAACTCCACGATCGTCACCTTGACGCCGTAGTTGGCCAGGACGTACGCGAACTCCACGCCGATGGCGCCCGCGCCGGCGATGACGATGCTCTCGGGCAGCCGATCGCTGAGGATCTGCTCCTCGAAGGTGACGACACGCTCGGACAGCGTGGTGCCGGGCAGGAGCTTGGCGCTCGCGCCGGCCGCGATGATGCAGTTGCCGAAGGTGATCTCTTCACCGTTGACGACGATGGTGTTGGCGTCGGTGAAGGAGCCGCGGCCCTCGTACTCGGTGATGCCGTTCTTCTTCATGAGGTAGTGCACGCCCTTGACGCGCCCGTCGGCGACCGTACGGCTGCGTTTGAACGCCTCGCCGTAGTCGAACCGGACCTCACCGTCGACCTGGATGCCGAACGTCTTGGCCTCACGCGTGAAGATGTGCGCCAGTTCGGCGTTGCGCAGCAGGGCCTTGGAGGGGATGCAGCCGACGTTGAGGCAGACGCCGCCCCAGTAACGCTCCTCGATGATCGCCGTCTTGAGCCCGAGCTGGGCGGACCGGATCGCGGCCACGTACCCGCCCGGGCCGGCGCCGAGGACGACGACGTCAAAATGTGTGCTCATGTCCAGAACGATATTGTGCCGCGAGCACCGCTGCGCCGCCGCCCGTACGGTTGCGCCGCCAGGAGCGGGCCTGAGGCCCGCCCCGTCGCGGTTCAGCGCTCGCTGTCGAGGTGGGCCATCTGGGCCGCGTCGTACCGGTCACCGGCGGCCGAGCCCTGGGGGACGGCCTGTTCGACGGCGGCCAGGTCGTCCTCGGTCAGCTCGACGTCCAGGGCGTCCAGCGCCTCCTGGAGCTGGTCGCGGCGGCGGGCCCCGACCAGCGGCACGATGTCCTCTCCGCGCGACAGCACCCAGGCGATCGCGGTCTGCGCGACGGTGACCTCCCGCGCCTCGGCGACCTTCCGCAGCGCCTCGACCAGGCCGAGGTTGTGGTCGAGGTTGTCGCCGCTGAAGCGCGGGCCCTGCCCGCGGAAGTCGCGCTCGGTCAGTGGGCGGTCCTTGGACCAGTGACCCGACAAAAGCCCGCGCGACAGCACCCCGTACGCGGTGATGCCGACGCCGAGCTCGCGGCAGACCGGCAGGATCTCGCTCTCGATGCCCCGCGACAGCAGGGAGTACTCGATCTGCAGGTCGGCGATGGGGTGCACGGCCGCGGCCCGCCGGATGACCTCCGGGCCGGCCTCGGACAGGCCGATGTGACGTACGTATCCGGCCTCGACCAGCTCGGCGATCGCGCCGATGGTCTCCTCGATCGGCACGCTCGGGTCCACGCGTGCGGGGCGGTAGACGTCCACGTGGTCGGTGCCGAGGCGGGTCAGGGTGTAGGCGAGGAAGTTCTTCACCGACGCCGGGCGGCCGTCGTTGCCCCAGAATCCCCCGGCGGGATCGCGAAGGGCGCCGAACTTGACGCTGATCATGACCTGGTCCCGGTCGCGGGTCCGCAGCGCCTCGCGGATCAGCAGCTCGTTGTGGCCCATGCCGTAGAAGTCACCGGTGTCGAGCAGCGTCACGCCGGCGTCGATCGCGGCGTGGACGGTGGCGATGCTCTCCGTCTCGTCGGCCGGGCCGTACATGCCCGACATCCCCATACAGCCCAGCCCGATCGCCGACGTACTCAGCCCGCCCAAGGTCCGCTCTCGCATCAGAGGTCCTTCCTGAAATCACCGATATACGATCCGATAGAGCAAAGATACACGATCTGCGGTAGCGCCGCTATAGGTATGGGTGCATCATTGATTTCGTGAACGACACCGGCACCCGTGACCGCATCCTGCAGGCCGCCGCCCGGCTGCTGGCCGAGTCCGGCGGAACCCCGGTCTCCACGCGCGCCGTGTGCGCGGCCGCCGGCGTCGGCGCGCCCACGCTCTACCACCACTTCGGCGACAAGGACGGGCTGCTCGACGCGGTGGTCACGTACGGCTTCGAGCGCTACCTGGCCAAGAAGCGCGCCCGGCCCTCCACCGGCGACCCCGTCGAGGACCTGCGGCTCGGCTGGGACGCGCACGTGGAGTTCGGGCTCGGGCAGCCGGCCTTCTACGCCCTCATGTACGGCGGGGGCCGGCCGGCGAGCGCCGCCTCGGAGGAGGGGCGCCGGATCCTGCTGGGGATGACCGAGGAGGTCGCGCGCGCCGGACGGCTACGGGTGCCGGTGAAGACCGCCGCCCGCATGATCCACGCGGCGAGCGTCGGGGTGACGCTCTCCCTGATCGCCTCCGGCGGAGACGATCCGGAGGTGTCCGTCCGTACGCGCGAGGCGGTGCTCGCCGCCGTGACCACCGACACGGTCGAGGACCACCCGTCCTCGGTGTCGGCGATGGCGATCACGCTGACCTCCGCGCTGGAGGGGCATACGCCACGCACGCTGAGCGCGGCCGAGGCCGCCCTGCTGCGCGAGTGGCTCACCCGCGTCGCCGTCGAGTGAGGGTCAGACGGCCCGGTAGACCACGAACGAGACCGCGATGTACTGGGCGACGTACGCGGCGACGGTGAACGCGTGGAAGACCTCGTGGAAGCCGAACCAGCGGGGCGAGGGGTCCGGGCGGCGCAGCCCGTACACCAGACCGCCGGTGCTGTAGAGCAGGCCGCCCACGCACACGAGGACGAGCGCGGCCCACCCGGCGCCGTCCAGCAACTGCGGCATGAACGCCGCCGCGACCCATCCCAGGCCGACATAGAGCGCGGTGTAGAGCCAGCGCGGCGCGCCCACCCACACGATGCGGAACAGGACGCCCGCGGCGGCTCCGGCCCAGATCACCGTGAGCACCGCCGTACGGGTGGTGCCGTGCAGGGCCAGCAGCGCGAACGGCGTGTAGGTGCCCGCGATGATCAGGTAGATGTTCGCGTGGTCGAACCGGCGGAGCACCGCCTCGGCGCGGTCCGACCAGTGCCCCCGGTGGTAGATCGCGGAGATCCCGAACAGCAGCGACGAGGTCAGCGCGTACACCGCGGCGGCTATCCGGGCGGACAGCGTCGGCCCGAGGGCGGTGAGGACCAGGCCGGCGACGAGTACGGCCGGGAACGTGCCCGCGTGCAGCCAGCCGCGCAGCCGGGGCTTGACCGACTGCGCGATCTCTCCCACTTTGCCAGCTCGTAGCGCCATGAAAGCCTCCTCCGGTCTCCACCACGCGACGGTCGCGACGCGGGCCCCAGTGTCAGCCCTCAGTATTCCGAACGCCGCGTGAGCCGTCTGCTACCACCCATCCGGGAAGCGAATTCGGTCTCCTCCTCGGCGACCGCCGGCACCACTTCCTCGACCACCGCGGCGGGCGCCGGGACCTCCTCGAGTTCGGGCCGGTCCCGCAGCCGCTCGGCGGCCTTGCGCAGTGCCCGCTCCCCCACGAGACGGCTGAGTTCCAGCCCGAAGCAGTCCAGTTTGTCGGCGTCGGTGAGGTCGTCCCTCGACCGGAGGTCGGCCGCGAGCTCGCCCAGGCGCTGCGCCTCGGACAGTTCGTAGCGGCGGATGGCGTGGCTGCAGAGTTCGGCCAGCGCGGCGTGGTCGTTGGCGAAGGAGAGCCCGGCCAGGTCGTTGGTGGACAACCGGCTGAGGGCGCGCTTGCGGTCCATCGCGGCGTCGACGATCTTGAGGAGCCCCGACAGCAGCAGGATCGGCCCGATGCTGACGCCCTTGTCCTGAGCGATCATGAACGAGGAGCGGAAGATCGCCGCGGCGCCCACGGCGGCGGCCATGACCTGGGCGACCGACGCGCCGACCGCCGGGGCGCCGTCCGGCAGGGCGAAGCCCCAGCCCATCGCCTCGGCCGCGATCAGCGCCGCGGTGGAGGCGGAGGCGTTCACCGCGATGTAGAGCAGGCCCGACGGCGAGAACACCGCCGAGGCTGGTTTGTCCTGGTATCTCCCGACCAGCTCGGCGCCTCCGATGATCGCGCCGAGCAGTGCCGCGAACAGCATCCTGGCGACCATCATGCTCCCCTCGCCCGTACCGGTTCCAGGCCGGCGCCGATGAGGCGGCCCGGCGGCCGTGCGGCCTCGAGGAAGACCAGCAGCCACTCGCCCGGGCCGGTCGCCATTCCGTACGAGCGGCGAGGTGGGGAGTCCCTCGCCTGCAGGAATGCCAGCAGCCAATCCCCTGAACCCGAGGCCATCCCCCGGCGCATCCGCGTAACCATGGCGTATACCTTCGCGACCGGGGGGCCCGAAGGCGACGACTACGGGCTACCGGAATCCGTATCCCCTGCGCATCGCACCGGCACGGAAGGCTTGTGGCGAGTCCGTGTCATCACGTTGGATTCTTCGCATGGCGGACCGGAAGAGGCCTGTTCAGAGGCGGGGCGGGCGGCCTTCGTACGGGGTGCTGAGCACGACCGTCGTCCGGGTGGAGACGTTGGCGGCGGCGCGGATCTGCTGCAACAGCTCCTCCAGCGCGAACGGGGAGGTGACCCGTACCTTGAGGATGTAGCTCTCCTCGCCCGCCACCGAGTGGCACGCCTCGATCTCGTCGAGATGGGCGAGTTTCTCCGATGCGTCGTCCGGCGCGGACGGGTCGATCGGCTTGATCGAGACGAACGCGGTGAGCGGCAGGCCGATCGCCTCGTAGTCGAGAACCGCGGTGTAGCCCTTGACGACCCCGCGCTTCTGCAGCCGGCGTACGCGCTGGTGCACGGCCGACACGGACAGGCCGGTCTCCCGGGCGAGGTCGGTGAAACTCATGCGGCCGTCTCCAGCGAGCAGGCCGACGATCTGCCGGTCGATGTCCTCCACGCATCAGAACCTATCGCGATGCCCGGCGAGAAGCCGGAACACCGGTCGAGGACCGGCATTCCGGCTCTTGTCGCCGCTATTCGCCGCCGCCTATTTGACGGAGCCGGCGAGGACGCCTTGGACGAAGTACCGCTGGAAGGCGAAGAAGACGACCAGGGGGACGACCAGGGACAGGAACGCGCCGGGTGCGAGGATGTCGATGTTGCCGGTGAACTGGCGCATCTGCGATTGCAGCCATTTGGTCATGGGCTGGGATCCGGTGTTGGCGAAGACCAGTGAGACCAGCATGTCGTTCCAGACCCACAGGAACTGGAAGATGGCCAGGGAGGCGATCGCGGGGCCGCCGAGGGGGAAGATGACCTTGATGAAGATCGTCCATTCCTTCCCGCCGTCCATCCGCGCCGCTTCCAGCAGGTCCCGTGGGATCCCGGCGAAGAAGTTCCGCAGAAGGAAGATCGCGAACGGCAGGCCGAACGCGACGTGGAAGGCGACCACGCTGGGGATGGACCCGAAGACGCCCAGGGTCCCGTACAGCTTCGAGACCGGGATCAGCCCGACCTGGACCGGGACCACCAGCAGGGCCACCACGATCAGGAACAGCCAGTCCCGGCCGGGGAAGTCCAGCCACGCGAACGCGTACCCGGCCAGCGAGGCGATCGCCACGACCAGCAGTGTGGTCGGTACCGCGATCAGCACGGTGTTCCAGAACGAGTCCACGAAGTCGGGCTTGGACAGCAGATCGCCGTAGGCCTTGAACGTCAGCTGGGAGGGGGCGGTGAAGATGTGCCACCACCCGCTGGAGTTGTCATCTTGCTGCGAGCGCAGCGAGGCGACGAACAGGCCCAGCGTCGGGACCAGCCACACCACCGCGATCACCAGCAACACGACCTGCACAAGGCCGCCGCCCACCCGCGCCACGATCCGCGAGGCGATGCCGCGG
>Ga0247774_1000819_pt1 | contig 15727 bp, 13 predicted proteins | sample UWRJL001104B6_FD_179933 | JGI IMG/M metagenome (GOLD analysis project Ga0247774, IMG submission 179933) | Plant litter microbial communities from Arlington Agricultural Research Station in Wisconsin, United States - UWRJ-L001-104B-6 | ecosystem: Environmental > Terrestrial > Plant litter >... | reverse complement strand
ATGCCACGATTCCTGATGGAACTATCATTTAGTTATTAGTCATTAGTCATTAGTCGTCAGTCATTAGTTTTTTAAGTTAAAATCTGTTACCTGCTTTTCAAGTGACTGATGATAAATAACTAAATTAATGACAGATCACCAATGACCGATGACTGATGACTGATGACGAAATAAATTGTTTTTTTCAAGTTCATTATTAAGGGCAACCGCTGATGCGAGGTTGTCGAAATACTTCGGTTTATTAAAAACATTGCGAATTAATAAGGGCATCGCGCATTAATAAGGGATAGTCTCTATCCGGGTCTGCGGTGATACAGATATGTTCGATCGCCTGCGTCTGGCGAATAGCTTCTGATGCTTGTATTTGCGATCGTAGCACGACTGACAAATGCGCTGCCCGTTTCTGAGTAAAACAAAACTCTCGGAACTATCCTTCCAATCGTCGCAGCAGCCGCAAGGCCAACTTAGCAAATAATTCATAATCTTAGCACTCTCGTAGCGTGAAAAGCTTATCGCTCTACTATCCTATCTTAATTTTTTTAAAAGTGTGTGTTGTAGTTAACAGACACGCGAGAGATTAAGTTATATTACTTGGACTTAAATCTCTTATGATACTGAAAAAATAAGATTGTATAGCACCGCTCTGATGTGAGGGGAAAATATCTCGAAAGGTTGTGGAATAACTGCGGGCTTTAGGGTATTAGTTGGCAAGAATTCAGGCAGCAGATGCGACTAGAGTTGCTGATGAGAACTTTAGAGGATTTGCATTGGGTGAAAAGCTCAGATCGAGAAGTTCGATCGCACCGCACACCGCAAAAAAAGAGCAAAAAAAGATCGATCGTCCGCGCCAGTCAACCCGGATTTGGCTCGAAAGAGCAACAGCAGCCGCTTTCCCGGGCTCGCCTCAACCGGGCAGCAGCCTAAAGCTCTCGCCGCCTCGGGAAAGCCCTCGGGCGCACAACTCCTCAAAACTAATCGTGGCAAGAGTTTCACCGTTTAAAAGCTCAAGGGTATAGCAACGGCCCTGACGGGTGAGGACGTTCTTAATTGATATCAAACCATTGTTTTTCTTGTCGAAGGCCAAAAGCATAAGAAAGCCGCCTGCTCCGGCTGCCTTGAGCACAAGAGAGCCGAATGCTATAAAATCTCAAACAGCAGCGGAGTGCGGAAATTGCGATCGAATGCCAAGCAACAACCGAACTCGATCGAGCCCAAACCTTTGATAACCTATAATTTGAATCAGATGCCGCAGGCACTTTTGCCCCTGGCATCAAGCTAATTCGCCATCCTGCTAATTTGGGATTTATTCTTTCTAACAACTAACAACTAACAACTAATAAAGAGAGGATTGCTTAATGGCTGCAACAGATTTTAAAGACTATTACGCTATTTTGGGACTCAACAAAACTGCCAGCTCTGACGAAATTAAAAAAACTTTTCGCAAACTAGCCCGGAAATATCACCCGGACATGAACCCCGGGAACAAAGAAGCCGAAGCTCGTTTTAAAGAAGTAAACGAAGCTTACGAAGTGCTCTCGGACCCAGAAAAACGGAAAAAATACGACCAATACGGTCAATACTGGAAGCAAGCTGCCACAACACCAGGCGGATGGCCAGGCGGGGGCGCTACGAATGTAGACTTTGGCGGGGTTGACTTCAGCGAGTACGGCAGTTTTGACGAATTTATCAATGCCTTGCTAGGCCGCGCAGGTAGCAGTGCGGGTAGTGGCCGCAACGGTAAGTGGAATTACAGCAACTACCGCACCAGCAGCGGCGGGCCCACCGGTTTTGGCGGATTTGAAGATTTCGCGGGGTACGAAAACCGCAGCGCAGGAAGCTCTCTCGACACCGAAGTGGCGGTTTCCCTGACTCTGGGGGAAGCATTTCGGGGAACTTCCAAGCGAGTCGCCACGGGCGAAGTTTCGATTCCTGCAGGAGTGAAAACCGGCAGCAAAATTCGGATCAAAGGCAAAGGTCAAGTTGACCCGTACACTAAGCAGCAGGGAGATTTGTACCTAAAATTAGAAGTTTTGCCTCACTCTTTCTTCCAGTTTGAGGGAGAAAATTTGGTCTGCGAAGTGCCGATAACTCCTGACGAAGCGGTGTTGGGAGCTTCAATGGAAGTGCCGGCGCCTGAAGGTACGATCACTGTGAAAGTTCCAGCCGGGATTCGTTCGGGTCAGTCTTTGCGGTTGCGGGGCAAAGGATGGCCGAAACCCAAGAAAAACGAGCGGACTGATTTGTTGGTAAAAATTGCGATCGTGCCACCGAAAGAAATTAGCACTGTAGAACGCGAATGCTATGAAAAAATCAAGGCCAATCGCACTTTTAATCCCCGGAGCAATTTAAACCAAGCGCTACTTTGAAAAAACTTGCATTGCCCGTACCAAACAAAATCAGAAGAGCGAATCATCCCTCGGATTGAGGCGGGTTTACAAATATCCTGGATCTGAACTCATCGATATTGGTGAACCCGCCCCGGAGCGGGTTTAGCTTTATCAAAATATTCATATTTGAGCATTCCACCTTCTCAAGACTCTTCCCTAGCTTTTAGCTGACTGGGTTCGCGACCTTGTTTGATGTTGATGCTAATGTTTTTAGCTCCTTTCTTTTCCAAGTCTGTGATGTAGCCGTTCGTGTTATTAGAAGCTCGATCTTTGCTGTCGTAGGGGCCAAAGTAATAGGTACGCTTGGGCGACTCTGTGTCAACTTCCACCCACCACTCGCGACCTCTACCGCTGCCCGTGGGTTGAGTCAGTATCCAGAAAGCCGCAACGTACATACCGAAGAGATAAAGTGCGACCATATGTACCTCTCCCTGGAATCAAGTAGTTTTTATTGTTTTTAAATTATCAGGACAAATAGTTCGCTCTGCTCGTCCTCAGTGCTGATTTAGCCCCGATTATTTTGGGCAGTTAATGCTGGCTAAAATCTGCATTTTGGTGGAGAATATGCCGACTTTTAAGCCACCACTACAAATACAAAGTCCCCAAGGTAAGGACTAGGACAAGACGATGCTTAATATTATTGTTGAGGCTTCCGTTTATGAAAAACTCACAGAGAACTTACACACTCTTGACGCTCAGAAACCGGGTTGTTTAACGGATACCACTCGCCATAGACGGAGTATTTTCGTCAAAAAACCGGTTTCTGCAGTCTGGACTATCAACATGATTAAGCCGCGATACCCTCTGAGAATTCACTGTCGCAAATCGTGAGTTCCGAAGGCTGACACCGTTTGATGCGGATGCTAAGTCTTTTCGCTCCCTCGCTTTCGAGGTCTTCGACGTAGCCCGGGATATTGCTGGAGGCTTCTTTGTCGGTGTCGAAGGGGCCAAAATAGTAGGTACAGCGGGGCAAATCTGTGACAATTTCTACCCACCATTTCTCGGAGCTGCGGGTGCTGGAGCCAGCCAACACGGACAATACTGCGACGTAGATACAAAATAAATAAATTCCGAGCATTTTTCCTCTTTTGGGGTTATTTATTTTCTCACAGGACTTACGCCCTCGCGACTCTCATCAACCGGGTTGTTCAACTCCTGGCGATCGCTCTTTACCAGAGAATTTAGTCCTTCCAACCCGGTTTCGGGGTTGAGGACAATCTAAGTTTATCAAGGTACTTTGTGCGATCGCATCAACCTGAGTGCTGATTGTGAGGGGAGAATAGAATCCCAGTGGCTCAACAACTATTTTGCATTTAAATTTAAGCTTGATGGTGCGCTAGGATTTGCCACCCCACAATAGTTTAAGTACGCAGTAGTTGATTAATTAAATACGCGACAGCTTAGTTCGGGAAATACGGCGCAATATGTAGCATTTCTTGGGTATATGAGGTATGAAATCAAACTTAAGAACCTTGCCAACACAGGTTTCGGTGTACCCACTTTTTGTGAGAAAGGCTATAGCGCGACCTTACGCTAGCGGCGCCACAGCTTAAAAACTGTCGCTAAAATAACAAAACCCGCCTGCGCGGGTTGTGTTGTTAAGCTATAAAATTCCTCAAACAAACCTAATTTGCCCACCTCAGCAGACTGAGGTTTAGCGCTTGCCTTTGGGGAAGTGTTCGATACCAGCCCAACCGTAGAAAACCAACTCGTCGTTCTGAACTCGGCAGCGGTCAACCCGCAGTTGAGTGCCTTCTAAGGCAAATTTGTCTAAGTCGAGCAAGTTATTTACGTGGGCAATTATAGCTTGACCCAAATCAACTGCTTGCTCGTTACCGCCGTAAGTAACGCTGACAAATTGGATTTTGCGTCTGTCTTCTACTTGCAATTGAGCAGTAATATCTATTTTGACCGGTTCGCTGGCATCGCCTACGGTAATTTCGGACTGAAGCCGAATTGATTTGTCGGCGCCGAAGCTGACTTCAGTGTTTTGAAAGTGCAGTGATTGCTCTTGATACTTCAGCTTCTGGAGTTTTTCAACTACAAAAGGTGTATTGAATGAGGTGGTTAAATCCGATCGACTTAAGACTACTCGCATATTTGCCTGGGTAGGCTGCCGCAATTTCACTTGACCTGCAAAAATTGCCCCAAAATCAATTGAGAGTGCTTGCAGGTAGAGTTCCATCACTTCTATGCGCAGGCCGTTGTACATCAACATACCTTTGCCAACGAAGTCGAAACCGTCGATGCTTCCCTGCAAGAGTTTGGCTACTGGTTCGACTCGGATGTTGGCTTCTGCCTTTTCAGAACGCTTGAATAAGGCTGCGATCGCAGCTCCTGCTACTTTACTAACAAGGCGATCGCCACTTTGACCTTGAAAGGATGTACCGCTAAACAAAGCTGCTACCATTTATTCGTTTGCTCATCTACAGTCGCCATTATAACGTCATATTAAGAAATGTAAATATCGCTTGTGCTTATTCACCTCATAAGCAGATATTGTTTTTTTGTCTGTCTTCAAAACAACAGTGTTGAAATTTAAAGGCTCAGGGGGGTGCCTTGGAGACAGGCGCGATCGAGCAGGGCTCCATCCCAAACGGTTTGTTCGATCGAGGCGCAAAGCAAATTAGCGCCCGTCAGGTTAGCGCCGCGCAGTACGGCGCCATTCAGGAGCGCTTCTTCCAAGTCAGCTCCCGACAAATCAGCGCCGGACAAATTGGCATTGCTCAAATCGGCGCCCAGCAACATTGCCCGACCCAAAGAAGCGCCCCGCAAATCGGCGCCCCGCAAATCGACACCGCTCAAATCCAAATTGCCGAGCGCAGCGCCTGTCAAAAAAGCACCCCCAAAACTTGCGTCGCGGACTAAAGCGTTAGCGAAGGAAACTCCCCGCAAATCGGCATTCCGAAAATCTGCGCCTCGCAAGTCAGCGCCGCTCAAGTCAGCGCCGCGGAGGTTGGCTCGCAATACGGCCCGCTGCAAGTTAGCGCCGGCGAGATTAGCTCCACTCAAGTTGGCTTGAGACAAGTCAGCACCCGCGAGATCGGCTCCCGCTAAGTCTGTGCCGGCTAAATCAGTGCCGGCCAACATCAGAATTTTGCCTTTGCGTATGGCTTCGAGGTCATTAGTCATTAGTTTTTAGTCATTAGTCATTAGTAGAGCGGTAGGGTGCGCACGGAGCCTGGACAGAGGGCTGATTTTTTCTAGTGTTGGAAAGGATTTGTGCCCGAGTCCTAAATCCCCAATTCCCAATTCCCAATTACCGAGCGCCCCTTACCGAAAATTACAGGGTCTAAAGCCTCGTCCTAAAAGGACGACTTTTTATTCTTGGTCGTGATAATATTGTAATGTGGCTAGGGTATTCAACCACATTAAAAACCCAGTCGCCTTTCGGCAACGCACCTTGAAAACTGAAGTTATGGGCTTGGGCGCAGAAAAGCTTGTGCGGGTAAAAACTTCGAGCAACAAGTACGCCTAGAAACCAGTATTTGGGGTTTTGAATTGTACCGTGGGGCACACGGGAACAAGACTCTGCAATGAGTCGAAAGCTTGAGGACAGAACCATCTTGCGGTAAGTACAGGAAGCTGTACTTATTAAGTGGACTGAATGATACAAGAATCTCTGCCCTTCTAGGGCGGAGAGTTGTCAACAATCCAGTTATTTTATAATGCCGGAGCGGCCGTTGAAGTTCGATCGCCCAAATCCTCCAACCATACATTCGGCAGTTGACTCGGGCGGCTCGGTAACTCCATCAAACCCATTTCTGCGAGCCTGACGACGTTGCTGAGAGTTTCCACCAAAGCCGGATCGAAGCGAATGCCACAGTGTTGTCGGCAATCTTCCAAAGCTTCGCTCAAACTCAAAGCCGGACGATCGCCACGCGGTTGAGTCAATTCTTGAAAATAAGCGACCAACCCCAAAATCCGCGAAGCAACGGGTATCGCTTCCCCTCGCAAACCCTCTGGCCTGCCGCTCCCGTCCCAATATTCGAGTTTGTGCTTGACAATTTCCGCCACAGGTGCTAGTTCCGGCATTGCTTGCAGCAGTTGGGAACCGATGAAACTGCGATCGCGCCAAAAAGATAAAGTTGCTTGGTCAAAAGCATCGGGAGTGCGATCGAACACCTCATTCGGGGCCGAAACTAAGCCGACTCGAAACAGCAATCCAGCCAGGCGCAGCCTGCGCAACTGCAAAGCCGGCAAATCCAGCAGTTGACCCAAAGTTTCCGACAAAGCCGCCACCTGCAAAGACGCTGTTGGATTTGAGGTATCGCGTTCGTCCACGCGCTGGGCCATCCGCAGAAAAGCTTGAAGTTTGTTAGCGTTCAAATTGCGGCTGATGCGCAAAGCTTGTCCTTCCAATTCCCACAACTCGCGGGTTTGGCGGTTAATTGCTACCATTTGCTGCTGAGAACTTTGCAGGTAAGTGACTATCCGCGATACCACGCCACTAATATCTGCCAAGGGCGGGCCTTTAGTAGCCAGGATTTCGTGGTACATTTCCAGCAAACTGTCGGCTAGGGCGGCATTGTAATGTCGCGTCTGTTCTATAAAAATTTCTGCAGCCGCCGACACCAAAGACTGGTCAAACGACCACAAACCGTAGAACTTTCGTTCTGTATCTACTTCTGGCTTCCCCTCTGGCAAGTATTCCTGGTCTGAAAGTTCGCGACAAAGCACCATTGCTTTGTATGTCGGCGCGAGGATGATTAAATTCCATTCTTGGATTATGGGGTCGTTCTCATCGAGATTTATTAAAGATACATTTTCTAATTGACCGGTTTGGTGGCTAGCGAAACCGCTGTCGGCTACTGCACCGATGACAACGCGCCGAGAAGCATTAGCAATATCTAGGTAGCGATCGGCTTCCTGTAAATACCATTTTCCCTGCTGAAACGTCACCAAAACTAGGGGCTTTAGTTCGATATTGTCCCCGCTGCTGGTTTGTAAAATGTGGTCTTCTAGGGCGTGACACAGGGCTACTAGGGTGTTTTTGAAGTATACCCCGTAGCTAGAAGGCAGTTTTCCGTCGGGAAGTGTAGCTTGTAGTCTAGCGAGAGTTGATTCTGAATTCATAGCAAAAAGCGGTGCCGGCTCTTACTTATTGTACCGGGCGATCGAACTTCTCGAAAATACTTTTGGCAAAAATCCGAGTTTTTGATTTTTCAGGGCGAAAGCAACGGACTCAACTCCGGGTGCGCACCTTAATAATTTTAGCCATTTTCTGGAAACCCTCCGTCTTTGGCTGAGTTTTTTTAAGACGAGAAACCTGCCGAGAGGAAGACGCTAAGTCTATTAGGTATTAACTACTATTTGGAAAACAATAATTATTAGGAATTCTGAGCGTGCTTCAACAAAATAGGAGTTTAGGGGAACAGGCGATCGACAAAGTAGCCGAGATTGCTATTGCTAGCAAATTAGACGAATCGGAAACTTTGTCTGTCACAGTCAACACCGATCCGGGCCAGCTAGCCCAGGGATCTGTAGAGGCCGTTGCGGTTGAGGGCAAAGGGTTGGTAATGCAACAAGATTTGCGCGTGGAAGATTTGCAAATTCACATCAAGGATATTGCTGTCAATCCCCTCACCGCTATGTTTGGCAAAATTGAACTGAACGGCCCTGCCTTCGGTACCGCACGCGCAGTTTTAACAGAAAACGACCTCAACCGCGCTTTTAATTCCGAATACATCAGTCGCAAATTGAACAACTTAAAAGTTACTGTTGACGGCAAACTGCTGACAATAGACGTTCAAACTATGGAGTGCCAGTTGCTGCAAACCGGAAAAATCGCTATAAATGCTGAGATATTGGTGCGGGAAACTGCCTCAACTGAAAAGATTTATTTTACAGCAAAACCTCAGCTCGAAGCGGGCGGTTGGGCAATTTCTCTTCAGGATGTCGAGTATCCCGAAAACAAGGAATTTTCGCCTGAGTTTACTGCCGCTTTGGCGGACAAAGCTGGGGAAGTTTTAAACTTGCGAAATTTTGAACTTGAGGGAATGTCCCTGCGAGTTCAGCAGCTAAATGTGGAAGCTGGTTTGCTGACTTTGCAAGCTGAAGCGAAAGTCGAACAATTCCCAAATTAGCAGTAGCGTTCTCAGGTTAGTAGCTGGTACGGTGCGTCACTGGATTTGAGATTTTAGATCTTAGATTTACTCCAAAGATGAATCTGGTATCTTGAACAAGAGTCTAAAATTTTTATATCTCCACGACAGGATTCGTTCGCAAGTATCCGTTTGTCGGCGGGGTCCAAAACCGAAAAGCTTTTGACATCGAGCAATTATTGGAACTGACGCACCCGAAGACTATGCTTTGAAACTACCTCCAGCCTTTTCTTGTCCCTCGGAAGTGTCTCAAGCAAACTTACTCTAGAAACCCGGTAAAAAAGCCGGGTTTCTAGATACCCCCGTGTAAGTCCTACCAAAAATAATCTCTCGAAGGCGATCGCACTTTTTAACTCCCTCTAAAGGTATAAAATAATCGATAGCAATCCGCAGCAAAATATCACCGCCGTTAGAGGCAGAGATCGGGAGTTTATTTTTACTCTTAACAAGTAGTAGTAAACAATGGAAAAATTTTTGTGAACACTGTAACTGCTTTTTTTAAAAGACTGCGTATCGGTCAATTTTTGACTCAATTTTTGACTGTATTTATGGCAGGTTTGCTGCTGTTTACCAGCACCGCTTGCAATGCCGGCGATGTTCGAGGTGCCCGGCCTGAGAATCCTCCCGTTCAAATGGGAGGAATGAATAACCCTCACAAGGCCGGTGGTGATGGATCCGCGAATTATAAAATGTCTACTGACCCTAAAGTCAATCAATCGCCTGCTAAAGCCGAAAATAATCGGGCTGATTTGTCGCTGATGGGCGATCGCCTCCTGGCCGCGACTACCGGTGACTCTAATTCCTCAAAGCTGCTTTATCCGGGTTCTGCACCGCTGGAAACTGACAAGTTCGACCCCGAACTCGCCGGAGATAAAGCTCTCTTAGAACCGCCAGACGGACAACCAGCTAAGGCTCAACCCGTAGTCGATCGCAGCAATCCCGATGCCAAAATTTTAGAGAGAACAGGCGCCGCCTTTAAGGATGCTTCTAGTTTCCTCAAAGATAGCGCTGAAGATGCAAAGGAAAGTTCCGTTACCAAACTTAATCCGCTGCAAAAATAAGCCAGTGGGACTAAAGATGATGTAGGGGCTGTATGAAATTAGCCCCTACATAAATAATATTATTTATTGAAACTAGATAAACGCTTTTAGACTTGCTATCTGCTCAACAGGATTTACGCTCTTTCTGCATTGTTAATAAAATATAGCTCAATATGTTTTACATTTTATGAGATTTATGCTCCGCATTCGGGAGAGTAGGTCTGGTAAATTTCAATCAGGTTGAATAAATCTAAAACATATTGATTAACATGAACTATCTTGCCGTAAATAAAACAGACGGGGTTGTTGATTTCGTGAGCCACTCCTGCTACCAACTTTGCTAAACTTGACATTTGTTCGGATTGAATTAGCTGAAGATGCCACGGAAAGTTCCGTTACCAAACTAAAATTTTTGGGTTCTTCTGCATAGCAAGGAAAAATCCTCAACACTTTTAGGCGCAAAGAATCGTTGTAATGATGAATAAAGTACCAGATAGCTCCCAGATGATTGGAGAGCTTTTTATAATAAAATGATATAGTTTTTATTACAATAGCGAGATATCCCTGGCCTCAGGGTGTTATTGAATCTTTCTATATCAGAAGTTTTGCCCCTATCTCTCCCGACAGATTGGTGTCGCTGGCGAGGGAAAACTTTTTCATAGGCGGCCTAAAAAGTTGTATAGTACAGGGCATATTGTCTGTAAACTGCTGACAGCGAATCCCACAAATCGGCTGGTTGCAAGAAAATAGGGACCTTTACAGCTTCATATAAAGCCAGTTTAGGCTTTGTTTGGGCTTAAAACGTAGTTTTTGTCCCGCTAAGCCAGTGATGATATTACACTGCGGGTTTTGAAGGAATAGATAGAAACTCCTAATAACGCCCCGCAACAACTGGAAGCGATGTTGAAAGGGTCAATTATTCTTAGTTAACCGCTATCCGTGAAATCTTTAAAAAATACTTCTCGTAAATTGCGTCTCCGTACAGCCCTCGTCGTTCCCTTCATTTTGCAAATTGTAGCGGCTGTTGGGTTAGTAGGTTATCTCTCATTTAGAAGCGGAGAAAGAGCAATCAACGATCTGGCAAACCAACTGCAAAAGGAAGTGAACAATCGAGTTAATCACCACCTTGAGACGTACCTGAAAAGGGAGCATCTCGTTTTTGTAAATCAGAGATCTAGGAGAATTTGAATCTATTGTCTCGCCTGCTCCCCTACTTGTGGGATACATTTGCACAATTGGGATGCTCCCCTTTATGGCTAACCTACGCAACCCAAACTTCTTTGAAATAGAAGCGGTTTACGCTGATATCAGAACTTTCATTCACCAGTGCAAACGCTTTGTTCCACGAGAGTCGGGAGGCGGCGGTCGAATCTGGGGCTGCTGAGTTCATCGAAACCTTGCCGGAGCAGTATGATACCTTGGTCAGTGAGGCCGGTCAAAACCTTTCGGGCGGGCAGCGGCAGCGCCCGTGCGCTCGCACGGACGCTCGTCACTAAGGCTCCTATACTCATCCTCGACGAACCCAAGAACGCACTGGACTTGAAGCACGAAGTGGGTTATAGAGACCCTTCAGCGTCTACGGCGCAACAGAACCATCATCTTGGTCACGCACCGACTCGAAACCGCCGTAGGCTGCGATCGAATTTTTGTGATGCAGGAGGGCGAGATTGTCGAGGACGGCACCCATGCCGATCTCTTGGCCCGACAGCGACTGTACTTCCGAATGTTGGGCTACCGTGTTTGAAAAAAAACTGGTGAGGCTATGCAAGTACTTGTGAATAGAACTACTCAAGGATAAAGCTATGAAAACAGGGATAAATCGGCAGTTACGCTTGGCATCTCGTCCTGTTGGTGACATAAAGGAAAGCGATTTTGAGTATCGGGAAGAACCAATCCCCAGCCCTCAACAAGGTGAGATATTGGTACGGACTATCTATCTTTCGCTAGACCCGACCAATCGCATTTGGATGAGCGACATGGAGCAGTATATGCCTCCCGTTGAAATCGGGGAAGTCATGCGCGGTGGTATTATCGGTGTGGTTGAAGAGTCTTTGAATCAAAATTTTAAACAGGGAGATTTGGTTTCGGGTCTGCTGGGTTGGCAAGATTATGCGATCGCTGAAGGGAACAGTGGGTTTTCTCTCACGCGACTACCTGACCCTTTGCCCTGTCCGCTCACCGCATTTATGGGGCCCCTGGGAGCTACGGGTTGCACGGCTTATTTTGGGCTTTTGGATATTGGACAGGCAAAAGTTGGAGAAACTGTAGTCGTGTCAGCAGCAGCAGGAGCAGTTGGTTCCATTGTTGGACAAATTGCCAAGATTAAAGGTTGTCGTGTGGTGGGTATAACTGGCTCTGATGAGAAATGCCGCTGGCTTGTAGAAGAACTTGGGTTTGATGCAGCAATTAACTATAAAACCGTTAATTTGGAAAGCGCGCTCGCTCCAGCCTGTCCCAATGGAATTGATGTTTATTTCGATAATGTTGGTGGTTCTATTCTTGATGCCGTGCTGACCAAAATTAATCTGCACGCACGTATTCCTCTATGCGGTTTAATCTCAACTTATAATGCAACAAACCCTGTTCCCGGCCCTTATAATTACAGCCAGATTCTGATGAAGCGTGTTCGCGTGCAGGGGTTTATTATCCTAGATTATATTCCCCGATGGTCTGAAGCGATAAGCGACCTTGGACAGTGGCTCAATCAGGGAAAAATTAAATATGCTCTGGATGTTGTCGAGGGCTTGGAAAATGCACCCAAAGCAATCCTAAAACTTTTCGACGGCAACAAGAAGGGAAAACTGGTCGTTAAAGTCTCAGAGGAACCTAGCTAGTTACGTCAGATTGGCTGTGGACTTTTTCGAGTGCGGTAGGTGAGGTGCTATCGCACCTCAATTAAAGAATCCTTGGGCTAATAAACAGCCTAATTATTGAGGCGGATACCAGAGTTTGCCGACGTACCTTCAGCCTGTCTATTGTTCCAGAAAGGCTAGAGTGTTCAAGTTTTTTCGCTTAGCCCTTGCCCCAACATTGGCTGGACTGATGGCGAAGCGATCGCATAAATCCCGCTGGCTAATGCCCTCATCTAGTGGTATGGAAGTAGTAGGTGTGTGCCTGAAAGCTTTCGGCTTCCTTCTCAGGCGGCGAATTCCTCCTTCTCTGTTCTGATACCAATTTAAATTGGTATTGTAAAACTTCGTTGAGTTTATAAGCAATTATAAACAATAGTAGTATGATATTATCATGGTGGTCGAGTGAACTACACATAGGTTAAAAAATGGAAGCCTTAAATGCAGCTAACAGAAAGGCACATCATTAAATCGACGGAACATCGTTTCACTGAAATTGATGCACTAGCTTTTAAATCAAAAAATCTTTACAATGCCGCCAACTACGTCATTCGTCAGAGTTTCATTTATGGATGGGGCTATGTCGGCTACAACGAAATGAACCGCTTAATGAAGTCTCACGAAGCGTACAAGGCTTTACCTGCTAAGGTTAGCCAACAAATCTTAATGGTGTTGGACAAGAATTGGAAATCATTCTTTGAAGCAGTCAAAGCTTACAAAGTTGATGACTCTAAATTTACTGGCCGCCCAAAATTACCGAAGTACAAGGATAAAGCTAAAGGGCGAAACATTCTCGTTTACACGATTCAAGCTATTAGCAGCAAGCAGCTAAGAACAGGAATTATTAAACTTTCGGGTACGGAGTTTTTAATTAAGACTAAAGTAAACCCCGCTCGTATTTGCCAAGTTAGGCTGGTTCCTAAATGCGATTCCTATGTAATTGAGGTAATTTATAATGAACCGGAGTCCACCGTTAGTAACGGCAATTTCGTAGCTAGTATTGATTTAGGACTGGATAATTTAATGGCGCTAACTTTAAATCAACCGGGATTTACCCCTATGTTGGTTAACGGGCGACCGTTGAAATCGATTAATCAATTCTACAACAAACGCTCTTCACAGTTGCAATCCCAGTTGGAAGGGAGTCGCAGAACATCGCCTCGGATTCAACGTTTAACTCGCTGTCGCAATCAAAAAGTTGATAATTACTTACATCATACCAGTCGCCTAATTATTGACATTTTAACGGTCAAGCAGATTGGGACGTTAGTAATTGGTAAGAATGCACAGTGGAAAACCGAGATCGATCTAGGGAAGCAAACCAACCAAAACTTTGTCAGCATTCCTCACGCTCGATTAATTGAAATGTTGGAATACAAAGCTCGATTAGTTGGGATTACGGTAATTCTGCAAGAAGAATCTTATACTTCACGAGCCAATTTTTTGGGTTTAGATCCAATCCCTGTTTATGGAAAAACCGATAAAGACCCTGTGTTCACTGGCAAGCGAGTCAAGAGAGGTTTGTACAAAACATCAGTCGGCCAATTAATTAATTCTGATGTCAACGCCGCGTACAATATTCTCAGAAAGGCAATCCCAAATGCGTTTAGCAATGGGATAGGGAGCTGCGTAGTTCAGCCGAGGCGGGTCGATCCGCTCAAAGTAAAAGTGAAAGGGGAGGGGCTTAACGCCTCCCATGTCTATAAATGACTATACTTTTGCCAGCTATAGCCTGCATGCGGCGTGTGCCAAGCGTTAGCGATTGCCTGCGACACCAGCGTAAAACCTTTGGCATAGCTTCGCGTAGAGCGAAGCGATAGCGTTAGCGGTAGCGACGTTAGGATCGTCGGTGCTAACGCTATCGCCTTAACTCAGCGCTTAACTGGCGGATATTTAGTGGTGCAATTTGGAGAAGTTTTGCAAACTCAGTTCATGTCGCAACAGTTTACGCCCTAAGCTATTTAGGAGAAAAGCCATGAACCAAACAATCTCTGTCAATGCCAAAGCTATATTAGTTCAGCCTGGTAAGGGCTCCACATATTTAGTGCTGGGTGACTTATACACCTTTCTCGCTGTGGGAGAAGATACGGGCGGAACCTATTCGTTATACGAGATAGTGATGCAACCCCCCCTGAAAATGCCTCAGCGAGTTAATCAAATTAATCATGATATCATTCAGATCGGCTTCTTGGATGTCAATAATTTTTCTGCATCAAGGCAGTATTTTTGGAGACTCCTTCAACGGTTTGAAACCATCAGTTATATTGGGTTTGGTAATGAGCAGGAAAAATTTATCGGTGTTGAACGACTAGAGGGTGGCAGATTTTCTGTAGAAGTTAAGGATAAAAGTACGGGTGTCAATAAGTTAGTTTATCTGCTTGACAAACAGGGAAATCTAATTGATAAGCCGATCGGTGCTTCAAAAAACTACCTCCCCACCCGCCGCCCCTGCTAACGAGCGGCTAAGGAAGCCAATAAACCGACTTGGGGTAAAATCTATCAGTTTTCTTCCGACTCAGCAGTACGGTTAGGAATTCCTGCCGTCCAGCCCTATCGTGATAAAGCAGGCAATTTTGTAGGTGTTCTAGAAACTGATTTGGTTATTTCTCAGATCGGTAACTTTTTGAATCAAATCAAAATTAGTCCTTCGGGAGGAGTGTTTATCATGAAGCGTGAAGGACTGCTGGTTGCTAGTTCAACGAACTCCCCTATCTACACAGTCAAGAATGGTAAAGCCGAAAGATTAGCAGCATCAACCAGCAGCGATCCTTTGATCCGGGCAAGTACACAGTATTTGTCAGAGCATTTTGGCGATCTCAACCAGATTACAAAGCTCCAACAACTCGACTTTAACATTAACGGGGAACGCCAATTTGTTTGGGTTGAACCTTGGCAAGATGAATTTGGTCTGAATTGGGTGATTGTAACTACGGTTCGATCATCGGACTTTATGTCACAAATCAATGCGAATACTCGTACTACAATCCTGTTCTGTTTAGCGACTCTGATTTTGGCAATTGCGATGGGTATCCTGACGGCTCGCTCGATTACCCGTCCTGTTCTCGGAATTACTAAGCTGCTACGCAGCTAAATCGGATAAAATAGCATTGCCTTTATTTTTGACTTTTCTATCCGATTTAATAACCATTTCTCCTTCATTTAATAATCTATGTAGCAATTCCGACAATTCTTCTACTGACTTAAATAGTCGATGTGCTATATAGTACGGATTCAGGTCAAAAATAGTTGAGTGAGAGCCGAAAAATATGGTAATGTAGTCAGATGAGCGAAAAATCAGAGTTATCAGCAGCACTAAAATTAGAAATAGTTGAGCAGTTAAGCCGTGA
>Ga0247774_1000818_pt1 | contig 15749 bp, 5 predicted proteins | sample UWRJL001104B6_FD_179933 | JGI IMG/M metagenome (GOLD analysis project Ga0247774, IMG submission 179933) | Plant litter microbial communities from Arlington Agricultural Research Station in Wisconsin, United States - UWRJ-L001-104B-6 | ecosystem: Environmental > Terrestrial > Plant litter >... | reverse complement strand
ATCCCTGTATTGCCGGGAGCGCCTTGCCATTCCAGTAATGTTAGCTTCGCCAATGTTTTAAGAGCTTTTTAGACTTGCAACACTGTCTCAGTGACCTTAAGACTGTTTAATTGCAAATGACAGAGCAGGAAACTAGCTACGCATTTCCAGGTGTCGTGACTCAAAAAACGTAGTCAATGAAGACTTAAGCTGGTCAGTACGGCTTGCGGGAATTGCTCTTGCAAGCCCAGTGTCTTTTAGACCTGGGTTACTGACCGGATTTACCAAAACTCACAATCCATTATCATATATCGAAATGCCCGTTTTATGTCAAAAAATTTCTATGTTAGATACCTCTGGGGTCGTATTTCTGCAATTGGGCGCGATGGCTGCACTCGCCTTGTACGTCGCAGCCAACTTGGGGGCCAACGATGTCGCTAACTCGATGGGGACATCCGTAGGCTCGAAGGCCCTAACGCTGCAGCAGGCAATAATTGTTGCAGGCATACTGGAGTTTTCCGGCGCAGTTCTGTTCGGCCAAGGAGTTTCCGAAACTCTGGCAACAGGAGTGGTGAATGCACAAGTGTTCGCGGCCAAACCGCAAGTATTTTTAATTGGGATGGTGTCAGTGCTGATAGCTTGCGGCTTGTGGCTGCAAATCGCTACCAGTCGAGGTTTGCCGGTTTCTTCATCCCATGCAGTGGTGGGCGCGATCGCGGGTTTTAGCTGTGTTGCAGCCGGAATTAATGCGGTTGATTGGGGAACCATCGGCACCATCTCCCTAACATGGGTGGCGACACCTTTTGCTAGCGGTGCTTTAGCCGCACTATTTTACAGTGTCGTGAAGTATTCGATTCTCGATCGGCCAGATCCTCTATCTCAAATGCGCGAGTGGATACCTTGGCTGAGTGCAGCAATGCTGAGCGTATTTGGGATAATTGTACTGCCGTCTGTTGTGAATGTCGCTTTCGTGCAGACAGGGGCGATCGCCGCCGCGCACGATCGATTTGGCTGGAATCTACCAATTCACGATATTGTCATTGGCATCGGGGCAATAGCTGCGATCGGCCTCACACTCAATAGCTGGAAAAAATTAGAATCAGTTGAGAAGGAAGAAGAAAGAAGGAAGAAGGAAGAAGGAAGAGGGGATAAGGGATTCGGGCCAAGTACAAACTCCTCCCCCACTCCGAAACTCCGTCACTCTCCCATCGAGCAACAAATGGCGAGATTTCAAGTCTTGAGCGCCTGTTTTGTAGCATTTTCCCACGGTTCCAACGACGTAGGCAATGCCGTTGCTCCCCTAGCTGCGATCGCCTACATCCGGCGCACAGGTTCCTTTCCCTCAGGAGATTTCAGCGTTCCCCTGTGGATTTTAGTCCTCGGAGGCGCAGGAATAGTCATCGGTTTAACCATCTGGGGCAAAAATGTAATAGCCACAGTCGGCGAAAAGATCATCGAACTCCAACCAAGCGGCGGATTTTGCGCGGAATTAGCCACAGCCACCACAGTCTTGCTAGCATCCCGCTTCGGTTTGCCAGTTTCCACATCCCACGCTTTAGTCGGTGCAGTCGTCGGAGTCGGGCTGATCAAAGCTTGGAAATCAGTACGCTTGCAAACTTTGCTGTCAATTGGTTCGGCTTGGCTGGTGACAATTCCGATCGCAGCAGGTTTGGCTGCTATCATCTTCAGCATCGCGCAATCCATTGGGCAATTTTAGATTTTAGATGAATGGTGCAACCGAAATTGATAGAATTCATCTGCGTTAATCTGTGTTTATCTGCCCTCATCTGCGGTTAAAAAAAGAGAATGTAAACCGCAGATGACAATGGATGGACGCTGATTCACGCAGATGAAGATCGGATTCAGGACTAATAGCGCTTTCGCACATCAAACCCGGTTGCGGCACACCAGCACGCGGGCCAATCAATCACTTAATTCCTTCTCCAAGCAATGCTTTAGCTGTTGAGCCAGCACCTCGACCCCTGGCTTTCTCAGCATAGTCAGGTGATTCCCAGGAACTCTAATCACCTCTACTTTTTGGGTCGTTAATTCGCTCCAGCCAAGAGTCGGATCTTGATGACTCATGGTTAGCTGTTCCCTCGATCTAAACAGAGTAATTCGCTGCGGATAAATTTTCGGTACATAGCTGAGAGTTGCTTGACTATTAGCCTGAAATACAGTAAACATTGAGGGAATTGCCAGCTCGCGCCAGCTCCGTTCTTTTGACTCCTGAGATAGGATGCTAACCATAACGGCCTGTTTCCAATTCCAGCGATGCAAAAAATTAGCTGCCAAATTAAGCATCTTATTTAATTTCGGAAATTTGGCAGCAATACCGCCACTTTCAACATTTTTCGCAGCAGCCACCAAGCGAAAATAATCTACTACAAAAGGCCAGATAGAGCGCGAAACAGTAGTCAGAATAAACTTGCAACCGTCCCAAAAAGAAGGTTTGTTAGCAGAAACCGGCGCTAAAGTATCCAGCACAGCAAGTAAAGCCACTTCATCCCCCGCTGCGAGCAACTGTTGAGCCATCTCAAAAGCAACCAAACCTCCAAAAGACCAGCCTCCTAAAAAATAAGGCCCTTTTGGTTGAACGGTACGCAAGGCTGCGATGTAGTCAGCCGCCATGTCTTCAATGCTAGTTAACGGAGAACTTTCGCCGTCAATACCCTTTGGTTGCAGCCCGTAAAACGGTTGATTTTCTCCTAGCCCAAAGGCTAACTCGACATAAGGAAACACGACGCCAAAGATGGGATGGACGCAGAAAAACGGGGGATTTTTACCGCGAGGCTTAATTGCAACTAAAGGCGACCATTCCAGAGAATTTGTTCCTGAAGATAGCGAATCGGCTAAACTTTCAATTGTCGGATTTAAAAAAAGAGCAGACAGCGGCAACTCGCGCTCAAATTGCTGGTTAATCTCATTGATGAGGCGGATTGCCAGCAGGGAATCTCCACCCAAATCGAAGAAGTTGTCGCCAATGCCCACGCACTCTGCATTGAGGATTGTGGCCCAAATTTTGGCGAGGGTTGACTCGGTTGGCGTGCGAGGTGCAAGGCAGCTTTTATCTATTGGATTGCTAGTTAGATTCCCCGGTGCAGGTAGGCGCAGGCGGTCAATTTTGCCATTGGGAGTTAGGGGCAGAAAATCAATCGCCACAAAAGCACTGGGAATCATGTAATTGGGCAGTTGTTGTTTGAGGAAATTGCGTATTTCCCCGGGATTGAGCGTCTGATTGTGATTGGGGACGACATAAGCAACTAGGCGTTTGTTGCCAGACAAATCATCCACAGCAACCGCCGCTGTTTCTTTGACTGCTGGATGCTGAACCAGCAGCGCTTCAATTTCTCCCAATTCTATTCGATAACCGCGCATTTTTACCTGTTCGTCTGTGCGGCCTAAAAACTCAATATTGCCGTCGGGAAAATAGCGCGCTAAGTCTCCAGTTTTATAAATTCTTTCTCCTGCTTTCTGGCTAAACGGATTAGCAATAAATCGCTGGGCGGTTAATTGGGGGCGGTTCAGGTAACCTCGCGCCAATCCGCTGCCGCCGATGTACAATTCACCGGGAATTCCAACGGGTACAGGCTGTAAATTTTTATCTAAAATATAGAGTTGAGTGTTAGCTATTGGGCGGCCGATGGGCGGTTTTTTGCGTGAAGCGAAGCTATCCCGCAGGGAATCGCCAATTTCAGCGAAACTTGACCAGACTGTCGCTTCTGTAGGGCCGTAAGCGTTAAAAAATCTGCGCCTGGAAGCCCAGCGTTTAACAATATCCGGGGAACAGGATTCGCCAGCACAGATGATTGTTTGCAGTGCGGGAAGTTCGGCGTTTGGAAGGACAGCTAGCAGCGAGGGCGGGAGGGTAGCGTGGGTAATAGCATTGTCCTGCAAAAATTGGATTAATGTTTGTCCTGGCAACAAAGATTCTTTCTTGGCACAGTAAAGTGTTGCTCCGGTTCCCAAGGCCATGACAATCTCAAAGATTGAGGCATCAAAACTCATGGATGCGAATTGCAAAATGCGGTGATTTGAGTTTAAGTTAAAAGCTGCTATTTGAGCTAGGGCTAAGTTGTAGAGTCCCCGATGTTCGATTAAAACGCCTTTGGGTTTTCCGGTTGAACCAGATGTGTAAATGACGTAGGCTAGGTTTTTTGGTAGGATATTTGTAGTTGGGTTTTCTGGGCTTTGTCGGGCGATAATTTCTCTGTCGGAGTCCAAACACACTACTGAAAAAACTCCGTAATTTTCCGGCTGCGTCAAGTTTTTTGCTAAGTGCTGCTGAGTTACCAAAATCGACACCTGAGCATCTTCTAACATGAAGTTAAGTCGCTCTTGAGGATAAGTTGGATCTAAAGGCAGGTAGGCTGCGCCTCCTTTGATAATGCCTAGCAATCCGACGATCGCATCTAAGGAACGTTCTACACAAAGGCCCACTAAAACTTCTGGTGCTGATCCCAATTGCTGCAAGTAACGTGCAAGTTGGTTGGCTTGGCTGTTGAGTTGGCGGTAGGTTAACTGCTGGTTTTCAAAGACGGCGGCGACAGCATGGGGCGATCGCGCGACTTGCTCTTCAAATAGCTGATGGAAACACTGGTTTTGCGGATAATCTCTCTGAGTGTCATTCCAATCGATTAATAATTGCTGGTATTCTGGCGCTGTCAGCAAAGCCAAGTCGCTGAGGTGCTGTTTGGGATTGGCAACAATGGCTTCGAGCAGCGTTTGGAAATGTCTCGCCATGCGCGCAATTGTGCCGCTATCAAATAAGTCTGTGCTGTAGACAAATTGCCCTTGAATACTTCCTGCGTTTTCCCACAAGTGGCACTCTAAATCGAGCTTGGCGGTTCCCGCGTCAAAGTCGATCGCCTCTCCAACGATTCCCGGCAATTCTAGCGCTGCTACAGGAGTGTTTTGCAGGCTAAAACTAACTTGAAATAGGGGGTTGCGGCTCAACTCGCGATCGGGGTGCAATTCCTCAACCAACTTCTCGAAGGGCAAATCTTGGTGGGCGTAGGCTGCCATTGCGACGTTTTTTACCCGATGCAATAGTTCCCGAAAAGTTGGATTTCCTGATAAATCTGCACGCAGCACTAAACTGTTGACAAAAAAACCGATTAATGCTTCTACTTCGCTCAGGTTGCGATTGGCGATCGGCGTTCCTACTGCAATATCTACTTGTCCTGTATAGCGGTACAGCAAAGTTTGAAAAGCAGCTAATAGAGTGATAAATAAAGTCGCGCTTTCTTGCTGGCTCAATGACTTTAGCGCCTCGCTCAAAGCAGGTGATAGTATTATAAATTGTTTAGCGCCGCGGTAGGATGGAACGGCTGGTCTTTGCCTGTCTGTTGGTAGATTGAGTGTGGTAATTCCGTTTAACTGCTGCCGCCAATAATCTAACTGGGTTTCTAATACTTCGCCCTGCAACCATTGGTGCTGCCACTCTGCAAAGTCGGCGTACTGCACGGGCAGTGCTGGTAAGTGCGAGCGCTCATTTTTTACAAATGCTGTGTAGAGCGTTCCCAGCTCTCGAATTAGCACTCCAATCGACCAACCATCAGCCACAATATGATGTAAATTCAGCAACAATATATGTTCTGTTTCACTGAGTCGTAACAGCGTTACTTTGAATAACGGCCCGGCGGCTAAATCGAAAGGGCATTGCGCTGCATCGGTTGCGAGTTGCAGCGCTGCGGTTTCCTGCTGAGTTGGCGAGAGATTTTGTAAGTCGATTGTAGGGAGGGATACGGTTAGAATGGGAGCAATAATTTGTACGAGTTCCCCTTCCAAAAGCGTAAAAGTGGTGCGTAAAGTTTCGTGCCGCTGCACAATTTCGTTGAAGGTTTGCTCTAAGGAGCTTAAGTTGAGGGAACCTGTTAAGCGGAGCGCTGTTGAGACATTATAAAAAGGATTGTCCGGTGCTAATTGATTGAGGAACCAAAGCCGCTGCTGAGCAAACGATGCGGGGAATACAAAAACTTCTATTTCTTGCTGCATATTTATCAAAATTGCACCTGTTCAACAGCCATCATTTTTATTGACTTTCTAAATTATATCTCTTGCACTCATTCACAAACCCTCTTAAAATTATCTGCGTTAATCTGCGTTAATCTGCCTTCTATCTGCGGTTGACCGATCAAAAATTCATGCAAGAGGTCTATTAAAAGATGATAGCTTCCGCCGCCGACTCTCGCGCGAAATCGGCACTAAAGCCGGAGCATCACTTTTAGCATTCTTATCTTTCAAACTCTCAACAATCTTAGATAATTCTGCAATTGTCGGCGCTTCAAAAACCCGGCGCAAAGGCAACTCTACCGCGAAAGCATCTCGCACTCTAGAAACAAGCTGAGTCGCCAGCAGCGAATGGCCTCCTAATTCAAAGAAATTGTCCCGGATACCCACTCGCTTTATCCCCAAAACCTCAACCCAAATTTTCACTAAAACTTCCTCAATAGAAGTCTGAGGCGCAACATAACCGCCAGCCCATTCTAACTTAATCGGCTGCGGTGCAGGCAAAGCGAGCCGATCGACCTTTCCGTTAGCCGTCACCGGTAGCGACTCCAGCACCACAAAAGCCGACGGAACCATATATTCCGGCAGTTTTTCTGCTAGATAAGCCTGCAACTGCGGCACTAATTTACGTGCTGCTTTAGCTTGTAAGGGATTGTTAGCATAAGAGCGCCAAGGACGCAAGTTATCGCTTCTGGTTTCTCGCACAAAATCTCTGGTTTCGCTCCGTGCAAAAACTACATCGTAGCGCCCTTGACAGTCGGAATTAGACCAACTAATATTAACCTTATACGGAACTTCCAAAGCATACCACGCTTCGGGATCGACTCCTAAATCCTCGACTTTTTCCACCGCTTTCTGCAACTGACCTGCTGTTGGAAATTTCTCGACAACAGACAGCAATTCTGCCGCCTTGACTGCTGCCGTTACCCGCGCATTAGGCACATTAGCCATTCTTAAAACATCCAGTTGATTTTGCAATAATATTTGTTGCACCTTGGTAACACTCAGATTCTGATTTTCATCCAACCAATCCAGCCGTTTTTCTGCGCCCCACTCCCCTTTATGCGATGATTTTGGGCGTGCTGTTTCCGACGCAATATGCAGAATAGCATTGTACCGAAAATCAGTTAACTCATTGCGATCGCTACCGCGAATTAATTGAATCTCTACGCCGCCAATCTGCGGAAAGCGGTGCTTTAATGCGCTAAAAAACTCTGGTTCAATAACTAACTCTGTTTCTTGAAAAATTTGCATTTGTACTCGCTGCTGCAACTGTTCGCCCGCCAGAGAAGGTTCGGCTTGATACAGTTGTACAGAAGCGTGAAAAGCTGCCAGCAACGGCAAGCTGCGGACATCTCCGATGAATATAAAGCCGCCGGGAGCAGTAGCTTTCACCGCACCTTCTAGCACCTGCACGAGATAGTCGATAGTCGGGAAATATTGCACGACAGAGTTGAGAATTACTGCGTCAAAAGCTGCTGTCTCTACTCCTTCAAAATCGGTCGCCATTTTCTGAAGCAGCGTTACATTAGCTAACTGTTGATTTGCCAAGTGCTGCTGAATATAGTTGAGCGAAATAGGAGAAAAGTCGGTTCCGCAATATTGAGTGCAGGAAGGCGCAATTTGGAACAGCAACAAACCTGTGCCACAGCCAATTTCTAACACTCGGCTCGGCTGCAAAGCTAAAATTTGGGCGGCTTGATTGTTCGCCCAGTCGCGCATCTGTTCTGCTGGGATTGGCCGATTAGTATAACTGCTATTCCAGCCGACAATATTAAATGTTGGATCTGAGTCAACAGCAGGTTGATTGTAAGTTTCATTGTAGAGCATTTGCCACTGCAAAACCTGTTCGTCCTGCAATTGCATTATTTGGTTTTTTTCGCGGGCAACGCTATATTCTGGATTCAGGGCAATATAAGCTACTAAACGTTTATCTCCCTGTCCATCTTCCGAAGCTGTTGCTACAGTTTGCTGCACGGCGGGATGTTGAGTTAATACTGTCTCAATTTCTCCTAATTCGATGCGGAAACCGCGAATTTTTACTTGTTCGTCAATGCGTCCCAAAAATTCAAGGTTGCGATCGCCTCTGTAGCGCACTAAATCGCCGGTTTTGTAAATTCGCTCTCCTGAATTTGGTTTAAACTGAGATGTTGCATCATTATCGAGAACAGGCAAGATGCCTGTTCCACAGGAAAATTCATCTCTTGTGGAACAGGCATCTTGCCTGTTCCTAAACAAGTCACTGAAAATGGTGTCTGAATTTGGTTTAAAAGGATTGACAATAAAGCTTTGTGCGGTTAAATCTGGGCGGTTGAGGTAGCCGCGAGCGAGTCCGTTTCCGCCGATGTACAATTCGCCAACAACCCCCATTGGTACGGGCTGCAAATATTTGTCTAATATGTAGATTTGAGTGTTAGCAATGGGGCGGCCAATTGTCGGGGCGATGTCTGTTTGCTCTGTTACAGGAATATAACCGGAAGTTGTGACGACGGTGTTTTCGGTTGGGCCGTAATTATTTACTAGCTTAAATGGATGGGATTTTAAAGGATGTTGTTGCAGTTTTTCGCCGCCTGCGAGCAAGATTCGCAACGCTGTTGTTTGAGGCCAATCTAATAGCAAAACTTTCTCGGCTAAAGGTGTTGGCAAAAAGCTAATTGCGATCGCGTTTGATACTAACCAGTTTTGCAGTTTTTCAGGATCTCGCCTGATGTCATCTTCTGGAAAGTAGATGCTAGATCCCGCGGCGAGATAAGGCCAAATTTCCCACCCGCAAGCATCAAAGCCGATCGCTGCAATTTGCGTGGCTCGATCGCCCGCTGACACCCCAAACTCTCTTTGATGCCAAAAAACGAGATTTAACAAGCTCCCGTGCTCAATTTCAACTCCTTTCGGCTTTCCCGTGGACCCGGAGGTGTAAATCGCGTAAGCCCGATTTTTGGCTGTGGCTGCGCTGGTGGGATTGTCGGCGATTTCTTGGGAAATCATCTCCCAGTCTGTGTCTAAACAAACTATCTGTAAATTGGGCGAGCGCAAATTCTCTATCCATTGCTGCTGAGTTAACACAACAGATAATTGAGCATCTTTTAGCATAAAGCTCGATCGCTCAGCAGGATAGCTCGGATCTAAAATTAAGTAAGCTCCTCCCGCTTTCAGGATACCCAACATCCCCACGATCAGATCGGGCGATCGCCCGCAGCAAAGCCCGACTAAAACTTCCGCCCCAACCCCAATTTTTTGCAGATAACGTGCTAGTTGGTTGCTGCGAAAATTTAGCTCTCCATAGGTGACTCGCTCCTCTCCAAATACCAGCGCCACCGCATCCGGTGTCCGATCTGCCTGCATTTCAAATAGCTGGTGGATGCACAAATCTTGCGGATAATCCGCCTGAGTATTGTTGCATTCAACTAACAAATGATAACGCTCTTGGGCGCTCAAATATTGCAAGTTTGCTATGCGCTGTTCGGGATTTGTCACAATCCTTTCTAACAAGGTTTGAAAATGCCCGATCAGGCGAGTAATCGTAGCTTCATCAAATAAATCGGCGCTGTAAATAACCATGCCGCTGATCCCATCCGAGCTATCAACCCACAGCTTATTGCTGGGCGATTGGTTGCTTCCCGAGCTGTTGGGCGATCGCTCCCACAAATGAAACTCCAAATCAAACCGCGCTGTACCCACATCTAACTGCTGCGGGCTGAGTGTTAATTCTGGCAATTCTAACCGATTCCCCGGCGCGTTTTGCAGCGCAAACGCTACCTGAAATAAGGGATTTTGGTTCAACGCGCGATCGGGGTGCAGTTCTTCTACTAACTTCTCAAACGGCAAATCTTGGTGAGCGTAAGCTCCTAATGCTACCTCTTTGACTCGGTTTAAAAGTTCCCGAAAAGTTGGATTTCCCGACAAATCTGTACGCAGCACCAAACTGTTGACAAAAAACCCGATTAATGCTTCAATTTCACTGCGGTTGCGATTGGCGATCGGCGAACCTACAACAATATCTTCTTGCTGGGCGTAATGGTAAAGCAACGTTTTAAAAGCTGCCAGCATAGTCATAAACAGCGTCACTCCTTCGCGCTGGCTCAACGTTTCTAAAGCCTCGCTCAGTTGTTTTGGCAGTTGCAAAAATTGCCTTTTGCCTCGGTAACTTTGAATTGCTGGCCGGGGTCGGTCCGCAGGCAAATTTAGCATAGAAATGCCGTTTAACTGCTGCCGCCAGTAAGCAAGCTGCGTTTCTAAAACTTCCCCTTGCAGCCATTCACGCTGCCATTTTGCAAAATCAGCATACTGGATCGACAAAGCCGGTAAAGGCGAAGGTTTTTCGCTAGCAAATGCCGTGTAAAGTGCGCCTAATTCCTGAATAAGCACTCCGATAGACCAACCATCGGAGACAATGTGGTGCATATTCAGCATTAGTAAATATTCGGCATCATCTAACTGCAATAATGTGACTCGCAGCAACAAGTCATTGGACAAATTGAAAGAGCGTTGAGCTTCCTCAGCCGTGAGCCTGTTTGCTTCAGTTTGTCGAGATTCCTTTGGCAAGTTTCGCAAGTCCACTACATTAATCGGGAGGTGGAAAGCGGCAGCTATTCTCTGAACAGGTTGCCCCGAAACTACGGCTAAAGTCGTGCGTAAAGCTTCGTGGCGGCGCACAATTTCATTGAAGGTTTGTTGCAGGGCAGAAAAATTGAGCGAACCTGTCAAACGCAAGGCTGCGGGAACATTATAGAAAGGATTGTTCGGTACTAATTGGTCGAGAAACCACAAGCGCTGCTGTGCAAAGGAAAGCGGTAGATTTCCGTCCCGCCCCATAGGAACAATCGGTGTAGGAGTAAAATTAGAAGTACGATTAGCTGCTTTTAAAAATGAAACTATTTCGGCTTTTTTCTGAGAAATTTCGGCGCGCAGTTCGGGTGTAAGAATTCCTTCGGGAGCGTTGCAGCGCAGGATCTCGCCCTCAACAAAAATATTAATATCTAGACTGCGAAGGTAAGATAAAAATTCAACTAACTCAACCGTGACAGAATCTCTGGCATTTGGCGATGAACTCGATATTTTTGGCTCTGGCATTTTGAGTCATCCTGTGATTACTTTTGCAAATATAAAAGAAATTCCACCAGCGCACAAGCTAAGAGCTTAACTTACCCCTTGCCGACTGTGGCCTAACCTCAGTATGATTCTGTTTGAATCCGCAACCCAAATTCTACCCAAGGTTTCAGCTTATGCCGTTCATGCCCTTCAATTTTCTATTTCTATGGCTGGTGGGACTGCTGTCCCTCGGGGTTCTTGGCGGAGGTATATACATTATTTATGAATGGTATATCGGCGAACTTGTAGGGATTTCCTACTTAGTCAGCGGAGTGTTGATGGTTCTTTGGTCCGTTGGCGGCCGCTTTATCAGTTTGCCGCTGTTCCGCCGCCCCGGTGCTGACGAACCCAAGCCGACGCGGACGGGTACGGTGCAGCGGGTAGAGAGGCCTGATGGCACTATTTTACAAGTAGAATTCTACGGCCCAGAGGACGGACAGCCGATTATTCTCTCTCACGGTTGGGGGCCGAACAGTATGGTTTGGTATTACGCGAAACGGCAACTAACCGATCGCTTCCGAGTGATTGTTTGGGATCTTCCAGGTCTAGGAAAATCCACTCGACCAAAAAACAGCGACTACTCCCTAGAAAAATTTGCCCGCGATCTCGAAGCCGTCATTGCCATAGCAGGAACTAAACCTGTTATCCTACTCGGACACAGCATGGGCGGCATGATTTCTCTAACATTCAGTCGGCTTTTCCCAGAACTTCTCGGTAGTCGAGTAGCTGGTTTAATTCTGGTAGATACCACTTATACTAATCCCGTCAAAACCGCTATTTTTAGTGGTTTATTACGCGCTTTGCAGAAGCCGCTGCTCCAACCTATGCTCTACCTCACCGCAGCTCTAGAACCCATTATGTGGGGAATGACTTGGCTGAGCTATCTCAATGGTTCACTGCACATCAGTGTAGAATTATCGGGATTTAAAGGCACTGAAACGCGCGGTCAATTAGAGTTTTCTGCTTTATTATCAGCCTTGGGTTCTCCCGGCGTTCTCGCTCGCGGCACACTGGGAATGCTCAAATTTGACGAAACAAAAACTTTGCCATCAATTGACATTCCAGTGTTGGTGATCTGCGGCGATTCAGATATCGCCACTACCCCCCCAGCTAGCCTGCGAATGAAAGCAGAATTACCTCAAGCAGAGCTAGTTACTATAAAGCGAGGAGGACACATGGCATTAATCGAGCATAACCAGCAGTTTGCAGAAGCTGTCAGGGCATTCTGCACTGAAATTTCTTAACTAAAATTGTGACTTAAAATCCAATACGGTTCACTTAAGGAAAATTGTAGCGAAAATGTTGGGCGGAGTGAAACGGAGGGTTCGTTCCCTCCGGGCTCAACCTACGCACTGATTCGGTCTAGTTCCTAGACCTCTTTGTCACCCTCCCACCTTTAACTGAAAATGTGCTTGAGGGCAGGAATACGAGCCAACACGAAATAATCCAACAGCAGAACGGTGACGAGTGAAAGTCCTACAAGCGGGAAGGCAATCCCTAAAACAGCAACGATTGCGAGTGGCACTTTCCATCCCTGAACATGGGTGGGCATTGCAGGCGCACCGAGCCAACCCGTCCCTTTCGGACGACGCTGCCACCACATCACCGTACCACTTACTGAAAGCACAATCAAAATTAAGGATGCAAACAACATCAGTAGTTGATTGCTCAATCCAAAATATTTTCCCATGTGAATTGAAATTCCCATTGATACGACTTTGGGTACTAACCCGTAATCCTTCCATCGCACATCTGCTAATACTTTGCCACTGTATTGATCGATGTGCAAAGTGACTTCTTGCGCCGGATTATTTGGAAATGCCGAAACCGTATACACACCCGTTTGGGATTCTGGAAAACTAACACTAAATCCAGGGGGTGCGCCTTTTGCTTGAGCTAAATTTACAACAGAATCTAGATTTACGGACGTATCAGCAAGAGTTCGCTCGATAACTTCGTTGTGTCCTGAATGATGCTCATATCTAGGCGTACTCGATTTAGGAATTGGTAATTGCTCTACTGCCCAAGGCACAACTTGATTGCCCTGCTGATTGAGGGAGCCTGTGAGTGTTGTCGATTGAGGCACGTTATCCCGCATTTGTGCAGGGTAGTAGTTCGACAAACGAGCGAAGGTATCTCCCCAAAAACCTGTCCAGGGTAGTCCACTGAGGATGAGGAAGCCAATTAGCAATACGCCATAAAATCCCGAAACGGCGTGTAAGTCCCGCCAAAATACCCGCTTATTCTGGCTCCACAGACGCGGAATCAGTGTTCCAAAAAAAGTTATTTTGCGGCGAGGCAACCAAAGGTACAATCCCGTAATCAGCAGCACAAGCCCCCAACAGGAAGCAAGCTCTACTAAATAATCTCCCAATTTTCCGATCATCAGTTCGCCGTGAATCTTGCGTGCGATCGCTTGGAGATTATTATTTTCATCGCGATCGCCTAAAATCTTAGCCGTATAAGGATTCACGAAAACGGCTAGTGTTCTTTCATCTTTAGTCGCGATCGTCACTTCAGCACTACGATTAGACGCAACGCTCGGCGTAAATTTTGTTACTTTGGCATCAGGATAAGTTCGTTGAACAACTGCCACCTGTTGAGTATAAGGCATCACCCCATCTGCAGGCTGCACAAACATATTCTGGTGATACATCGCAGCATCTAATTGCGGTTTAAACAGGTAAATGATGCCTGTGATTGACAAAATCAGCATGAAAGGAATAACAAACAAGCCTGCATAGAAGTGCCATCGCCAAACGGTGCGATAAAAACTATTAATGGGAGGTTCAGCAACCAGTGAAAGGTTCAAAACGCTGTTCAATTTACTCATTGTGGTTTGCCAAAATATCTAGAAAAAACTATTATGCTACACAAGTATGAATAATGTCAAAAGACAGGCTGTTAAACAGAGTTGCTGCTTCTGAAGTTTTTAGCCGTCAGTAATCCTGATGAAGATTTATTCAACAGGGAAAGTAACTAAAGACCAGTATATTGCAATACCGTTCAGTTAAGGCTGCCTATCTTTTTTTAACATAAGCGATGCTCAATCTTTACTCCATCAGGGTTTGAGGAGGGTTGTCATCCGGGAGCATATCATATTTGTAAAAACACTTCTTCTGGCTCCTTCCTTCTTCCTCTTTCCTCCTGCCTCCTGCCTCCTGCCTCAAAACTTAGATTTCTAGCTTGCCTACAAAAGTGAGATGCTCCTGAGATGTTGCACCCTTCTCAATAAGGCTTTTATGAACAGGCAAGATGCCTGTTCCACAAGAAAATTTATCCTTTGTGGAACGGGCATCTTGCCCGTTCTTGAGAATGGTGCAAAAGTGAGATGCTTCCCACTTTTGGACGGTCATTCCACAAAACAATCAAAATCATCCCGCAATTATGTAAGGCCTTAAAATTCCACATCTTCGCGCTCATTTTCGTGGGTTCTGGGAGTATCCAAACCTTTCGCAGCCCAGCGCATTGTCTCAATGTATTTTGCCAGACTCGCCACAGTCGGAGCCTCAAACAAATTGCTGACCGATAACTCGACTTGCAAAGCGTCTCGGATGCGAGAAATCAACTGAGTTGCTAGCAGGGAATGCCCGCCTAGTTCAAAGAAATTATCGTAGATACTAACCTGCTGTTTTCCCAAAACTTTAGCCCAAATTTTCCCGATCGCATTTTCGAGTTCAGTCCGAGGCGCTACATAATTTTCTGTTAGATCCTCGCTGTCTGTATCTATATCGGGCAAAGCGCGGCGGTCTACTTTGCCATTAGGCGTCAGTGGCATATTCTCCAAGACTGCATAAGTTGCAGGAACCATATATCCTGGTAACTTTTCTTTCAAAAATTGGCGCAAGTCACTTGATTTTAGATTGGCAATTTCTAATCTCTCATTAATGCCGTCAGGAATAACATAAGCTACCAAATGTTTATCGTCGGGGATGTCTTCCCTCACAATTACTACTGCTTCGCGCACTTGTGGATGCTGGCACAAAGCCGCTTCAATTTCTCCCAACTCGATGCGGTAGCCGCGAATTTTTACTTGGTCGTCAACGCGACCTAAAAACTCGATGTTGCCGTCAGCTAAATAGCGACCTAAATCACCTGTTTTATAAAGGCTAGAACCAGATTTATTGCTAAAAGGGTTAGGAATGAATGCAGCAGCAGTTAAATCCGGCTGGTTGAGGTAGCCTTTCGCCAATCCGTCACCGCCGACGTACAATTGACCTATAACACCGATCGCCACCGGCTGCAAATCCGCATCAAGGAGATAAATTTGCGTATTGGCGATCGGGCGGCCGATGGGGATAGATGTTGCGGTTTCGGGTACGTCTTGCACGCAATAATAAGCCGAAAATGTGGTATTTTCTGTAGGCCCGTAAACGTGAATTAATTTAGTAGTTAGCTTTTGTTTGAGAAGTTTTTTAACCCATCTCATATCGACCGCTTCTCCGCCAAACAGCAAGCAGCGCAGCGAATCAAAAGCTTGCGGTAAAACTCTAGCAATTTGTTGAAATAAGGCAGTTGTTAAAAACAAAACAGTGATGGCTTGTTGGCGCAGTTCTAAGGCTAAATCGTGAGGCGAAAGGGTAATATTTGTGCTAATTCCCACGAGTTGAGCGCCGTTAAGCAAGGCTCCCCAAATCTCGAATGTGGCTGCATCGAATGAAGCGTTTGAT
>Ga0247774_1000817_pt1 | contig 15752 bp, 13 predicted proteins | sample UWRJL001104B6_FD_179933 | JGI IMG/M metagenome (GOLD analysis project Ga0247774, IMG submission 179933) | Plant litter microbial communities from Arlington Agricultural Research Station in Wisconsin, United States - UWRJ-L001-104B-6 | ecosystem: Environmental > Terrestrial > Plant litter >... | reverse complement strand
ATTGCTTTGCTGAAGGAACTGTTAGAAATTTTAGTGTTTGTACACGGACAGGGAGTAATTCACCGAGATATTAAACCGGCAAATTTAATCCGCCGCTATTCAGACAACAAGTTAGTTTTGATTGACTTTGGCTCGGTGAAAGAAATTCACATCGCTCAAAGACAAGCGCCGGTAACGGTGCGGATTGGCACGCTGGAATATATGCCGATCGAACAATTTCAATACAACCCGCAACTCAACAGCGATATCTACGCTTTGGGAATGATTGGCATCCAAGCAATGACGGGTTTGCCCGCTTACGATTTGCCGAAACTGCGGGATTTGAAAAATTCTAATAAAGGCGAAATTGTTTGGCGGCATTTAGCCACGTGTTCCCAAGCGCTGGCTGATGTTTTGGACAATATGGTGCGCTACGATTTTCGGGAGCGTTACCAGTCGGCGGCGGAAGCTTTAGCCGATTTGAGGAAAATTGGCGATCGCTCGCGGGCGCGGATTCCCAAGCTGACAATATATCGCGAAGAAGTCGATCGGCGCAGCAGCAGTCGCGGTGACATTACAGTCGTCGGTCGTAGAATATTAGATGAACTGCGCATCAGTTTGGAATTGCTGCCAGAAGAAGCAGAGGCGATCGAAGATGAGGTATTGAACCCTTACCGCAAATACAGGCAAAAAGGCGAACGTTACGAACAATCACTGCAAGAAGCAATGCAGCAAGAATATCCCTTTTCTCTGGAAACTCGCGAGGAGTTAAAACGCTTGCAGCAAGTTTTAGGGCTTACTGACGAAGATGCCGCGACAATCGAAGAATTAGTCATTCCTAAATCTTTATTTGCTAAATTGTACAAGGCGGTCGCCACAGTTTTGGAGGGACACCGCAACCCCAATCCGCCACCAGCGAGCAGCGCCCCTCAACTCGAATTGCAGGCAAGTCCGGCGGTATCCCCGCAGGTAAATCTGAACGGAAAAACCGATTTGTCGAGATCCAGCGCAGCAGCGATTGTCCCCAAAGAAACTCGCAAATTCAATCCTTATCTCGCCGGAGCAACAATTGCGGCTATCTTAGCTGCGATCGGCGGAATTTACGGATATCTCAAGTTGCAACAATGGCAGCAGCGAGTCCAGAAAGAATCCCAACAGCTCAATCAAATTGAAGCTCTTTATAAAGCCAGCAATTATGAAGGCTGCATCAGCCAAATACCAACAATTGCCAACACTTCCAGCAGCTATTCGTCCGCTCAGGAGTTACAGCAACAGTGCCAATCAGGTCTGCAGTGGAAGAACGCCAAAGTCAAAAATTTCGCTCAGCATTCAGATGCCGTTGGGGCTGTTGCTTTCAGTCCAGACGGCTTAATGTTAGCCAGCGGTTCTAAAGACAAAACCATCCAAATTTGGGATTTAGCTACAGGCAAGTCGCTCCGCACTTTTGCAGGAGATTCATCCACCATTTGGTCGGTTGCTTTTGACTCAAACGGTACGAGACTGGCGACTGGAACCGGTTTTTGGAGAGTCATGCTGTGGGATTTGAAAACAGGGGAAGTGATTCGCAGTCTCGACCACACTGCTTCTGTTTGGTCTGTCGCTCTGAACCCCGACGGACAGCTCATTGCTAGCGGCAGCGGAGACAAAACCACGAAGATTTCGGATGCAACAACTGGCAGTTTGATTCAGAATTTCCCCGACCATACAGATTTTGTTTATTCTGTTGCTTTCACTCCCGATGGAAAAAGTTTGATTAGCGCTTCTAAGGATAAAAAAATTACAGTTGTTGATGTAGCAACGGGGGGGTTGATCAAAACTCTTGAGGGACACGGCGACGCGGTGAGGTCGGTTGCTGTTAGCCCGGACGGCAAGACAATTGTTAGCGGTTCCTACGATGAAACTATTAAAATCTGGAATCTCGAAACAGGAGTTTTAATTCGCTCTATCAAGGGGCATTCAGACGATATTGTCTCGGTTGCTATCAGCCCGGACGCGAAGTTTATTGCGAGCGGGAGCAAGGATAAAACTATTAAAATTTGGGATTTGGCTACCGGAGAATTGCTGAATACTTTGACGGGACATTCCGATGAAGTTTATGTGGTAACTTTTAGTCCCGACGGCAAAACTATTGCTAGCGGTTCTAAAGACAATACTATTAAGTTGTGGCTGAGGTAATTGTCACCTGTCATTTACTGGCTGTAATTAAGCTCGTTTTTTAAGGTTGTGGGAAACTGCCAATAAGGCGTTTCTAATTCGTCCTCATTTGGAGAATTTCCAGTTGAGTGCTCTCGGATTTGAAAAAAGTAGTAGAGGTTAGCCACAGTTAAATCGGATATTTCTTGCCAATTCGAGGCAGCTAAAGCTTGATAGCCACTCGCGCGAGCCTGCTGGCTGACATAAAATTCGTATCCCTGGCGGATTTCCGGCGACACAGCGAAGATTAGCTGGTCGCGCAAGGATAGAAAGTGAGACTTTTGCTTTAAAGTGTCATAAAGTGAAGGTTCCGCAGCTAATACCGTGAATGTAGTGTAGACGCTGCTTTTTACACTCTCGCCGCTGAGTTTATCTAAGCTAGCTAACTGGTGCTGATCTTTTGGAGACAAAGTTTGCATCCAATCAGCCTCAGTTTGCCAAAATTCTATTACACTTAAATCATGACCGAGAATCCTAGTAACTTCGGGAAATAAAAAATCTAGTTCGGATTCCGATTGACATCCTTTAACAATAGTTAGAAGATCTTGACGAATTTTTGATTGGAGTTCCAGCAGGCGATCGCTCACCATATCGTAGGCCCGCTGCAAGTGAAACGTGACGTCGATCGCCTGCTCGATCGCCCAAACACATTCCCTTTGCCTGAGCTGTGCGGCAGAACACAGCCCCTCCAACAAACTGGGATTGTCATAAATTTTTAAAGCCTCAAACAGCATATCCCGCCCGCTATTAATTTCGGAATTCCGAAGTTTAAGATCCGGCAATGTCAGGGCTGACTGACAGCGTTTGATAGCTTTAGAAAAAATATCGTAACCGTTAACCAGTTTCTGGCGGTGCATTTGAAAACTAGAGTCGTGAGCCACCTTAAAAATCTGCTGGATCACCTCTACTCCCCTATCTTTGAGGATGTGTCTGAGATCGATAAACCCGCCTTTAATTTTTAGCTTCTGGTGCTTGGCATCTTCTCTGATTTTTAATACTTGGTTGAGGTTTACTGCTGACAAAACTGTGCTCGATACAGCGCCAATGCCAAAGACTGCAGCAGTCGCTTGCATCACTGCCAAATTAATTTTCAGAGAGTTAAGCATTCTATATATTTTTTGAAACCCCTGATGAGTTTGAGCAAGCTGCAACGGTGCCACTGTCACGTACACGGGAGTTACCAGCGGGTGTACGGGGCCACCTCCGGCTAACTGTGCGAGCAATCCTAGAACTGTGCGCGAGGATATAGTTCCAGTTGTTGATGGATAAAAGATTTGTGCAAGCTCCACAAACTCCCCTGTCACCGGATCTCTAGCTGCCGGGAGCAATTTTCCTGTTTTGGCAGTAGGCTGTACCAGGTTGCCAGTATTGAGTAGAGCCTGAGTTGCAGGGGTAAATAGATAATCCATGTTGTCAGACCAGTTTCCAAAAAAAATGCAACTGTAGGCCCGCGATCCAAACCACGATAGTCATCAGTCCTTCCCAATTCTTCAATTCTTTAATCTAAAATCTAAAATGGTATGACTCACTTGGTATTCAAAAAGGCAGATGTTCTGTATTGTATGCTATTTAGGGGAACGAGGGATAAAAGTAAATGAATGAGTATCTCAAGGTATTCCAGGCTCTTACCCAGTTTAGCGATCGATTGCTGGCCGACGAACATCAATCCCTAGAGATCAAACAGTCAGCTACCCAACTCAGCGTAGATGTGGAACCTTGTATTCAGGAAATTAAGCAATCAGCCCTCAGACTCAAGGGGTTTCTTCAGGTATGTTTCAAAGATTTATCTCAGGCTGAGGATGTCTGGAATAGCAAGCCGAGAATTGCTCGCGCATCGACAGTTGAGGTGTGGGAGCAAATTGGCAAACTAAGCGGATGCGATTTCAGAATTCGCTCTTTAGGAAAACAGGCCCAATATGATGCTCTTGTTAAAGTTCGCAAATCGTGGAGCGACAAGTCTACAAAGTTGAAAAATCAGTGGTTTTTGTGGGATAAAAACCATCAAATCTTTCAAAGAGATACTCTCGGTTTTTATGAAAAAGAGCATTTGCACAAAGAGTTGCGGAATGAAGTTAATTTCCAGGCAGAGCGAGTGGTTTTAATTATGGAGAATGAACTCCATTTGATTTTTAAAGAATTAGAATCTATTGATATAGAAACAATTGAATTTTGTATTGAATGCTTCGATCTCAACAGTCAATCTAAATTTAGAGAGCGAGTGCAATCAATAGGCGGCGAGATTGTGTCGAAGTTTACGGAACCTCTGAAATATTTGCCTGACTCTTCTTCTGTGAAGACTTTTAAAGAAACGCTGAAAGCCCCTGTAGAAGCTCTGGTTCATAAAAGCAAGATGGGAATCAGTTTGGTCGATTTTGAAGAGTCCTGTAAAGTGATTGGCTCAATCATGGATAGTTTGATTTTATCAATTTTTGAGGAGCGCATGAAACTGGCAATTCAGACACTTGAAAAAGCGATTAGGTTCTACAATAATTTTTTAGAGAAGCAGGCGCGGTATCAGCAAGAGACGCCCCAACAGCGAGCGGCGGAAAAAGATTGGATCGAATACCAGCGGCAGCAACTCAGGGAAATTCAGCAGTATATTGAAGCACTCATCAGTCATTAGTCATTGGTAATTGGTAATTGGTAATTGTTGACTGTTGACTGTTGACTGTTGACTGTGAGTAAAAAAAATGAAAATTGCGCGAATTATTTGTTGGCCTCGGGATTCGACTTTACGCCCGACGATCGCGGCGCGGATTTGATATCATTCCAGCAGGCCGGAATTGATATTATACCAATTATTAAAAGTCGCAGAGACCAGCCGCGGAAACGGCCAAGCCTAAGTCCCTACAGATGCTCGCGTACAATCTATAGCGGTTCGATCGCGTGGTGAGGTATGGGGGCAAGTCCTATGCCCATGCCCGCGGAGGCCTATGCCCTATGCCCTATGCCCTATGCCCTATGCCCTATGCCCTATGCCCTATGCCCTATGCCCACGGAGGCCGCGAGAGCACCTCATGTTACTGATAAAGGCTATATATGTCTCCATAATTTTTAGAATTGGTATAAGTGGTGGAGATAAAAAAGCTTAGACTTTAGTTCAAGATCCCAGTAAAAGCTGTGAAGTCAATCTAAAATCTAAAATCTAAACTCTCACATCTCAAATATCAAATCTATTGACCGCTGATTTGGTAAACGATCGCGCCAAAAGATGCCAAACTAGCTAGAATGAGCATCCCGGCCGGCATGAATTTGCGAGTTTTTACAAGCCGTAAAATAAAGACTACTACCAAAACAGCGGAGATGGCTGCTGCTAATGTTAAACCCCAACTTTGTCCCATGAGTTGTGCGATGCCGGCAAAAATTAGCAGCGAACCGCTAATCAGGCCAGAAATTAGCGAGGCTTGGCTTTTGGCCTTGATATAACCCATGATGCCGCCAACGAGTGTTAAAATGCCGTAGCCGATCGCCGCTGCTGTACCCAAATTCATTTTTAATCCTCCTGATTTCACTCTTTGCATCTAAATTTATACAGCGCGGGCTGCAATTAGTGTCACGAATTGTTAGAAAATTTATTAAACCCAGTCAGGATATCTAACTGTTATACAATTGCCATTATGTCAGCCCTAACTTCTGGTGCGATCGCCCAAATCCGTTACCTGCAGCGCCAAGCAGCATCCCTGCTGCTGTATCAATCGGTTTTCAAAAGCCCTGCAGGTCAAGCCTTTCTCGACTTGCTGCAAGCCCTGCACCACAGCGAAGTCAGCGGTTTAGACTGTCTGACAGCTTACGGCAACTGGTTCAAAGTTCAGGCGGCTTTAAATCAGAACTGGAAAGATGCTCTGATTTGGGAAATTCTCAAAAACGAAAACCCCTTTTCTCGCCGAGCACAGCAAACAGATTTTGCGAGTTTGCCGCCCGCTTTGGTGGAAGCAGCGCGACATGATTTACAAGTGCTGCAAAGTATTTACGACTGCAGCAGCGATCAGTTGAGCAAGTGGGTGCGGGTAGCGGGTCAACTTGACGCTGTGCCTCCGATTTGGCATTCAGAAAGTGTCAAAGAAAATGGCGATTTGCCGCTGCACGGGAAACTGGAAAAATGGTCGAGCGCTACGGAATCTTTGGCAGCTTATTACCGACAGTTTGGCACGGGTTTGTTTGCCGAATATCGCGCTTTTGCGTGGCGGGAAGGGCAGTTGGCGACTATTTCCCATCCCGATCGCATAACTTTAAAAGAGTTGGTTTGCTGCGATTGGCAGCGGGATGCTCTTGTGAAAAATACGGAGTTTTTGCTGGCAGGTTATCCGGCTTTGCACGTTTTGCTGTACGGCAGCCGCGGTTCGGGCAAGTCTTCTTTGGTGAAGTCGCTGTTAAATGAATTTGGCTCTCGCAATCTGCGCTTGATTGAAGTATCTAAATCCGACTTGCAAGATTTGCCGCTAATTGTCGAGCAGTTGCGGGGAGTTCCTCAAAAGTTTATTATTTTTGTGGACGACCTTTCCTTTGAGGAAGATGACGATGCTTTTAAAGCTCTGAAAGTTGTCTTAGAGGGGAATGTAACGGCAAGGTCTCAAAATGTAGCGGTTTACGCCACATCCAACAGGCGACATTTAATTCGAGAGTTTTTTGACGACAGGCCTCGCCCCCGCGACGGGGATGAAGTTCACGCTTGGGATACTGTGCAGGAAAAACTTTCATTTAGCGATCGATTTGGCTTGACTTTAACTTTTGAACCTGCAGATCAAAACACTTATTTAACAATTGTCCGACATCTGGCAGAACTTGCGGAAATCAAACTCGCTCCTGAGGATTTGGAGCACCGCGCTAAACAATGGGCAACTCGCCACAACGGTAGATCTGGCAGGACTGCGCGACAGTTTGTTGATTTCCTGAAAGCAGATTTAGCCATTTTTGACAAGTAGATCGTCTGCGCTGGGAGGGCGGGTTTTACCTGACCTATGGGAAGGCAATTCAGGATCTGAATAAACCCGCTATTGCAGCGCCGAAGGGCGAAATAAAAATTCTTAATTTTTTCATAATTTTATTGAGTATAAATAACTAACAAGATTTGATATAATTATCACGCATCCCCAAAGAAACCTCCAGAGCCAGAACCCATCCTGACTCCATAAATCCACCACTAAATAATGAGGAAAATATCATGGGTTTATTTGATAAAGTATCGCAGACTCGCCAAGAAACGGACGTAACGTTAGGGCCTGCCGAAGCATTTGCGGCGATCGCGCTAATTGCCGTAGCAGCCGACGGTTACATCAATGACAGCGAAAGTAAAGCGATTAGCATGACGCTATCTCGGATGCAACTGTTCCGCAGCTATCCGGATGACGTGATGAGAAAAATGCTCGATCGCCTGCTGATGATTCTCCAACGGCAAGGAGTTGAGGTACTGTTTAAGGCGGCTTTGGAAACGCTTCCCGACGAACTTAAAGAAACAGTTTTTGCAGTGACAACTGATATCGCTTTAGCAGATGGCGAGGTTTCAGAAGAAGAAGAAGAACTTTTGAACGATCTTTACGGTGCATTGGGGATTTCCGAAGAAGTGGCCCTCAATATTATAGACGTGATGTTGATTAAGAACAAAGGTTAAGAAAGAAGGTTAACAAAGAAGGGGCAGGAGTGAGGAGGGCAAGTTTTACAATATAAAAAATTAGCGCCTACTTACTTAGCCGATAACTTCCCCAAAAGTGCGGCTTTACCGATAAAATGGTTGGTAAAATTCCGATCCAATTTGCGATCGCCCGCTACTACCTCAAATGCCTTTCACTTACACCCGCACTGTTCACTTTCAAGATACCGATGCTGCTGGAGTCGTTTACTTTGCTAACGTTTTAGCGATGTGCCACGAAGCTTACGAGGCATCTCTAGTAGCATCGGGAATCAATCTCAAAGCATTTTTCAGCAATCCCCAGGTTGCCTTTCCCATAATTCATGCTAGTGTAGATTTTTATCGCCCCATGTTTGCGGGCGATCGGCTGATGATTCAATTGACGCCGAAACAAGTTACTGGCGATGAATTTGAAATTGCCTATCAAGTATTTTTGGCGGGGGAAGTTGCAGGAAGAAGCGCTGCTAAAGCTGTGACTAAGCACGTCTGCATCGATGCAGTTAGCCGAACTAGAAAACAGCTATCTGAAGACTTGATGCAGTGGATGAGTAAATTTGAAATCTGAAATTTGAAATTTAAGATTTCAGATTATTTCTATCTTTAAATAATAGCAGGGAATGACAATCAAGTTTCATTTTTGTTGATAATTATTTCTGACTTTTTGATATTATGTCAAATCGCAATTATGCCATTGTCGGCACGGGAGCTTTAGGCGGATTCTACGGTGCTAGACTGCAACAAGCAGGTTTAGAAGTCAATTTTTTGCTGCGCAGCGATTACGATCGCGTCAAAAAACACGGTTTGATTATCGAGTCTCCCGAAGGCGACTTCACCCTCCCCCACGTCCGCGCCTACCACGACGCGCACAAAATGCCTAAGTGCGATGTAGTAATTGTAGCGCTGAAAACAACTCAAAATCACTTGTTGCCCAAAATTTTGCCTCCTTTATTAAAGGATAACGGCGCGGTTTTAATAATGCAAAACGGATTGAATACGGAACCGGAAGTAGCTAAAATTGTCGGTGCAGAACGAGTGGTTAGCGGGCTGTGTTTTCTCTGTTCTTATAAAGTTGGGCCCGGTCACATCTGCCACCTAGATTACGGCACTATCACGCTGGGAGAATATGCCCAAGACTACAAACCCATCGGTGTTACTAACAGATTGCAGCTAATTGCTGAGGATTTTAAACTTGCTCATATTCCTATTAAAATGAGCGAAGATTTGCTATTATCCAGGTGGAAAAAGCTGGTATGGAATATTCCTTATAACGGGCTGTCTGTAGTGTTGGATGCGAGAACTGACCAACTGATGGCTAATCCCCATACTCTGATTTTAGTCGAGGAAATCATGGCGGAAGTGATAGCGGGAGCCAAAAGTTGCGATCGCCTTATTCCCGATGACTTTATCCCACAGATGCTCGAACATACTCTGAAAATGAAGCCTTACCGCACTAGCATGAAAATCGATTATGATGAATCGCGGCCCCTGGAAGTTGAGGCGATTTTTGGTAATCCGATACGAATGGCGCAGCAAGCAGGTACTAAGTTGCCGCAAATAGAGGTACTTTACCGAATGTTGAAGTTTGTGGACGTTCACAGACAAGAAGCTGAGAGGACGAGAAGGCTGTTAGCTTTGCACTAATTGGGCATTGGGAATTGGGCATTGGGCATTGGGAATTGGGCATTGGGCATTGGCCCGCGCAGGGCATTGGGCATTGGGCATTGGGCATTGGGCATTAGGCGGGGCGGGTTTGTGAGATTTCTCACTGCTGTTGTAGATATTGGTGAACCCGCCCCTACAGGAATTACTGTCAATTCCTGTTAATACTATCAATTCACCGCCGAGGAGACGATCGCAATTTCTTGCAATTGTTCTCGATTGACTTTGCCTTGAGAATTGCGGGGCAAGTGTTCGACGATAACCCAAGATTTCGGCCGCTTAAACTTGCTCAACTTATCTTCTATTGCCGCTTGCAGATTTTTGACAGTAACTTCGGAATTAGCGGGAACGTAAATAGCCGTAACGACTTGACCCCAATCTTGGTCTGGCAAGCCAATTACAGCAATATCCGCAACTAAATTAGTCGATCGCACAACGGCTTCGACTTCCGCCGGAAATACATTTTCTCCGCCTGTTATAATTTTGTCGCTGCTGCGTCCGACGATATTTAAGCAGTTATTTTTATCAAAAAATCCCAAATCATCTAATTGCAAATATTGCCCGTCGCCAAATTTTTCAGGATAATAACCTAAGGCCAAAGATTTAGCATTAATCGCAACATTTCCGATTTTATTATAGCACAAGATATCGCCTTTTGCACTGCGAATAGTTATTTGAGCATGGGGTAAAGTTTGACCGGAACTGTTATTGCCCGCGAGAAAATCTTCTGGTTTTAGTGTAGCAATTTGCGAGGCGGTTTCTGTCATGCCGTAACTTGGCGCTAATTTGATTTGATAGTTTCTAGCGGTTTCTAAAAGTTCCGGCCAAGCGGGAGCACCGCCCAAAAGTACAGCCCGAAACCGTCGAAGCCAATTAGCTGTATCTGGGTTTTGCAGCAGCCGTTGCAGTTGAGTTGGAACTAAAGAAATAAAAAATTCTTCTGGTTCGATATCGCATTTTTCGCCTGCTTCCAGTGCTTTGAAAGACCCCATTGCCAGTTTTCCCGCCGTCGTAAACGAACGCATGAATTGCATTAAACCGCTGACGTGGTATAATGGCAAAACGCAGTACGAGTTGATTTTGTCAAGTTTAAAATATTGTTGAAAACCTTGTACTGATGCGGTTAGTGTGTCCCAAGTGTGGATGGCAAAACGGATTTTTCCTGAAGAACCGCCGGTGGGAATCACGATCGCAGTTAAGTCGTCAATTTCTCGGAATTCCGGCGAAGGGAATTCGCTAGCAACGCGATCGCACGAAAGAAGTCCGGCTGCGCGGAATGTAAGAAAGGGGAATCTTTGTTCTAACTCAGCAACTTGTCCCAAAATTAGGTCTGGTTGGACTAAATCAAAGACTTGTTGCCATTCTGGTTTTACCCAGTTGGGATTGCAGAGAAAAATCGGGCATTTGGCGGCGTGGGCGGCGGTGAAACTGGCCAGAAATTGCACGGGTTCTGGTTCTGCGAGGCAAATTTTTGGGGGTGTTTCTCCTGCTTGATTTTGGGTGATTTCTTGAAATAGCCGATCGACAATTCGGGAAAATTCGCGACTGTCACAACCGATCAGCCAATTATCCGGCAAGCGATCCGCGAGATCCAGAATATTTACTGTTAGATTTGTTGCCATAGATGCTTTCACCAAGTTTGTCGATCCAAAACAATTACCTAACCCGCTTGATTTAGTCGTGGGAGTAATCTAAAATCTAAAATCTAAAATCTAAAATCGAATCATTGTCGTCGAACCAGCAATCGGTGCCGAAGCCTAATGCTCTATTATTTGGAGACAATTCTCTTGCTAAATTTAATGCTGCTTGTCGGCCGATTTTGGTTTCAAATACTGATGAAAAAACTGCATCTATATTGTGAGTTTGACAAAATTTTCGCAGTTGGGATGGAGAACCGCAAATCGCAGGTTTAATGACGAAAATTCCCCGCCAGCCTTGGCTGTAGCACTCTTGGATGCGATCGAGGTTGGCTGCGGATTCGTCTAGGGCGATCGCAGTTGCATAAATAGCATTCAATTCTACCATTTCTTGAAACTGTGTTACGGGCAGCGGCTGTTCCAAAAATTCAATGTCTGCGGAAAACTCGGGAGTTGCATTTACCTTGTCGCAAACTTCCAGCCATGTTTTAGCCTGCGAGTAACTAAGTCCGCCGTTGGCATCTAACCGCAAAAATGCCGATTCTCGATCGCACAAATTGTGCATTACTTGGATTAGCTGCTGAAAAATCTTTAATTCTTGTTCAATTGCAGCCACACCAATTTTCCATTTAAACGTCCGATATCCCTCTAACCAAAGCACTTGCAAAGCCTGCAAAGCTGTTTCACCTGCTGGCAATAAACCGCTGTACTGACTCAGCCTCTTCTCCTCCTCTTGGCAAAGGTTGGTTAAATTTTTGCTATTCTCCCCCCCTTGCCAAGGGGGGGCTGGGGGGGGTGAATTTTTGCTATTCTCCCCCCCTTGCCAAGGGGGGGCTGGGGGGGGTGAATTTTTGCTATTCTCCCCCCCTTGCCAAGGGGGGGCTGGGGGGGGTGAATTTTTGTCGTTTGATACTGCTGACTCAAAGCCAAATTGACAAGCCGGCAATTGGGCTTTCTCCCCCCCTTGGCAAGGGGGGGCTGGGGGGGGTGAATTTTGCTCGTTTGATAGTGCTGACTCAAAGCCAAATTGACAAGCCGGCAATTCAGCGGAAATAGAGAAAATCATCTCTGATGAAAGATTAGCGGGCAACTGGTGACAAAAATCTAAAGCTTGCTCCAAACTTTCGGAACCAAACCAACTCAAAGGGGCAATTTCTCCCCAACCAATTCGATTATTTTCTCCCACAAGTCGCAGGATAATTCCCGATCGAATATCCCAGATGCCGTGATTTGTTCGCAATGGACGCTTAAACTTTCGCTGATAAGTGCGAAACTCGAATTGATACAGCATTTGTTTTTTTCTTAATCATAAAACTGTCTCACAACTGATCCAAACTTATCAATATTTTCAAAATGGATATTATGGCCAGCTTCTGGTACAATTTCCAGACTAGCGGTCGGACACAAGCTGGCAATTTCGGTATTTATAGTTGTAAATTTATCATCATATTCTCCCGCTAGCAAGAGAAGAGGGATTTGATTTTGTGCGAGTTTTTCCCAGAGAGAGGGCTGGTTGCCGGTTCCCATGTTGCGGAGGGATTTGGCTAACTCTAAGGGATTGTTTGCTAAGCGGGTTTCTATGAGTTTGTCGAAGTTGGGAGAGGTTTTTAAAGATTTGAATAAAGGGATCTCGTACCAGTTTAATAAAAAATCTTTAATGTTGCTATTTTCCAGCTTTTGTGCTAGCTGTAAATCGGCTTGCAGGCGGTGCGATCGCTCTTTTTCTGTCTTCAATCCCGGAGAAGCTGACTCTAACACTACTTTCTCGAATCTTTCGGGAAAATGTAATGTCATGTAAAGTGCTAATCGGCCGCCCATTGAATAGCCCAACAACAAACATTTGTCTATTTGTAAATCATCTAATAACTCTATTAATGCTTTGGCTGTATTTAAAATATTGTAGCAACTTTCGTCGCCGATTACTCGGGTTTCTCCGTGACCTGGAAGGTCAACTGCTAGACAGCAATAACTTTTAGAAAGTAAAGAAATGATGGAATTAAAGTCTTGACAATCGCCGGTGAATCCGTGGAGAAATAAAATTAATTGCTGATTTTTATGACCACTTAGGGAATAGTGAAAGTGATATTTTTTTTTAAATTTATCCATATACAATTATTAGTATAATTACCGTATTTACTGAAATCTAATTTCTGCATCGCTAACAGAGATTACTGCCTGAAAAAAAGTGAGAAAGTCCATACCAATAAGACCGTCTATGCGGAGATTTGGCGGTATATCGTGGGCAACTATCTCAAAAATTTCTATTAGTTGACCCACGCAATTAAACCAAGATACATTAATTACAGGAACATAGATTCTTCCTTGACCTGTAACTAATTCTTGCCTGCGTAAAGGATTGCGCGTATCATAACCGAGATTTTGTAATACTTGAACTGGCAATATTGTGAAGCTAGAGCCCGTATCTACCAATAAACGCACCCGCACAAAATCGCCCCCTTCTCTACTGCCAACAGTTGCTTGCACGGCTAGCAAATTTTGGCCATAACGCAACAAACGGTAAACTTTCTGATAAGCTGGCATTTTCGTTACAACATCACTGCTATGTTATCAGGTATCGAGCCAGTATACTCTATTGCGACAGATTTTCCATTTCTTAATGAAAGCTTACTGTAAATTTCCTCGCGTTCTGTTGCATGGGCTAAAACTTCACCTCGAATCACGCTGAATTCTTCATCTAATTCAGGATTGACGATGAGTACCCACTCATCAGGATAGAGGCTAAAAATTTCTTCTAAACTCATAATTGGGTCGATTTCTCTTTGCGTACTCATGCTTAGATTCTCCTTTTTTACGATTCAATATGAGGTACGGATTGCTGAATTAAAGAAGATTTTGAGAAGTCGTCCAACTCTGCCAACTCCCCCAACTCCCTCAACTTAGCAGACCATACCTCCATTTTACCGAAATTGTTGATTAGCCACTCTACAAAGCAAAGCCCAACGCCAGCAGCAATCCGCTCGAAAAATGCAGCGTAACTGCGATAAACTTAGAGTTGCTGACTTTTGCAGGTTGGTCGTGATAGTCTGTGACATGGCGGCAAAGGTCGATCGCAAATGACAAACTCCCAAAAATCAACAGCGTCCAAATTGGGAACATTCCCAAAGCCACAAATAGCACAGTCAAAGCATAAACGCTGCCGCACAACCACTGCAACAACTCGGCACCTTTTTTCGTACCCAGTCGAACAATCGGCGATTTTTTACCCGCCGCCAAATCGTCCGCAATTTGATGAAAGTGGGAACAAAACAAGATGATACTCGTAGTAATTCCCACGATTACCGAAGCCGCCAAATTAGTTGCAGACCAAGTTTGAGTCTGACTGTAATAAGCAGCGGCGAAGGCTAGCGGCCCAAAGGTAAAAAAGCAGATGATTTCCCCCAAACCCTTATAGCCAAGACGAAACGGAGGCCCTTGATAAGTGTAGCCGAGAGCACAGCATAAAACTACTAGCAAAATTACTGTTGGGTCTTTTTGCCACCAGCTTAGGGCGCAGATTCCCGACACCCCGACTGCTAAAAACAGATTTGCCAGCCAGAAAATTAAAGCTTTATTTCCGGTTAAGTTAACTAGGGAATGCGCTTTGTTTTTATCGATGCCTGTTTCCGAGTCAAATACATCATTGCTGAGATTCAGCCATGCTATAATCAAAATGGCTGACATTAAAAATGTCGAAAAAATTGACGGATTAATCGTTTTAGTTTCGGCAAAAGCAACGGCAGTTCCTACTGAAATAGGAATCACGGCAACGCTGTACATGGGCGGCTTGATTGCCGCCAGCCACAATTTACTATTTGGACGTTCAATTAACTTTGTTGTCATTACACAAACTTGATGCAATTGATAGCAGCTTAGTGATTTTACAATGTTATTGGTGAATAATGTTTACTCTGTTTGACACTCCCTGACCTAAAGGACAGGGATTCTTAATTCAGCGACTGACCTTAAAATGTTGCGTCCTTTCGGCAATACTCAAACTTTTTAACCGTAGAAATCCTACCAATTAACGAGCCTGATTCGCAGTCACCCCAGAGGGTCTATCTCCAAAAGCGTACTAGGATATTTACCTAGAATTCGGGTATGCCCTACCCTACTTAACAAAACTAAATAGTTTGTTTCTCTGGTTAAAGGAACTGTGTTAAGCCCCTAGCTGTTTATAGAGTTTTCGCAGCTCTTTGTCCCCCGGTTTACGCCTAAAAGTGTGTCGTTAACTGTTTTTATTCACGATGGCGAAGGAGTTTAACCTTGACCAGTCTAGTATACTAGAAAATTCCTGACTTTTAGGAAGGAATTTAATAAATTAAAGCCGTCCTAGAAGGACAGGGTTTTAGACCCAATTTCCTTGATAAGGTTGAGTGCGTGCGGGGCATCCGTTGAGAGGCTGTGAAGGTGCTCAAAGGCTTGAAGTAGCCCGTCTGCAAACCTTTGTAGGGGCGATCGCATGAGAGTCGAGATTTAGTTGCTCAATCTTAAAGTTTTATGTATAAATGTTTCGCTCGATCGCGCGCTAGTGTGTTTTCGCCCCGCTGCTGAGCCCAAACTTTCCGGGAAACTCGAAAGGTCATGTTTTGCGATCGCCCTCCCGTGCTTAGATCGAAATAGGGGTTTTAGCCGGACAAACCCACACTCTATCTGACAAA
>Ga0247774_1000816_pt1 | contig 15763 bp, 7 predicted proteins | sample UWRJL001104B6_FD_179933 | JGI IMG/M metagenome (GOLD analysis project Ga0247774, IMG submission 179933) | Plant litter microbial communities from Arlington Agricultural Research Station in Wisconsin, United States - UWRJ-L001-104B-6 | ecosystem: Environmental > Terrestrial > Plant litter >... | reverse complement strand
CTGTACGGGGAGCCGAAGTCACTTGGTACAAAGCTTTAATTGCAGCTTCGCTTTCTCGCAGTTCTTGTTCTGTTTGCTTGCGCACGCTGATGTCGCGGGAAATGCCGATAATTTCTTGCACGGCGCCGGTTTGGGGATCGCGGATTGTGCGGCTGGTGGTTTCAAACCAAATGTATTGGCCATCTTTGTGGCGGATGCGGTAGCTGACAGTGTAAGTAACTGGGAGCGCCAGGACTTTCGAGTGAGCTTTGGCGATGCTTTCTAAATCGTCGGGGTGAAAATAATCGTTGGGGACGGCGCCGACGAGTTCCGAAGGTTCGTATCCCAGCAAAGCGCGGCTGGCGGGCGACACGTAAATAAATATGCCTTCGGGGTTGTGTCTGGTAATCATGTCGGTTGAGTTCTCTGCCATCAACCGATAGCGGTCTTCGACTTCAATACGTTCGACTTGAGAATTGCTCAATGCTTCTAGCATTCGGTTGATGGTGTCGGCTAAGCTTGCGAGTTCATCTCCTCCGGCCATATGAACCCGCAAGTCTCGGTCACCGCTGTCTGCGATGTTGCTGACGCTGGTGCTCAAGGAAGCCAATCTCGCCAAGACTAATTTTTCTAGCAACAGCAGGGCGATCGCGCTAAATATTAAACCTACTCCCAGTGTTGATAAGGTAAACAGCTCCAAGGTAGCCTGACCTTGGCGGTAGATGATCCGCTCTGTCTCTACTCGCACCTGCAGCGCTAGGTTGCCGTGGATGTCGCGAATCAGGGCGTATCCTGCGACTAAGGTGTCGCTGACGGGCTCCACTAAAATTTCTACTGATTTGAGGTTGGAAATTTTGAGTTTGATATTTTCCAAATCCTGTTTAGATCGAGCCATCGCCTTGGCGCCTTGCCCGGAGTTGTTCCCGGCTCCCACTTTAAAATCTAAACTCGGCAATGTAAAATCCACTGACAGGTGAATCCGTTCTGAAAGTAAAGCGATTTCGCTGCTGTCGAGGTAGCGTCCCAGGAGCAGCGTCCCGCGCGGCGGGCCTTCGGCGTTGCTGTTGAATATCGGCCTTGAAGCAATCAGCAGCGTGGCTTCTGGCAAGGTGAGGACGGCTGTTTTGGCCGCTCTGCGAGCTCCTCCTACTGTCGAGGAGTCTAGCAGGGCGTCGGTCAACTGCTGTTTTAAGCTTTCGGGAATCGGGATTTCGGTTTGGGATTGCAGGTCGAAACCTTTGCTGAATATCGTGTTACCGCTGGAGTCCAGCAGCACTAATAAGTTTAGTCTCAAGTAAACAAATGTCGAATCGACGAAATTTGACTTGACAAAGTTTTCGTCCCGTGTATTGACGAAAGAATAAGTATCGTCCCACTCCGCGTAATCTTGGGCGCTGGTGTTTAAACTCGACAATTCCTCATCTAATGCGTCCAAAGCCCGCGCAACATCCTGGCGGACGTACTGTGCCTCCAGGTTGTGAAAATCGTGCAGCAAAATGGTTGATGCAGTGGCATAGAGAACCATAATCAGGCTGATCAGCGCTGCACCGATGATTAATAGTGTTTTTTTTCGGAGTTGCATGGCGTCGCCCTCCTCACGGTGCTACTAGGCAACTAGCCCGGAGAGGTTTGAGACGTAGGTTGTTTAGCATTGGCGATCGCAGGGCCTGCGTGTTTTGACTTTTCTGGGCTGACGAAAGCAAAGCCCTTGGTATTTCCAAGGTATGCGGTATTTTGCCCCCTACAGTCAGTGTAGTATTTTCACGGCTTTTGTTTCCGATTATGCACAACCTATGACCTACAAGTTATGACATGACGATCGGCCTTTTCACAAGAAACGGGCGATCGAACTCAAAACAGTTTGCGTTTGATACTGACGCTGCAGCAGGCGGCGGGCGGTTGGGGGAACAGGTGTGCTGGGTTGAGAACCCTAACTATTACTATACCTAAAAAATATTTAGGAGACAGCGGACTGGCGCGTCGAGTTTGGCGCGCCAAAAGGTTCTCATTCCAGGAGGTTTTTTGATTTTTGTCCTGCTATAGCAATCCTTGCAATAATTGTGGAATTGGTCGAAAAGCCAATGAAAGCGTCGAAGCCTGAACCTGGTTGATAAGTGACGAAAAAATTGCTAATTCAGAGCCAATTAATATCCGCCGACTTGGACTTTACATCCGGAAATAAAATATAAAATCAAAAAATGATGCTTTTCACTTTTCTATTTTGAAGGAATCAAAAATGCTAACTAAGATGTATAAATTCACAGTTGGCACTATCCTCAATAAACCGGTAGGAGCGGGTTTACCAATAACCTTAAATCGTACCAACAAATTTAATAAACCCGTTCCCACTCCCGAGACAATCCTTTACTAACATTAGTGCCCGATCTCAGTATAAACTCAGATCGGGCACTATCTGCAATCCGATCGCAACTTGAGTCTTTTTTATCGGATGACGGCTAAAGCACCGGCGCCTGCTGCTGCTGCTGCCGAGGTGAGAGCGGTGAAAAACAGCCACCAAGAGGCAACTTCTGCTGCTTTCCGGGTTTCTTCGGCTTGTTTTTCGGCTTGCACTTTGATGCTTTCGAGGCGAAGCTGCGCCTCTTGCTGCAAGCGTTCTGCTCTTTGCAAGACGCTGTTGCGGCTTCTTTCAATTTGGTCGATCAAGCGGTTGGCATCTGCTTCGGAAATGTCCTCCCGGGAACTGATGAGTGCTACTAAAGTATCGCGGTTGAAATGACCCAGCCGGTCGCGCAAAGCGTCAAATCCGGCTTGCGGGTCGTCAAATAACTTCCGCACGTCCCGCGTAATGCCTTCGTAGTTTAGTTCTGGGCGATCGAGCGAATTGAGGTAATCCCGAACTTTTCCGAGAATCCCGTCAATTACCGACTGAATACGCTCCTGTATTTTCTGAATTTGCAGTTGGAACTCGTCGCGCACCGACAAAATCCCATCGACAATGCGATTGGCTTCTGCTTCAGAAATATCCGGCCGCTGAGACAGCAGAGAAACAACTGTAGCTCGATCGATGTGTGACAGGCGCTCGCCCAAACTGTAAGCGCCGACTTTCGGGTCGTGTAGCAGCAGTTGCAAGTCGCGCTTGATGGCTTCGGGATTTAATTCATCCTTGCCCGTATTGCGCAAATAATCTTCTAAAACAGCCTGAAAATCCTGCACTTGGGTTTGCACCCGCTTTGCCAAACGGCGAGGCGCTTTCACAATCGAGCCAAGAGTATCCTGCACTTGGTCGATAATTTGATTGACTTGTTCCTCGCTCAAATCTTGTCTCTGAGAAAGCAGTTTTACCAAAGTATCGCGATCGACCTGAGACAGGCGGCCGCGCAGCGCTAAAGCTCCTTCTTTGGGATTTTCCAGCAGTTTTGTCAAATCCCGCTTAATCCCTTCTGGATTGAGTTCTGATTTGCCAGTATTGCGCAGGTAATCTGCAAGGGCGGTGGTGCTTTGGTCGTACTGATCCTTAGCTTTTTGGGCCAACTTTTGCGGCGCCTGCAGCGCGCTGTGCCAAGTTTCTTCGGCGCTGTCGATCAGCTGATTTACTTGGTCTTCGCTGAGGTCTTTCCGCTGAGATAGCAATTTTACCAAAGTATCGCGATCGAACTTAGAAGCTCTAGATCTCAGAGCCCACATTCCCGCTTCCGGGTTTTCCAGCAGCGTTTTCAAATCGCGCTTGATGCCTTCGGGATTGAGTTCTTCTTTGCCCGTAGACTGCAAGTATTCTTGTACTCTTTGCCACTGATTGTCTACTCGGACTTGCGCTGCTTCTTGCAGACCTTTAGCATCTGCTAAAACTACATCTCGCGTCCTTTCCAACTCTTGAACAATATGTTCTACTTCCTGAATTCCGAAGTTGTCGCGGCCTCTGAGAATTTCCACGAAACGGTCGTGGGTGTAAGGAGCAAGCCGATCGCGCAACTGTTCGTAACTAGCGTCGGAATCCTCTAAGATTTTTTTGAAATTGCTCCCGATACCTGCTGCTGTCAGTTCCTCTTTCGCCGTCAGCTTCAAATAAGTTTCCACCCGCCACTGCAAATCGCGAGCTTTTTCTTGCTCCTCGGCAAAGCTCACCGTTTGTAAAACTCGCTGTCTAATTGCTTCTAATTCCTGGGAAATTTCTTTAATTTTGTCTTGGGTAAAAACGCCTCTACTGGCCAGGATTTCCGCAAAATTCGCCTGTTTTAGTTTTTCTAATTCGCGGCGCACAGTTCCCGGATCTGCCGTAGGATCGTAGAGCACGTCACGAAATTCGCGCTCGATCGCTTGCGGGTTCATCTGCCACGAATAAGTATTGAGCAAGTAGTTTTCTACGTCGGCGCGAATTGGGCTGTAAGTTTGGGGTTCACCTTTTACTTGAGCAGTAATTTTATCAGTTTGCAGGCTAACTTTGTCTTTAGCTGCTTTGAGCTGACCGACTACTTTTTCCACATCCAAGTCGGAAATATCCGTGCGACCCAATACTATTCCCATTAAAGCATTGATTGCCATTGTCGTTGCTTGGGACATCATGGTCGGGCTTTGTCCGGAATTTTGACCGCCCAGATTACCGAGGACTTTTTCTACCCTACTTGTTAGTGTATCTGAGACCAAATCTCCGGGTTTTGCAGATTTGAGATAGTCTACTAATTGGGCGATGCCGTCTGATTGCAGCCCTTGTTTTCCTACTTGTTTCCAAGCATCTTGGAGTTGGTCTACAATGCGGTTTACGTCGCGTTTTGATAAGTCCGATCGCGAACTTACTAAATCTACGAGAGTTTGCCGGTCGAGATTCGGCAAACTCTCGCCAGCAATTGCTTTGAGTTGGGGATCGTTGAGCAATTTTTCAAATTCGCTGCGCATCCCTTTGATGTCTAATTCAGGCGGTTTGAGGCTTTGGATGTAATCTTCGACGTTTTCGCGCAAGCTTGTGGGGTCGATCGCGCTACCTAGTTCGTGGCCCACTGCTGCTGCTGCTGCTTTGGCTGTGGCGACAACTTGGTTGCTGGCTGCTTTTGCGCCGATGGCCGAGGCTGCGGTGCCGACAATCGCTTGAAAGCCTGATGTCGCGGTGTTGACGACGGAACCGATCAAGGAACCGACGGTGGTGGAGCTCACCCAGACGAGCATTGAGAAATAGGTTGCCCACACGACTAAACCGACGATCGCACCTAAACCGGGACTGGTAATCAAGCTGAGCTTAACTGCCAGCAAGCAAGCAAAGAATAGGGCGATGGTGACAGTGATTAGCGTCCAAGTACCTACCTTTCGGCCGATGTGGCGGACTGGCGAGCTCCCGCTATCCGACTGGTGGCCGTCGTCGTCATGGGATTGTCCCATGTAGGAAAGGCCTGCAGCTACTGATAAATTTGTTAGCAAGAGTTGGAAAGCGCAGGCGAGCACGACTCCAGCTATTAAAGCGATAAAAAATTGTGGCCCGGAATAGAGGAGTGCTGCGTCTTCTACTCTGTTTGTAGTAGTCCCCTGTACTCCCACTTGGGCCAGCCAGAACCCGATGTTATACAGTTGTGGATTTATTGGCAAATTTTGATACATAGTATATTCCTCGTTAAGGAGTGGGTGCGCGCGATCTTTGGCGCGAGTTAACCAATGTATAGTTTTAGACTCATGCCCCCAATGGCAAGCATCCCCTTATTGACGAGCTAAAGCATCCCCCTACAGTTGGAATTGTAGAAATATGTCTGCGGCAGGCTGTCACTTTAGGGAGATTTGTGCTATGTAACTTGGCAGTGGTTAAGTTATTAGTTCTTAATTATGAGTAAAATGCCCTGCGGCACACCCGAGATTGATAGTAATGGGGGTAAGTCTGATTAAAATAATCGCAGAGGAAAATCTTTCGTAGAGCAAGACTTAAGTGCCAAATAGTTCGCTGAAATTATCCATAGTTAATCGTTGGGGAGAAGTTCTATGTTTGCCGTTAAACGCGCGCTCAAATTGAATAACAACGAAGCGACCTTGATGGCAAGACACGCAGGATTTCGGCGAGTGGTCTTTAATTTTGGGTTGAGTTTGCGAACCCAAATGTATAGCGAGGGGAAACTTACAGACGCGAAGGTACTCAATGAAGTCAAAAAAGTTCTTACCAACCACGTCAAGAAAAAGCCTGAATTCGGTTGGATGAACCATTTGTCTAGTCGAGTTTATCAAAATGCTCTGATTGACTTGAAAGATGCTTTTAGTCGGTATCGATCTGGAAAAGCAGGTCATCCGAAATTTGCTAGTCGCCGGGACGGTCAATCTTTTACAGTCGATTCGTCTAACGGCAAAGTTTTGCTAAACGCTGGCAGCACTATTAAGATTCCTACCTTGGGAACTTTTCGACTTTATGAACCACTAGAATGCGGCTTTGTCTCTCAAACTTTTACTATTTCAAAAAAAGGAAGTCGCTGGTTTGTTTCCTTCTCAGTTGATGCAGAACCTCTACCAGTTCAACAACCTGAAAGCTCTGTAGGAATCGACTTAGGCATCAAATATGCGGCCACGCTGTCAAACCGCCAGGTCTTTGATGCACCAAAACCGTTGAAAGCCCGTGCGAAAACCAAACTTGCTACCTTGCAGCGCAAAGCATCAAAACAGGTAAAAGGCTCCCAAAACCAGCGTAAAACCTACAATAAAATTAGCCGACTCCACGCGCGGATAGCTCGCATTCGTCTAGATTTCCTTCACAAGTTAACAACTCATTTAGCTAAAACTTTTAAGCTAATCAAGATTGAAGACTTGAACGTTAAAGGCATGATGGCGAATCACAAGTTAGCTGGGGCAATATCCGACTTAGGTTTTTACGAGTTTAAACGTCAGCTCGACTACAAATGCCTTATGTATGGAGCGAATTTAGTGCTAGTCGGTCAATGGTTTCCTAGCTCTAAAACTTGCTCGAATTGTGGCAATAAAAAAGATATGCCATTAAGCATTCGGACTTTTGACTGTCCTGCTTGTGGCATATCTTTAGATCGTGATTGGAACGCCAGCATCAATATTTTGAATTGGGAACCCTCGGCTTGAGGGGGATAGCCTACTTATCTTGGGATTAGCCGTCTACCCAACAGCGTTGTCAGTGAACACGAATTGTGTCTAAAGATGGTTTTAGGCAAGTTTAGGTAAGTTTTATAAAGCAGTCAACACAGAAGCCGAGACAAATTGTTCATAATTCATCTACCCATGCCATAGCACATTAGCTTTCAAGGAATTCGATCGTGCAGCCAGAAAGTCATGCAATTATTATTGGTGGCAGTTTAGCAGGACTGTTGGCCTCTAGAGTATTAGCAAAACACTTCGATCGAGTAACTATTGTTGAACAAGATTTTTTGCCAGAAAAACCCGCACCTCGCCCCGGTATTCCTCAATCCCGTCACCTTCACATCTTTTTAAATCGGGGAAAAATGATCCTAGAAGAGTTTTTTCCCGGCTTGGAAAAGGAACTCGTAGCTGCTGGTGCTCCAAATTTAGATCCGAGGTCGATCGGGTGGTTTAGTCCGGCGGGTTGGGCCCCGCAATTTAGCCCGGATCTAAATGATTTAATTATGTTCAGTCGGGATTTACTTGATTGGCAAATTCGCCGCCGCTTGGCTGAAAATACGAACGTGCATTTCCTCGAAGGAGGCACAGTAACGGGGTTGCTGGCGAATGCCTCGCGCACGGAGGTTGCTGGGGTGTCGGTGCGTTTTCGCGATCGCCACAACCCCGGCAACATCCATGCAGAGAATTTGTATGCAGAGTTAGTAGTCGATGCTGGTGGCAAAGTTTCCAAAACACCTAAATGGTTGAAAAGTTGGGGCTGGGAACCTCCGCAAGAAACCGTTATCAATGCTTTTGTCGGCTATGCCAGCCGCATCTATAAATGCAGCGGTAAATTGTCAGACACAGCGCCAGTATTTGTCTCACCAGCACCGCCATTTCGCACCCGTGGCGGTGCAATTTTCCCGATCGAAGGCAATCGCTGGCTGGTGGGTCTCGCCGGGGGCGGTCGCGATTATCCCCCCGCAGACGAAGCAGGTTTTCTAGAATTTGCCCGCAGTCTGCCAGCCCCGACAATTTATCATGCGATTAAAGACGCAGAAGCAATAACACCTGTTTATAGCTATCGAGGTACAGAAAACCGTTTGCGCCACTACGATCGCCTCTGGCGTTATCCTGAAAATTTAGCAGTTATCGGTCATGCAGTTTGCGCTTTCAACCCAGTTTACGGCCAAGGAATGACGGTTGCTGCTGTGGATGCTCAGATGCTAGATAAATGTTTGCAAAAGCAAAGAGAGCGGTATCCAGAAGGCGATTTAACAGGCTTTGCGCGACAATTTCAACAAAAACTAGCAAAATTACACACTATTCCTTGGACGTTTGCCATCAGTCAGGATTCCCGCTATCCGGGAATTGAAGGTGCAAAACTAAACCTCGCTACGCGGCTGACAATTGATTACATGGATCTGGTGTTAAAAGTGCTGGTTTCAGATGCTAAAGTTTGTCAAGCATTTTTGGAAGTTCTGCACATGATTGAGTCGCCGGCTGTACTTTTTCATCCCAGTATTGCGGTTAAGGCGATCGGGCAATTAGTCACCGTCCGGCATTCGGCAAAAGGCAGAGCGCAGAATTAATAGAAAGAGTTTACACGGAGTGCGCCCAGGACGGCTGATATTATGTCCGCTAGAACCTGCCGGATCGAATTGGTTTGTAGAGAGGAATGAAGTCCTCACTACTTGCCTTGTAACGGTTATTTTAGCGGACATAATATCAGACAATTCGGAAATCGTTAACAGCAATTAAGCTGGCATTGACTCCAGTTAACGAAGCAATTACTTCTGGACTTCCTTTCAACTTAATCAGCGCGCTGTTATTGTCCTGACTTATGTCTAACTGGTCAAAACTCAGACCCCCCGACAATCCTATGAAATCCTGACCTTGGACAAAATCAGAGATAATATCGAATCCGCTGACGACTCCTAAGACAAAAGTGTCGTTGCCCAAACCTCCGATGAGGCTGTCGTTCCCTAACTCTCCCGACAAGAAATCATCGCCAACGCAGCCGAGTAAGGTATCATTCTCTTCACCGCCGTAAATTGTATCGTTTCCTTCGCAGCCGTCGATTAAGTCGTTATTCTCGTTGCCGCTTAGGAAGTCATCTCCTGCACCGCCGCACAAAGTATCGTCTCCGAGTTCTCCGAAGAGAGTATCATTGCCTTGGCTGCCTAGAATTAAATCCTCAGCTTTTCCGCCGGATAGGATATCGTTTCCTTTGCCACCGTCGATAAAATCATTACCTCGATTGCCCGAGATTAAGTCATTATTTTCTTGGCCGGAAATTGAATCGTTGCCCTCATTCCCAAAGATTAGGTCTTCACCCAAACCACCAAGAAGGATGTCGTTTCCTTTGCCGCCAAATAAGAGGTCGTCTCCCTTGTGGCCGTCCATGAAATCATTGTCTTGATTGCCGTTGAAGATATCTTTAAATTCCCCACCAAATAGGTTGTCGTTGCCAGTTAAAGCATCAAAGATATTGGGACTGTTGCTGCCAAAATAGGCGTCATTACTGGGAGTGCCAATTAGAAGACCGGGACCACCATTGATAATATTATCAATTTGTTGGTTGGGTTTGTTGAGATTGGGATACTCAATTTGAGCGCAAAGGCAATCTGTATCGGGAATGTTAACAGGTGTCGGCGTGGGTACGGGTGCAGGTGTCGGCGTGGGTACGGGTGGAAATGTCGGCGTGGGTACGGGTGCAGGTGTCGGCCTGGGTACGGGTGGAGGTGTCGGCCTGGGTATGGGTGCAGGTGTCGGCGTGGGTACGGGTGCAGTTGGTGTGGCTGTGACTGTGGCCGCTATGGGGAAATCAAAGGGATTTTCGTCACTATCATTATTGACAAATTGCAGCGTACCTGTTTTATTTCCTGCTGCTGTCGTATCTACTTGAAGAAGCAAATTAGCACTCGCGCCGGCGGCAACAGTTGCAGGTAAGTTTCCCACACTGCTAAATCCGGTTGGTAAGGTAAGGTTGCTGAGGTTTAAAACCCCTGTACCGAGATTTTTAACGGTAAAGGTTTTGTTGAGAGTCCCGCCAACTATGACGCTACCAAAGTCGATCGCACTTGTAGTACCATCAACTATATCTGTTGTCCCATCTAAAACTTGAATTTCGGGTAAGGGTACGGTTGTGACTGTGGCCGCTATGGGGAAATCAAAGGGATTTTCGTCACTATCATTATTGACAAATTGCAGCGTACCTATTTTATTTCCTGCTGCTGTCGTATCTACTTGAAGAAGCAAATTAGCACTCGCGCCCGGGGCCACAGTTGCAGGTAAGTTTCCGACACTGCTAAATCCGGTTGGTAAGGTAAGCTTGCTGAGGTTTAAAACTCCTGTACCGAGATTTTTAACGGTAAAGGTTTTGTTGAGAGTCCCGCCAACTATCACGCTACCAAAGTCGATCGCACTTGTAGTACCATCAACTATATCTGTTGTCCCATCTAAAACTTGAATTTCTGGTATCGGAGTTACGTCATTATCGGTATTAGTCACCGCGACATCGGTTGCATTAAATCCGTTGTAATTAGGGTCGGTACTGGTAGCGGCAGCGGTGACAATGTTATAGGTTTTATTCCCATCTACTAGATTGTCATCAACTCCAGTGGCGGTGACTGTTTGTGCAACATTCCAATTAGCAGAAGTGAAAGTGACTGAAGTTGGGGAAACTGTTCCTTCGGCCGTGTTATCGCTGGTTAAACCTACAGTCACATCAGCCGTGGGTTGACTGTTGAGTTGAACTGTAAATGTGGCTTTACCACCCGCCTCAGTCGTAGTTAATCCTGTGGTCGGTGTGATAGTAATACCAGCAGTACCCTGGTCAGTAATCGTCACACTTTGGTTAGTGGTAGTGCCTAACCCTATCCCGGTTGACGGGTTGCTAATTGTTAAAGTAGCTGTTTCCGCACCTTCGACAATATTATCATCATTAACTGTGAGGGTTACTTGCCCCGTATTACTTCCATTTTGGATATTTATTTGAGTGGGAATAGTACCAGTAAAATCCGCCGCACTAGCAGTACCCGTTAATGCTAAATCAATGGTTTGATTGCCGACGACATTACCTTCTGCAGTGGCGGTAAAGGTAATAGCTGTTTTCCCGGCTTCGCTGGCAGTAGTTGTGCTGGCAGTGAGGTTAACTTTCGGTGCTGGAATGGTAATATTAAAAGTAGCTTTGTCCGAAATGTCAACACCACCATTCAACGTGCCGCCGTTATCTTGCAGTTGTACTTCAACCGTAGCAGTTCCCGGTTGACCGTTGGGAGTGTAGGTGAGCGTGCCATCATTTGCTACAGTTGGTGCAGTGGTAAATAAAGTATTGCCGCTGGTAATGTTAACCGTGTAATTCTTAACAGCTTGAGTGGTTGCTTCATCGGTTGGGCCGAAAGTAACGCTATTTACCCAACTTGGGACGGTTTGAGTTGTGTTTGTCCAAGATGTTAGGGTTTGGTTGCCTAAGTTAGTGAAACTGGGTTTGTCGTTGACTGGATTAACGGTAATGGTAAAGTTTTTTACGGAGGAAGTATCAACTCCATTGTCAACAATGCCGCCACTGTCTTTAACAACAACATCAAAGGTGGATGTACCATTTGCGTCAGGGGCGGGAGTATAGGTGAGGTTGCCACTGGCATCTATTGCGGGTAACGTCGCAAATAAGCTGGGGGTGCCGATGTTGCTGACAGTGTAGGTAGCGGTTTGGGCGGATTCGTCGGCTGCGCCGGGGTTGAAGGTGGCCCAACTCGTTACTGTTTGCGCCCCGCTGTCTTCGTTGACGGAGGTTGGGTTGGTGGCGGTGAAACTGGGAATATCGTTGACGGGGGTAACGGTGATGGCTACGGTGTCGGTGGCCGTGCTGAAGGCAGTTATGCCCCCGTTGTTAGTGGTGTCAGCGGTGCTGCCGTTGACGCCAGAGAAGCTATCCCAGGCGCGGAAGGTGAGGCCGTTGGTGAGGGTGCCGTTGTAGTCGGCGCTGGGTTGGAAGTAGAGGCGGGTATCGGGATTGGCGGCGAGTAGGCGAGCGTTGGTATTGGATACGCCAACCAAGGCGTTCCAGTTTGTGCCGCCGTTAGTGCTGTAGAACCAAGTGCCGTTGGTGGTGTCGGCGACGGTGATGGCGATGCCTGCCACTGCGCCAGTGTCGGGGTCGGTGATGTTTGTACCTATAGCAGCCAGGTTGGAAATGAGTGTGCCGACAGCGCCAGTGGGTGCAAGCGCATCTTCTAGGAGGGGGAGGGTGAGGGCGGTATCGGCAAGAACGGGTGCGGTATTGGCGATGATGGTGCCGTAAACATCGTTATTGTCTTGGCTGTTGCCGATACCGTTGGCAGGGGTGGTGGCAGCGGGGGTGCTTGCTTGGTTGGCAGCGTTGTTGGTGGTGAAGGTGGCTCCCAATGTGGTGACAGTGGGTGGGGTAGTTGGCATACCCTGGGGATTGCCATTACTGTTAACGGTGGAAGGAGTCATGGCAAAAATTGCCCCACCTTTGCCTTCACCGGGGTTGTCGCTTGCGCCTGTGCCACCTTCCGCTGAGTTGCTAGTAAAAGTGGCGTTGTTGAGGGTTAAAGTGCCTTGGCGGATAAAGACAGCACCCCCAAAGCCAGCACCACCGCCGCCCAAGCCGATGCCGCCGCTGCCGTCGCCGTCGCCACCGCCAAAGCCGCCCAAGCCGCCGGCGCCGCCGCCGCCCCCGCCAAAGCCGCCGTCGCCGCCGCTCAAGCCGCCGCCGCCGCCCCCGCCAAAGCCGCCGCTGCCGGCGGTGCCGCCCCCGCCGCCGCCCCCGCCAAATCCACCGTCCTTAGCGGTGCCATAGCTACCGCCGAAGCCGCCGCCCAAGCCACCAAAGATACCCCCCTTACCACCGACGCCGGTGTTACTGTTACTGCCGGTGCCACCACCACCGCCATTTTTACCAATTACACCATTCCCCCCGATGGCAGAGTTGTTTGTGAACTTCACATTACTCAGCCTTACCGTCCCGTCAGAAATGAACAGTCCGCCCCCCATACCGGCAGCCCCGCCACCGCCACCGTAGCCATTTCCGCCTTGCGCCCGTCCCCCCGAAATGGTGAGGTTAGATAAAGTGACACTTCCCGACTCGATAAAGAAGGGGCGAACATCGCCGCTATCATTTATATTGTTATCATTGACATCCCCACTGACATTAAACCCACCGCCATTAATTACAATATTGCTCTTAATGGGGATGGTGGGATCTGCGGTAAACCTGACATTATTTCCCACGGTAATAATGTCATCCCCGGCTGCGGTATTCGCTTGATCGATTGCCCAGCTTAGGGTGTTAGGTGCCAGCCCTGTGCCGTCATCGGTGGCGACGGTGACATTAAAAGTTGCCAAACTAAAGTCATAGTTTTGCATTGCCTGAGCATTAAAGGGATTTTTGGCTTCAATGCTGCCAGTTTGTATTTCTAAATCCCAATCGGCCCCTAATTTTGTACTCCCGGTTTTGTCGTTACTTGCGGCAATATCCGCCCCTGTGATTTCGCTGAGTTTTTGAATAAAAGAGATCCCCTCAGCCCCTCTTGTGAAGGGGGATTGGGATTCTTCTTTCCCCTCTGTTGAAGAGATGAGGGCCGGAGCTCCCACTAAATCACAGGCATACCATAAAATGTCGGCATTTTCACTCAAATTTGCTTGCCATTGCTGCAATAAAGTTGAGTAGCTTTCTAAGTTTTCGCTGTTAAGGTAGGTTGCACCAAGTTTTAAACTGGCCTGACTGCCGTGTGAAAGAATATGAACAGCGCTAAGATTAGAAGTGCCGGCGAGTATTTCTGTAATTTGCTCAACGCCATCGCGGGTTTCATCCAGCACCACAACTTGCGTGTCTGTGGGAATGTCGGCTACGAGTTGCTGGTAATTCTGTACAGTCGGATCGACGATGATAATTTGCTTGGCTGCGATATTCATAGATTCAGTCCTGGTTTTAGTGGGAAATTAAGTGAAAAAAAAAGAGGCTTTTTTGTAGCGAAAACGTGCTAACTCCTGAAGAGTTAAACTGGGTAACTTCTCAAGTTCTAAACGGTGAGTTTGTTGATGGCAAAATTACTGCGGGTGTGGGGGCATCCGGAGGTGAAGGATAACCTGCAATTAAAAGCCGATTTTCCTCCGGTGCAGGAACTCAATAAGGTTGTAATACAAGCTCTCTGGGGTGCTCAACCTTTTCAAATGACGGTGCGACCAAAGATTATAAGCCCTGCTATTTTTAGTAAATATGAACCGGGGATGAAGTATGGAACACATATTGATACTGCCCTGATGGGTGCTGAAAATTATATGATGCAGACGGATATTTCTGTGATGATGTTTTTGAGTCCAGCATCCAGTTACACTAGGGGAGAGTTGGTGATAGAAAGTCCGCATGGTTAGCCCTCGGTAAAATTGGAGGCTGGAGCCTTGGCTGTCTATCCTTCTACATCTTTGCATCGCGTTGAACTGGTGACGCAAGGTGTTAGGTTTGCGGCAGTTAGTTGGGTGCAAAGCCCGATCCGCGATGCTCATCAGCGGGAGATTTTGCTTGATTTGGATACGGCGGGGCAAAGCATTTTTGAAAAACATGGAAACACTCCTGAATTTGACTTTATTTGTAATAATTTTACCAATATATTACGCCTGTGGGCTGACGTTTAAAGTTGTTTATGCCCTTTTTATTGCCCCTTAATTTCTCTGTGGTGACAATGACACTGGCTTTACTCTAACTTGATTAGACCCAAAAACATAAGCCCTCACATAGCTCAAACAAATCGGGCAGTAAAATCGTTTTTTTAGGTTTAAAATCGACTAGGTCACGCACTTGATGTAACCCTTGTGTTTTCTGCTTTTTATCAAATTCTGGCTCTTTATTATATTGAACATTATCCAAATCATGATTAAAAGGCTCTTAGCCAATAAATTGATAAATTAGCGACATCGTTTTACCAGGCATTATGGTTAATAGCTCATATTCTACCAGTAGAATAGATGCACTTTGTTCGCTGTAAAAAGCTTCTTTAAGGGCGTTATAAGCATAACCCACTAAACCCGAACTTTGACTTAATGTTTGGGTGCGACTGTAAACTGTAGCCCGTTCTGCTGGATTATTAAATAACCTGGAAATATCAAAGGGGTTGCGCCGAATCACTAACTCAATGCTGTCCATTATCCAAGGGATATTTCTGACGCAGCAAATCACTTTTGCTTCGGGAAATAGTTCCCGAATTAATGGCAACTTGCTGCACCAAAGGCGATTGGTGTCGAAGATGATTTCTTTGTCAGCTTGCGGGTGGTAATAAGCTGAAAAGATGCTCTGAATCCGAGCCCGTTTTTGTTCAGGGGAAATGAACGCGGAAAACTCATTGTCTTCGCTCATGGCTTCCCACATTCGCTCTACTAAACCCCCCACGGGGCTAGTCATGGCGGCGTGAAACCGGGGGTTTTTTCGCAGGATGGCTGCTAGTAAGGTAGAGCCTGAAAGCAGCAATCCCGAGATAAAGTGGGCTTTCTGGGGCATCCAGTTGGAATATGTTTAAGGTTGGTAAGTAGTCTGCATTGCACACTATTGACTTTCAATAATCTCTGGAGGAAAGACAGTGCCTCCAGCATCTGAGACGGTATCTGCTTTAAGTTGGATGTTGCATAACTTTACGGAATTACCGCCGAGTTTATTGCAAAAGCTATCTTGCGGTAGATGGCAGTCTCCTTCGTTCATTATTATAGACTCGCGAGTTGGAGAAAAGTGCGATCGAACTCGGCCAAGAATAATGATGAC
>Ga0247774_1000815_pt1 | contig 15769 bp, 13 predicted proteins | sample UWRJL001104B6_FD_179933 | JGI IMG/M metagenome (GOLD analysis project Ga0247774, IMG submission 179933) | Plant litter microbial communities from Arlington Agricultural Research Station in Wisconsin, United States - UWRJ-L001-104B-6 | ecosystem: Environmental > Terrestrial > Plant litter >... | reverse complement strand
CCACCCGAAGGTCGTCGCCACGATCACCGGATCCCCGGACGCCGTCTACACGGACGTCTTCGACCAGGGCCGCCCCATCCTGATCACCGCGGGCGTGGGGCGGACGGTGCGCCTGTGGAACACCGACGCGACGGCGGTCGCCGACCGCCTCTGCGCGACCGCCGGAACCCCGATCACCCGCGCCGAATGGAGCCGCTATCTGCCCGACCGCCCGTACCGTCCTCCTTGTCACTGACCCGGCCCGCGTATCTTCTACGGTGTTCCCGCCCGACCTCGGAACGGAGACACCGGCCATGACGCGCTACCTCGCCAACTGCTCGCTGCTGTTCGCCGAGCTGCCGCTGCTCCGCCGCCCGGCCGCGGCGCGGGAGGCCGGCTTCACGGCGATCGAGTTCTGGTGGCCGTTCGCCGTGCCGGTGCCCGCGGACTCCGCGGTCGAGGAGTTCGTCTCCGCGGTCTCCGACGCGGGCGTACGGCTGGTCGGGCTGAACCTGTTCGGCGGGGACGTGGCCGGGCCCGACTGCGGCGTGCTGTCCATCCCCGGCCGTGCCGGCGAGCTGCGGGACAACCTCGACGTCGCCACCGGCATCGGCGAGCGCCTCGGCGTACGCGTCTTCAACACCCTCTACGGCAACCGTGTCGAGGGCGTCTCTCCCGAGGCGCAGGACGAGACGGCGGCGGAGAACCTCGCGCTGGCCGCCGCGGCGGCCGGGCGGATCGGCGCGAGCATCCTGATCGAGCCGATCAGCGGGCCGAAGCCCTATCCGCTGCGCACCGCCGATCAGGCCGTCGCGGTGGTCGACGCCGCGCGTACGGCCGGCGCGGCCAACGTCGGGTTCCTCTGCGACCTCTACCATCTGGCGACCAACGGGGACGACCTGCCCGCCGCCATCGCCCGGCACGCGGACAAGATCGCGCATGTGCAGATCGCCGACGTGCCCGGACGGGGGGAGCCCGGCAGCGGCGCCCTTGATCTCGACGGCCACCTCGCCGCGTTGCGCGAACACGGTTACGACGGGTGGGTCTCGCTCGAGTACAAGCCGACGACCACGACCGAGCGGAGTCTCCGGTGGTTGCCACGAGAGCGGCGCGCGGCACCGCCGCCGGAGGAGGGAACGTGACCACTGTCGCCTTCATCGGCCTGGGGATCATGGGCGGCCCGATGGCCGCCAACCTGGTGGCCGCGGGCTTCGACGTCGTCGGCCACAACCGTGGCCCGGACAAGACCGAACGGCTCGCCGCCCGTGGCGGCCGGGCCGCCGCGAGCGTCGAGGAGGCGGTACGGGACGCCGACGTCGTCGCCACCATGCTGCCCGACTCCCCGGACGTACGCGCGGTGCTGGCCACGGCGTTCGAGCACGCGCGGCCCGGGACGCTCGTCGTCGACTTCTCCACCATCCGCCCGGACGTGGCGGCCGAACTGGCGGCCGAGGGCGCCGAGCGCGGTCTCCGGGTGCTCGACGCCCCGGTGTCGGGCGGCGAGCAGGGCGCGAAGGACGCGGCGCTGTCGATCATGGTCGGCGGTACGGCCGAGGACTTCGACGCCGCCGGCCCGCTCTTCGCCGCGGTCGGCACGACCGTGGTGCACGTCGGCCCGGCCGGCGCCGGCCAGACGGTGAAGGCGGCCAACCAGCTCGTCGTCGCGGGCACCATCGAACTCCTCGCCGAGGCGATCGTCTTCATCGAGGCCCACGGCGTCGACACCGAGGCCGCCCTGAAGGTCCTCGGCGGCGGGCTGGCCGGCAGCGCGGTCCTGGAGCGGAAGGGCCCGGCCATGCTCGCCCGCGACTTCACCCCCGGATTCCGGATCGAGCTGCACGACAAGGACCTGGGCATCGTCACCGCGGCCGCCCGCGAGGCCGGCGTGGTCATCCCCCTCGGCGCGGCGGTCGCCCAGCTCGTCGCGTCCCTTCGTGCCCAGGGCGACGGCGGCCTGGACCACTCGGCCCTGCTCAAACTCGTCGCCCGGCTGTCCGGTCAGGAGAACAGAGCGCTGTAGCCGTTCAGCGCGGGCTGGCCGCCGAGGTGGGCGTACAGCACCGTGGCGTCCCGGGGGATCTCGCCGCGGCTCACCAGGTCGATCAGCGCGGCCATGGACTTCCCCTCATAGACCGGGTCGGTCACCATGCCCTCCGTACGTGCCGCCAGGCGCATCGCCTCCAGGGTCGCCTCGTCCGGGAGGCCGTACGTGCCGCCGTGATAGCGCTCGTCCAGCTCGATCTCCGGGAGCTCACCGGTGACGCCGATACGGGCCGCGGTGTCCCGCGCGATGCGGGTGACCTGGTCGCGGGTCGCGGAGGGCTCGGCGGAGGCGTCGACGCCGAGTACCCGCCGGGGCCGGTCCCCGGCCAGCGCGGCGAAGCCCGCGACCATGCCCGCCTGGGTGCTCCCGGTCACCGAGCACACCACGATGGTGTCGAAGAAGACGCCGAGCTCGCGTTCCTGCGCGACCAGCTCGTACGCCCACCGCGCGAAGCCCAGCCCGCCCAGCGGATGGTCCGAGGCCCCGGCCGGGATGGCGTACGGGCGGCCGCCGCGCTCCTCGATCTCGCGCAACGCCTGCTCCCAGCTCTCCTTCACCCCGATCCCGAACCCGGCCCGTACGAGCCGGATCTCCGCGCCCGCGAGCCGGCTGATCAAGATGTTGCCGACCTTGTCATAGACCGCGTCCGGCCAGTCGACCCAGCTCTCCTGGATGAGCACGCAGCGCAGGCCCGCCCGTGCCGCCACCGCGGCGACCTGGCGGGTGTGGTTGGACTGGACGCCGCCGATGGAGACGAGCGTGTCGCACCCCTGCGCCAGGGCGTCGGCGACGAGGTACTCCAGCTTGCGCGTCTTGTTCCCGCCGAAGGCGATCCCGGAGTTGCAGTCCTCACGCTTGGCCCAGATCGCGGCGCCGCCCAGGTGGCCGGTCAGCCGGTCGAGCCGGTGGAGGGGGGAGGGGCCGAACAGCAGCGGGTACCGCTCGAATGAGGTGATGGACATGACGGGCTCCCAGTCGTCAGCGGGCGAGGTCCTCCAGTGACTCCCAGATCCGGGCCGTGACCCGGACCGCGGCCACGACGTCGCCGCCCGCGCAGGCGTCGATGAGCTCGTCGTGGCGGACGGCGGACCGGCGTCCGGAGGCCGGTCCGAACCGCACGCGTTCGATCCGGCGGATCAACGGCGTGTAGCGCTCGATCGTCGCGGCGGCGGCCCGGTTGGCGGCGACACGTACGAGGACGTCGTGCAGCGCGTCGTCGGCCGTCATCGCCGCGTCGACCTCGCCGGCGCGTACGGCGGCGGCGAAGCGGCGGTTGGCCGCCCGCATCTCCTCGACCTCGTCCGGTGTGAGCCGTGGCACCGCGGTCCGCGCGGCCAGCTCGTGCATGGCGCGTACGACGGCCGCGGCGTCACGTACGTCGCCCGGATCCAGCGGCGTGACCCGCGTGTAGCTCTGGGGTTTGGTCTCCACCAGGCCCTCGCCGGTGAGCCGGGCCAGCGCATCGCGTACGGGGGCGCGGGAGAGCCCGAGCCGCGCGGCGAGGTCCGCGTCGCGTACGGACGCGCCGGGCGCGAGCTCGCCCCGCACGATCGCGTCGCGGATCGCCTCGTACGCCGACTCGCGTAGCAGCGTGCGACGTACGGGCTCCATGACTGAAATGTTAGATGTCAATCCGCTCCGCGACAAGAGGCCGGCCGGCCCGTTACAGGGCTCAGGCGTCCCGTGGGCTCCGCCGTCCGACGGTCAGCCGGGCGACGAACGTGGCGGTCAGCCGGGGCCGGCCGAGCGAGTCCAGCCGGTGCCCCACGCGGGCGAGGAACTCTTCGCGCCGGGCCTCGCCGAGAGCGTGCGTGCCCGACTGGGTCGCCAGGTTGGCGAGGTAGTCCTCGGCGCTGTAGAGGACCTGGAACGGGTAGCGCAGGCTCGCGATCTCCTCGAACAGGCCCGCGGCCTCGGGCGGGAAGTGCCACCGGCCGATCTCTTCCGGCGGGGGCGGCGGCTCGCCCTCATGGCCCACGGCCCGGTAGTCCTCCTGCGCGTCGGTCCAGAAGCGTCCGGCGTCCGCGGGCCGTGCCCACAGGCATCCGGCCACGGCCATGGCGCCCCCGGGCCGCAGCAGCGCATAGGGCTTGGCGTAGCGATACGGCGGGTCGATCCAGTGCAGGGAGTTGACCGCCACCACCGCGTCGACCGGGGCGGCCGGTGGCCGCCAGTCCTCGAACGAGCAGGTCACCACCTCGGCCGGGGGGAACCCGGCCAGCCGACGGCGGGCGACCGCCGCCAGCTCGGCGCCCGGCTCGAGGGCGGTGACGGCCGGCCCGCGCCGGGCCAGCGGCACGGTCGCCTGCCCGGTGCCACAGCCGATCTCGATCACCCGGTCCGCCGCTCCGAGGCCGGCCCGGTCGATCAGGTCGTCGAACAGCTCCGGCGGGCAGACCGGCCGGGTGCGCTGGTAGTCCTCCGCCGCCCGGTCGAACCCGGCACGCAGGGCATGGCGTCGCGGGTCATCCTCACCAGACTTCATCACGGTCCATCGTGCCGCAGGCCACAGACACCACAGGAGGCTCCGCGCTCGTCTGGGCCACCGGGAGGCAGCGGGCGTCACACCCCTGGGCGGCCACACCGGACATGGCCTGTGAGCTGGGACTTTTCCGTCGACCGTCATATAACGTGTCTGCTGTGGAACTCCGCCAGCTGGAATCGTTCCTCGCCGTCGTGGAAGAGGGCCAGTTCGCCCGCGCGGCCCGACGGCTCTTCCTGTCGCCGCCGGCGGTGACGGGCCATATCCGGCGGCTCGAACGCGAGATCGGCACGCCGCTCTTCCACCGTTCACCGCTCATGCTCACGCCCGCGGGCAAGCGCCTCATCTCGCACGCGCGAGCGGTCGTGGAGGCCGCGAGGGCGGCTTCCAACGCCGTCCGCGACGTGGGGTGCGGGAACGGCACGGCGCTCCGGGTGGGAGTGATGGCCCCCGGCTCGGCCGAGCTGACCCCCGCCCTCCTGCGGACCTTCCGGCAGTCACATCCGCAGATCCGGCTGACCGTCCAGAGCCTGAGCTTCACCGAGTACGTCACGCCCCTCCTCGACCGCCGGATCGATGTCGCCTTCGTACGCCCGGCGCCCGACGACGAACGCGTCGCGGCGGAACCGCTCACCGTCGAGCCCCGCGCCATCCTCGCCCCGGTCTCCTGCGAGATCGCCGACGCCGAGGAGGTACGCCTCGAGGACGTGCTCGACCTGAAGTTCGTCAGGCTCCCCGAAGCGACCCCGCGGGCGTTCGTGGAGTACGGGTACCTCATGCCGGCGCGGGGCGGCCTGCGGCCCCGCCGCGGAACGGACCAGGCACGGTCCGCCCAGGACCTGGTGACGAGCGTCGCCGCCGGGCAGGGCGTGGGGTGCACGCTCTCCTCGTTCGGCCGCTTCTACCGCTGGCCCGGCGTCCGCTGTGTGCCCATCGTGGACGCCCCGTGGCAGGCGAGCGTGCTGGCGACCCGCAGAGACGACCGCCGGCCGGAGGTACGGGCCCTCCGCTCCCTGGCCGCGATGCTCGCCCGCGACGTCGGCCCGTCCCTGGTGCCCGCCCGGCGCCCCTGACTCCGTACGGCGACGGCGGATGGCCGCCGCGGCCGGATCGGCCGCGGCGGCTCACGGGTCAGCCGATGACCGCGCAGGTCGTCGTCGCCTTCTTCGCCGGGTCGCTCTCGGAGGTGGCGGTCAGCTTGACCGTCCCGAGACGGGCCGCGCCCGCCGCGTGCCTGGCGTAGACCTGCACCATCGCATGCCCCCCGGCCTTGGCGGTGGCGAGGGCGTTGGGCAGCCAGGCCGACCAGCCGCGGCCCGAGGCCGTCGCCGACAGCCGGTACACGTCCGCGTCGCCGTACGGCGCGGTCCCGGCGGTGCCGGTGTTGCGCAGCGGCAGGGTGCACTTGGCATAGCCGTGCTGCGGTGCCGCGACCCCGACGCCGGGGGAGAGGCGTACGCCACGCCGTTGCGTTCCCGCCCCGTCCAGGGACCGGACCGCCACGGTGTAGGACAGCACGCCCGAGGCGTCGCGCTTGATGTCCAGGACGTAGAAGTGGAGCCGGTTGGCCGCGTCGACGTACTCGTACTGGCTGCCGGAGTCGTTGCCGGCGTGGAACAGCGCGTCCGACAGCTGCCGGTAGTCACCGATGGTCATCTTCTGCGGCGTGCCGTTCGGCAGCACGAAGTCGACCTTGTCGATGTCCTCGGGGTGGGCGTCCACGACCCAGATGAACGGCGCCGCGTCACGGTCCTTGGTCTTGGACAGCAGCACCCCGCTGTCGGGGGTGAAGGAGTCGAAGCCCATCCGGTCGACGACCTCGACCGTGTAGTTGTTGTAGCCGCCGCCGTCACAGAGCGGGTCGGCGGAGACGTCGCAGGCGGGTTCGCGGTCATCGCCCATCACCAGGTTCACACCCGTCAGCTCGCCAGGTCCCGCCTGCGCCTCACGGGCCTTGACCTTGGCCACCACCACCCCCGAGCCGGCCACGCCGTCGCGGGTCAGGTTCAGCACGGTCGACGGATCGACGATGCCGAGCTTCAGCTTCTCGCGGAGCATGTGCTCGGCCCCCATCGAGCTGCCCGCGGTGCCCGGGATCAGCCACCGGCTGTGCGGCCCGCCGGGACCGTTGAACGTCCCCCGGCTCAGCATGTCCCAGGGCCCGGAGTAGTCGCGGCGCGCGGGTACCGAGTAGGGGTTGTTGTAGTTGTCGCCGATGCCCAGGATGTGGCTGAACTCGTGGGCGAACGTGCTCATCCCGGAGCTCTCCGCCTGGACGGAGCTGCCCGAGGCCGCGTTCGGCCAGACGTTGGCCGAGGCCTGCCAGGACGTCCAGTCCACGTAGCGCGTCTTGTTCCAGTTCGGCAGCGCGGCGTCCGGCGGTCCCCAGTCGTCGGTGACCTCGTCGCGGGTGTTGAACTTCATCTGGCCGAACTCCTGCCAGGTCGAGCTCTCGTCCTGGCCGGCGCTGAGGAAGAACACGAAGTCGTACCGCGCGGCGACCTCCTCGCCGACGTCCGCGACCCAGGCGGCGCGGGCGTCCCGGCGGAAGTCGCGGTCGCAGGTGTCACCCGCCGGACAGCCCATGCTCCCCTGGAAGCTGCGCTCGACGCCGTACTCATGGCTCTTGCCGGGCATCCGGTACGGGCCGAAGTCGCCCAGGTCGATGCCGTAGCGGCCGCCCGAGTCCTCCATCCAGTACTCGTTGATCGTGTGCCCGCGGTTGAGCGTGTTCGGGGTGTTGAGGAAGTCCTTGTAGAACTCCGGCACCTGCTCCCGTGGAACGTCGCTGACCGACGTCGGGTTGCCGTAGATGGTGGAGTTCTTGGGCCGGCTCACGACGAACGACTGGTTCGGGTAGTCCACCAGGACGAGCGCGCCCTTGAAGTTCTTGACCGAGCCCTTCTTGGCCGGGTCGTTCCACGTCGTGCCCGGGATCGCCTTGTAGTCGTCCCAGGTCATGGTGTCCGGCAGCTCGTAGTTCTGCGGATCGATCGGGCGGGGCGCGCTCCGCGCGAAGGACCGCGCGGGCTGTGCCTGCTGCCAGGGCTGGGTACGCGGCCAGTGCCGCGTCTGCCAGGGGTTCGGCGTCGGTTTCGGTCCGGCTGCGGCCGTGGCGGGTGTCGCGGTCAGCACCAGCGAGGCCGCCGCCACCAGCGCCGCGGCCACCACCCATCCGCTGAACACGGCACGCGTGGTGCGCACGCCGATGAACCTCGCGGGTTCGCCCATGAAGATGTCCTCTTTCGCGGGGCCAAGGGTCTCCGTGTGATGATCTACCGTTGCTTTACTTCGCGCCAGAGACGCGGCTGCGCGGATAAGGCGAATCCGGCCATCGCTGCGGTCAAGTGACGCGATCGGGCCCGGCCCGGTGCCGGGTATCGAGAAGATGGTGTCGTTTGTCCGCGCCCAGTGGGAGGAGACCGGATGGCGTCAGGGCACGCGAGGCTCGAGCCGTTGTCAGGGCAGGACCCATCGCGGATCGGCGGTTACGTGCTGCTGGGCCGGTTAGGGGCCGGTGCCATGGGCCGTGTCTACCTGGGGAGATCCGCCTCCGGTCGGTTGGTCGCGGTCAAGACGATCAAGAGCGAGTTCGCCGGCGAGGCCGACTTCCGCCGGCGCTTCGCACACGAGGTGGCCGCCGCGGGCCGGGTCAGCGGGGTGTTCACCGCCGCTGTCGTCGCCTCCGATCCCGAGGCCGAGATCCCCTGGCTCGCCACGGCGTACATCGCGGCGCCCTCGCTGGAGCAGCTCGTCCGCGTCTGCGGGCCATTACCGGTGCCGGCCCTGCGGTGGCTGGCCGCCGGGTGCGCCGAGGCGCTGGAGTCGATCCACGAGGCCGGCCTGGTGCACCGGGACCTGAAGCCCTCCAACGTCCTGGTCTCCGCGGACGGGCCGCGCGTCATCGACTTCGGGGTGGCGCGGGCGGCCGAACGCGTCACGGTGACCGCGACGCACCAGGCCGTGGGCACCCCCGCGTACATGGCGCCCGAGCAGGCCCGCGACAGCCGGCAGACCGTGGCGGCCAGCGATGTGTTCTCCCTCGGCTCCACGCTGCTGTTCGCCGCCACCGGCCACCCGCCGTACGCCGGCGACTCGGTGACCGACGTCCTCGTCCGGCTGGCCACCGAGCCGCCGGACCTGACCGGCCTGCCCGAGGCGGTGGCCGAGCTGATGCTCGACTGCCTGGAGCGCGACCCGGCCGCCCGCCCCACCGCGGCCGCCCTGCTGGCCCGGGTGGCGGCGCAGATGGAGGATGGCGAGGAGGAGTTCCGTGACGCGCCGCTGCCAGGCGACGCGCTCGCGCTGATCGAGGAGTACCGCAAGGAGATGCGGCCGTCCGCGACGGCGACTCCGGCGGTCGGCGACGCCACGCTCGACTCACCCACCGCCGTACGGGATGCCGCGGCGGCGCGGCCCGCCGCCCGTGCGGAGGTGAGCGCCTCCATACCCTCCGCCGGCGCCGCGGGCAAGGGCCCCCCGCTGTCCACCCTGTGGAGGAGCCGGTTCGCCCGCATCGCCGTGGTCACGGTAGTGGCGCTGGCCGTGGGGACCGCCCTCGTGTGGTCGGGCATCGCGGTCGGCCGGTCGTCCGGGGGCCGGTCGCAATCGGCCGGGCCTCCGCCGCCTCCCAACGGCCGGCCGCCCGACGGGGTGCCGGGCCAGGAGCGGTCGGCGCACCCGTCGGGAGCACCGAAGATCGTCCTCAACCAGAAGTTCGGCGACGGCGACACCGGTTTCGCGCTGCACGGTACCGGCCTGATCCCCGGCCGCAAGGTCACGGTGCGGGTCGATGACCGCCCGTCGCCGGCCAGACCCGTCGTCGATTTCGGCGGCTCGTTCAACTACGTCATCAACCAGACGCATGAGTTCTTCCCGGACAAGATCCCGGCCGGGACGCACCGCGTCACGGTGACCGTGGACGGTGACGGCGGTCCGCTGCGGACCTCCTTCAACGTCCACCGGTGAGTCACTGCGAGCGGTCCCACCACAGGTCCTCCTGCCGGGAACACCACGACGGGTCGCTCAGCCGGCCCAGATCGCTGAACGTGATGATCGCGTGCTCGATGAGCACGCCGACCGCCACCTCGTCAGAAAGCCGGGTCCCGGTCCGTACGAGCCCCCGCCGGTTGATCTTGCGGCGCAGCACCTTGACGTGTTCGCCGACCCGCGCGGCGAGCCGGTCACGGAACAGCGGATCGTGGTCGAACTGCTCGATCTGGTAGTGGGCGTCGGTCACCTCCAGCGCGGCGCGGGCGATCTCCGGGGTCCGCGGCAGCGGCGTCGTACGGGTGGGGTCGATCAGCCAGGGGCGGCACCAGAGCAGTGCCACCAGGAACAGCTTCGTGTTGGGGTCCAGATAGAGCGGGAGCAGCGTCGAGTCGTCATCGGACCGCGCCGCGGACGTGTCGGCGTGCGTGGTGGCCGCGCTGCCCGCGGAGGAGACGACCGTGACCCGCACCGGCTGGCCGTCGTCGAGCATGGCCCGCGACCCCACCAGCGTGGTCCCCGTGCGAATGAACCAGCCCCCTGACGGTTCGCCCGGCGCCTCCATGGGCGGCAGCCGGATCTGGTAGCCGTCGGACTCGGCGTACAGCGCGTGAGTGTTGCTGAGATTGGCCACCCAGGCGCCACCGCGTACCCCACTGATCATCCCGGCGCGCCGGGAGAGTCCACGGTCGGCCACGATCACCAGGTCCGCGTCCGGTCCGCGACCGAACACGAACTGCTCATCCTCGCCGATCTCCGTGACGTCACCCGAGGGCGCGGTGACACGGGTCACGGCCGATGTCATCGCCGCCTCATCGACGCCGGCCGGGGCATGAGGTGCTCATGTCGGCCGAGTTTAGGACCGCGCACCCGACGGCGATATCCCGGAATCCGGGGATGGACCGGCACGGAGATTCGCGCTTGGCTGTGACCACCTCACCAGGGGTGACCATTTCGCCCCTCTGCCACCAAGCTTCATCGAGGGCGCCGGCTTCTTCGCCGGACCTACCGGGGCTGTCCGGAGGGCGGGCGGCGCCGCCGGGTTGGTCCGGAGCGCGTGGGGGCGCTTCGGACCGACCCGGGTCCTCTTCGGCATCGTTCCCGGCGGTGGGAGTCCCTTGTTGTTCGCGTTGTGGTCCACGCGGGAAGCGATGAATGAGTCCATGAAACCGCTGTGCTTCGCCGACGACGATCTCGTGTTGACCCTGATGACGACGCGGGCCCTGTCGACGGGCCGCGCCATGCCCGGCGCGCCGCTCGTCGGCCTGAGCGAGCAGCAACTGATCGACTTTTGGGCGGAGTAGCACGGTCTCGGTGTGGAGTCAGTACGCCACGGCGCGGACCTTGTTCAGGGCGGCCAGGATGGCGTCGAGGCGTCCCGGATCCGCGAGGTACTCCAGGATCGCGTTGTCGAAGGCGCTCGCCATGGTCTGCGGCATGGAGTCGCTTCCGTCGAAGCGCACCGTGCCGGCGTGTGTCAGGTCGCCCGCGATCTTCTTGGCGACCGGATCCGGATAGATGCCGATCGGGACCTGGAGGTTCAGGGAGTACGCGCCGCTCGCGGGGCGCCGTGCCCAGGCCTCCTGCGCGGTCCGGGTGGTGAGGTACGCGGCGAGCCGCCGGGCGGTGGGCGTGTCGTGGAACACCCCCAGCAGGTCACCGGCGATCTCCTGGGCGCCCTGGCCGGCCCGTCCGGCCGAGGGGAACGGGACGAAGTCGTAGTCGGTCCCCGGCGTACCCGAGTAGAACGCCGTGATGAACGAGCCCGCGTGGTCGAGCACGCACCTCGGCCGGGCCTCGAACATGGGGGCGCCCGCCTGCCCGAAGCCGGTGAGCAGGATGCGGTCGCCGCCGCCGGCCTTGGCGGCGATCGCCCCGAACTCCCGCCACGCGGCCCGTACCTCGGCGGAGGTCCAGGACAGACGGCCGGCCACCCACCGGTCGTACACCTGCGGTCCGGACCGGTGCAGCAGGAGGTCCTCGACCCAGTCCGTCCCCGGCCAGCCCGAACTCGACGTGTCCGCCATGCCCATGCACCAGGTGAGCCGGAGCCCGGCCAGCCGCTGCCAGGTCAGGCCCGGCGCCGTGATCGTGGAGTGGACCGCCGGCGGCAGCGTGCGCGGGTTGTACCAGATGACGCTCTTGAGGGCGGCCTTGATGATGATCGCGTACGGGTGAGGCGCCCCGCCCGGTCCGTTCGTGATCGTCAGTGCGCGTACGCCGGGCGTGTAGGCGCCGGCCTGGACGGGGACCTGGTCCAGGGGGGCCAGCCGTCCGGCCGCCGCGTACTCGCGGAGCTCTCCGGGAGTGGACAGGACGGCGGCGTCCGGCGGGTCGCCGTTCTCGACCTCGCTGGCGAGTACGGCGTCGGCGTCGCGGGTCCCGATGTAGCGGACGTCGATGCCGGTGCTCTCCTCGAAACCGGCGAACATCGCCGCGAAACCGTTCGCCTCCGCGCCCGTCCACGGGCCGAGGACCGTGACGGCCGCTCCGGACCCGGACGTGCCGCACGAGACGACGACCAGCCCGCAGAGCAGCGCCAACGCCATAACGAAACGCATCGTCATCCCCTGAACTCGGTGAGCCGGGCGCCGAGCCCGGCGCAGGCCAGCAGGGCGATCGCGAGAGTGACGAGGGGCAGGGCGAGCGGCAGCCCCTGTCCGTCCGCGGCCGTCGTCAGCGACGCGTCGAGCCGGCGCTGGGTGGGACCGGCCGTAGCGGTGGCCGGCCGGTCACCGGAGCGGGGGACGCTCCCGCCGTCGCGTAAGGCGCCGGCGTCGGCGTCGGCGCGCTCGATCTGGCCGCGCCAGACCCGGACCGAGGCGGGCAGCGCCTGCCGCTCGGCCGTCCGTAGCGCGCGGTCGCGGTGCACGGTGGCGCTGACGTCCCAGACCGTCAGCCCGGCCACCAGGACGCTCGCGAGGAGCAGTGCCAGGTTGACGGTCCGCCGGAACGCCCGTGCGAGGTGGATCTGCGCCCAGATCAGGCAGGCGAGCAGGGCGGTGGCCGCCGCCGCGACCGCGACGGGCACGCCCGGGCCGACCCAGACACTCGTGCGGCCGTGGTCCAGCTCGTCCTGGTTCAGCGTGGCGATCTGGTCGAGCTGGGCGAGCAGCCCGCCGGGTCCGTGCAGGAGCGTCGACCCGTACGTGAGATAGGTGTAGCCGAGCTGCCGGGTGCCCTGCCGGTAGGTCGCGTCCGCCTGCTCGACGAGGCCCTGGTACGTGACCAGTTGCCCGTTGACGGCCTGCAGTAACTGCCGCCCGCGCGCCCCGGTGGTGTCGAGTACCGCCAGGCGTTCGAGGTTCTGCCCGGCGGTGGTGATGTCGTTCTGGTATTTCGGGCCCGGGCCGATGAGCCGGACCTCACCCGAGCGGAAGCTCGTCCAGGCCGCCCGGTCGGCGTCGGACAGGGCGGAATGGGCGGTCAACGCGCCGAGCAGCGCCGGCACCCCACGGTCGCGTGCCGCGGCGACGGTCGCGTGACCACGGGATAACGCGACGGTCGCCGTGACGCCGAAGAGCACCGTCAGCCCGACCGTGGCGGCGAGCAGCACCTGGAGGTATCTGATCGCCCTGCTGCCGGCCTCCGTCGAAGCAGTCACCATGGCCGGCCCTTCGCAGGAGGGTTCGCGGGAGAGTGTTCACACCGGCGCGCACCTGCCAGGAAATCACCGACCGCCCGCGGCCGCCATCCCACTGCGAGGTTGATATGTCTTAATTGTCGCTCCCGTGGCCCCGGGGAGCGCGGCGTCAGCGTCTGACGCACTCGATCCAGTAGTGGCCGGTGGCGTCGCGGTGGGCGCCGTGGATGTCGGTGGCGAGGTAGGGGAAGGCACGGTCGAAGTCCTCCAGCGCCCGGAGATAGGCCATGAGCGGCCCGTCGTCCGGGCCGGTGTTCTCGCCCGGCATCAGCATCGGGATGCCGGGCGGCGTGACGACCACGGTCGCGGCGGCGGTCCGGCCGGCCAGCCGTCCCAGCGGGACGCGTTCGGTGTTCGAGCGGATCAGAGCCTGGTAGCACGCGGCCGGGGTGAGCACCGGCTCGGGCAGGTCGGTGAAGACCTCGTCGAGGAGAGCGCCGAGCCCGGAGTCGCGCAGCTTGCCGTGCGCCCGCGCGCAGACCTCGCGCAGCGGCACTCCGGAGGGGCCGAACCCCGGCAGCACCTCCGACAGCGGCAGGCCGGCGTCGTAGGCGTTCTTGAAGTCGATGAGCGCGTCGATCAGCGTGCCCCACTTGCCCTTCGTGATGCCCATCGAGAACAGCACCAGCAACGTGTGGTCGCCGGTCTTCTCCACCACGATGCCGCGTCGTTCGAGGTAGGCGGCCACGATCCGGGCCGGGATGCCCCACTCCGTGGTGCCGCCGGCGGCGTCCGCGCCCGGGCAGGTGATCGTCACCTTGATCGGATCGAGCAGGCAGTGCCCGTCGTCCAGCCCGCCGAACCCGTGCCACGCGGCACCGGGCGCCAGCGTCCAGCACCCGGGCTCGCCGGCCAGCAGCTCCACGTCCGCGTCACCGAACGGCACGGTCGCGCCGGTGGCGGGATCCACGACCGCCGGTGGTTGCCAGACGCCGAAGAACCAGTCCGGGCGGTCGCCGCTCTCCCGCACGCGCGCCGCCAGCCGCACCATCGCCTGCCGGAAGCGCACCGCCTCGACGATCGCCTCCCCGGTCAGGAACGGCCCGGACGGCCCGTCCATCATCGCCGCCGCGACGTCGAGCGAGGCGATCATCGGGTACAGCGGTGAGGTGCTGCAGTGCATCAGGAACGTCTCGTTGAGCCGGTCGTGCTCGACCGGCGCGCGCGGGGCCGAGCGGACGTGCAGCATCGCCGACTGCGACAGCGCCGCCAGCAGCTTGTGGGTGGACTGCGTGCTGAACACCGTCGGCCGCGTGGGGCCCGGGAGGCTCTGCTCGTCGACGGCCATGCCGTAGCGGCGGGAGTAGAGCGGGTGGAACCGCGCGTACGCGAACCACGCCTCGTCGAAGTGCACCCGCGGCACCGAGGCGGCCAGCAGCGCGGCGACGCGTACCGCGTCGTAGCACAGCCCGTCGTAGGTCGAGTTGGTGATCACCGCGTACGCGGGCGCACCGGCGCCGGCGGCGAACGGATGGCCGGCCAGCCGCCGCCGTACGCCCGCGTCCGACAGCGCCGCGGCCGGGATCGGCCCGGCGAGACCGAGGCCGTTGCGCTCGGGGACGAGGTAGACCGGCCGGGCCCCGCTGATGGTCAGCGCGTGCTGGATGGACTTGTGGCAGTTGCGGTCGACCAGGGCGAGCTCGTCGCGGGCGACCGCGTGGTGACCGACGATGCGGTTGGCGGTGGAGTTGCCGTTGACCACGAAGAACGTGTGCTCGGCGCCGAAGACCCGCGCGGCGTTGCGCTCCGCGTCGCCGATCGGCCCGGTGTGCTCCAGCGGTGAGCCGAGCTCGGGGACGGAGATGGACAGGTCGGTGCGCAGCAGCCGCTCCCCGTAGTAGTCGAAGAACGCCCGGCCGACCGGCGACTTCAAGAACGCGACGCCGCCGGCGTGGGCGGGAGTGTGCCAGGAGTAACGGTGCCGGTCCTCCAGGCGCCGTAGCGCGCCGAAGAACGGCGGGAGCAGCCGGTCGGCGTACTCCTCGGCCGAGTGCGCCAGCCGCCCGGCGATGAAGTCCGGCGTGTCCTCCAGCGGGAACACATAACCCTGGATGACCTCGTACAACCACAGCGGCACGTCACGGTCGGCGCTCATCAAGAAGACGGGCAGGCGGTGGAACCGCTTGGCCACCGCGCCGACGACCTCCTCGGCTCCGGGGGCGTCCCAGCCGGCCAGCACGGCCGCGAGCGTCGCGTCCGAACGGATCACGGCCAGCGCGTCGGCGCTCCGGTGCGTCCACCGGACCTGGAGCCCGTGCCCGTCCATCGCGGTGCGCAGCCGCCGTAACTGCTCCGCCACCGCCGAGTCGGCGTCGGGCCGCTCGCCCACGGCCAGGAGAATCGTGTTTTCCACGGCGCCGCCTCCTATGTGTAGTCATACAAGTGCGAAGAGTAATCAAAGGTGACGGCAGACGTCCAGCCATCGGCAGGGCACACCGGCGACCGGCGGCCAGATCACGGGACCGCCGGTCGAGGGTTGGGGGTGTGTCGTCGGCCGGCGGCAGGGCGGATCGTCGCGTCGCGGCCCGGGCGGTGGTCGCCGCCCGGGCCGTGGTGCAGCCGGAAGGGTCAGGCGGCGGAATCGCCGGCGAGGGGGAGCTCGGAGGGGACGAGTCCCTCCACCCGCAGCGGG
>Ga0247774_1000814_pt1 | contig 15780 bp, 18 predicted proteins | sample UWRJL001104B6_FD_179933 | JGI IMG/M metagenome (GOLD analysis project Ga0247774, IMG submission 179933) | Plant litter microbial communities from Arlington Agricultural Research Station in Wisconsin, United States - UWRJ-L001-104B-6 | ecosystem: Environmental > Terrestrial > Plant litter >... | reverse complement strand
CGAACACTCGGCAAATAGGTTGGATACCAACTCCGAGGACTGGACCTTCATGTAGAAGTTGGGATAGTTTATGATGGCAGTGAAGAGAGCCACCATGATGACCTGGGTAATGGGACCAGGAAGCCACTGCGTCGCCTTCTTCCATCTCGCAACTGCCATGTTGGCCCTGATGAAGAGGCCGCCAAAAATGCCTCCGAATATGCCCAACATCGCGTAGGGAACAAGTTCAAACCCATGCCAGCCGACCGTGTATTTTACCTGGTACAAGACGAGCTTGCCAGATCGGAAGGGGTCGAAGGCTTGAAGCATGACGGCGGCTGTCATGGCGCAGACAAACGACTGCCACATCGTCTTGTCCGGGAAGTAGTAAGAGAGTTGTTCCAAGCTGAAGAGTACTCCTCCAATAGGGGAGCCAAATGCAACCGAGATTCCAGCTGAAGCTGCAGCAGATAGCACTTCTCGCTTCCTTGCTTCGTTGTCGTTGATGTTTTTAAACAGCTTGATGAAGAGGTTTGCACAACAACAAGCAACGTGGACCAGGGGACCTTCTTTTCCAAGCCACATTCCTGACGCAACTGCCAGACACTTCTCGAGGTCAGCTGACAATGGACAACGGATGAGAATCACTATCAAAAGGGGCACCTACCAAACCGAGGGACTTGGTTACCAAGGTCCAGGTTCCGAGAAATCGACGAATGACGAATCCTCCCAAAACTGTTTTGATTTCGGGAATGCCACTATGTCGAGCATAGATTGCATACTCCCTGACCAGGATCGCTGCCGAATATGCCAGAGTAACCTGCCCCATGTTAGCTTGTGACGGTTCTAGATCTAACGGCAATCCCCCCTACCGAGAACATGATGAAAAAAATATATCCCATGACCCATTTACCCCCTGACGACGAAATGTGAAGAGCTTCACTCCAAGGCTTCCAGCCCACGCATTTCGAGCCTTGGTCATAGCCCAAGCAACAGAATCCCCTGTTCAGATAAAAAGCGCCGCCTTCTGGCCCGCTGGAGCAGAACCCAGTCTTTAGATCGCCTAGCCAGTTCGTCGTGACGTCAATGACGGCAGCTACTGCACCAACGGCCAGACCAGTCAAGACGAGGACAACCCAAACCTGACTGGCATCAAGAAATTGTCGAATGTAGCCGAGTAGCCCGGAAGCGCCCGAGTATAGCACACGTAACCGCTGCCTTTCTTTGGTATACTCGAAAATCCAATCGATCGCCGTCAAGTCTTCGTATCTCACTCTCCGGCCTGGCCCTTCGACATACCAGTCCAGAGGCACACCGTCCTTGGTGCTATTCAGATTCAGCGATCGCCCATTTCCAAAACGGGCTGGAGACCGCGTTGGGGACATGCCCCGCAGTGATGCATCCTCGAATCCATCCGCGCGACGCGGTGACGGTTCAGGCGTAGACGTGCTCGGCCGGCCACCTGTCAGCGCCGACAGGAATCGTCCCGACGAGGAGAGGAATCCCTGCTTCGGCTTGCGCTTGAACGATATCGGCTCGTCGAGTTGGTTTGCTCTCGGGGTGTTATCGCCTAGAAGGTCCGTTGGAGAGTCGGGCTCGCCCGTCCAGAACGGAGTGAGTTCATCGCGGTCGACGGCATGGTCTTCGGGGGGGTTGGGGGACCGGGAGGACGAAGGCGTCGCGGGTTCTATAGTGTGGAAGGACGGTCCTGGATTCATTTTCGATTTTGGGAGAATTTGTCTCCCATATTTACCGGCCACTCTTCATTCCCAGTCTCCTCGAGGGTCGGACCCTGGAAAGCAATATTTGCAGTCGGATAATTCAGAACCAAGGTTGATTTCAAGCTTCTTGATCGGACGCGGGTTGTACAAGAGAGTCCTCGTAATGGATGTTGACGAGGCGGCACATGCAAGGCCAGAGCTGAGCATGCATTCTATACAGCTGGCAGCAAGCGGCATGAATTCCACGATCCGTGCATCGCCCCACCACTGCTAATAAGTTACTGCTGCCGCACCATGTTGACTAATAACCCAAAGACGTCCATCGAACTCTCGTCCAAATTTCGATGTTCGTCCATAAACCTAACCATTCTCCACAATGGAAGGCCTGTCTCAAGGCCCTAAACTGCAAGAGGATAAATCAGCAACAGGAAGCCAAGACCCAGCAATCCCAAAGATAGAAGTGCTCCTGAAAACCAAGGATGACACTTCACGATTTGTCGGACTTGCACTACTTAAGTCGGTCCTCGATAACACGCCAGAAATAAGACAGGATGACACAGTCCTTACCCGGTTATGGGCATCAATCTCGCCCAAGTTCCTGGATCGTCTCATGAGAACCGGCTGCAACCAGGCCAGCGCAAATAAGGATGCAAAGGAGATGCTCAACATTGCCGTCTATGTTATTCATACCTTTGCAACCTTACTTCCGGACCAACTCAAGCGAGAGACAAGCCTATCGGGTAGAATCCCGTTCTTGGTCCATTCCATCCTTCAGAGGTTCGTAAATATGGTATCTATGTTCAGGTCCGTGTGCTAATGCCCTCGCTGCTAGTTCCGAGGAAACCACAAAGTTGATTCTGCAGACCTTGATCACCCTGACGAGTCTCCCGGAAGGTGCTCTGACGTTCTGTAATGTAGAGGATATCTCACCCGTAACAGAGGTATCCACAGCACACCAGGAGGCATTGCAAGTCCTCACATTTGCGTGGCTCAATGCGATGCATCAGATCCAAGACAAGTCATCTTTCCGAGCGCGAATCGATCAGGCGATTCAGAATCTTGCCATTGCTTTCAAAGGTACTGATGCCGTCACTTTCTTGGAGTTTCTCGGATATTTTCTACGAAATGCAGACCCTGAGGTTGGTGTCCCTCCACTCCAACCCGAACAGGAAGCTTACGCAGAGGTAGGTTATTCCCCAAAACCCAACTTGGCTATCGTCTCTCGTTGGCTTTGTTCAAAAATTGGCTACCAGTCGCCCAACCCCCGAAGCTCGGTCAGCTTATACCAATCTTGTTGCGGCCCTCCTCCATATTTACCCCATGCAAGCCTCCGATCTGCTATTTGCTTCGACGGCTCCAGGAGAGAAGCCCTTCTCCTATCTCTTGGTCAATTTGCTCCTAATCGATATCAGGTCGTCTTGTCCTACCTTGTTGGAAAAGCTTAACACCGCAGAGTACGAAAAGACGGCAGCGACACTCACATCTGCGTACGACGTAGTCTCCGCGTTTGTGTGGTTTTTAGTCAGGAGTCTCGATGACGATGAGGTTTCTTTCGCTGTTAACCCCGATCTCCTTCTCAATCTACGCGCATCCATCTCGGAAATGGTCTCGGTTACGATGGAATATCTCCGCGATCGCTGGGATGCATCCGTGGCCGGAGCCATGGGGCTCCATCCCGATGCTCGAGTCGGCAAAGCGGAAACATCGATGGGATCCCGGCTGACACTTGCATGGGACTCTGCCAAAGATGTAGCCGGCGATGACCCACTGGTCTTGGCGGCGGTGAGGACGGTCGCGATTTGGCTGCGGGAAGACGAAAATGATGTTTTGCGGAACGAGGGATCCGGCCTGCTCGACATGTTCATGGACCTGTATAGGCAGAGTCCATCCGGGAAGCTTGACTTCCGCTCTTCAGTCCTCGTGGCGCTCGAAGGGATCATGGCTACGCCAACAGGATCGGAGACATTCTTGACCAACGATGGCTGGAAAACGCTTGTCGACGATATACTAATAATTCTGCAACACACAACGAGAGAAAGCGACGAGACTGAATCGTCTAGAGGCATTGATGTTGTCCGGATCCTGCTGCCTCTGGTGGAGGCAGAAACGAGCGGAATGAGAGAGGACTGGATGAACACGATTACGGCTGTGGCAGCATGGGACACTCCAGATGCGGAGCAACGCCCCCTGGTTCAGGAATTTCAGGTTGCGGTGCTGCAACTATGTTCTTCACTGCTGGCAAACGCGGGGCCGGGCATGAGGCGTCGATACATCCACTCCACGACGGCTATATTGGGCATTGCTAGTCACCTCCGGAGGAACATTGATGGGAATGGCCCACTACGAGAACCTTTGGATGATGTTCTTGTTACCTTAGATAGCTTGCGGTAACGGAGCAAATATGAATGAAGCTGCTCGCTGCCTCGAGCCCGATGACATCAGAGTGGACTGGCAGCCTTACTTCAGGGTCCAATTTAGGGTTCAGGCTATCTGAGCAGCATAGCCGCTCAGATATGAGATGCGGATCTGGATCGTTCAGTCTGCCCGGATTTCGAGGAATCCGGAGCATATTATTGATTAGGGGCCTTTTCATAGAGCTTTTTTGAGACAGTTTGAGGTCGCCCTTGGCGGTGTCCATTCATGTTAGTCGTCGTTGTCGTCACACCAACCCTGTCGGCAGAGTTGGCACGAGGTACCCTCTCACCAGAACGTGGCCCGTGCTCAAGCCCGCCTGCTAGCCAACTCCATCGTCCACGCCGAAATTTGCCCTCCGACAACGATGCAATCCCGTAGCAGAACGACGCCAAATAAAACATTCCACCCTGACCCTTACCACAAACACAACCGCCACCCTCCAACGAAGCCTCCTCGCGCCGCTCGCTGCCGTTTCCCTGCTACTAGGCTTTGACGAGGATTCACTGGACGCAGGCTAAACTCGGCAGCGCCAATTCGGGAAGGCATAATCTGGCTCTTGCCCAACGTGCAAAAGAGGTGTTGCTGGGGCCGACGACCACCACATTCGCGACCCTATCCGCCTCGTAAAGCCCCCAATCCACCTTGCACCGATTTATCTACCGTGACGAACGCGTGATATTGGAAATCGCCCGTCATGGCGGCAGCCCCGGATCCCCAAGATGAGCTCTACCCCATCGCCGTGCTGATGGACGAGCTGAAGGTGTGTTTTCGGCCCCGTTGTTGCCTGCCAAGCCCGGTGTCTCAACCTCCGGTTACCGCCGAGGCAGCACCTAGAGAGCCCGTCTCCAGCGCCGAGATGCGGCGAACATGTTTTTAACAGATGGAATAGCATGACGACGTTACGCTCCGCCTCAATGCCATCCACCGCCTGTCGACCATTGCGCTGGCACTTGGTCCCGAGCGTACTCGTGAAGAGCTCATTCCCTTCCTAGACGGTTAGTCGCAAGCGCCGTGGTTTCGTGCGAGGCTGGCATTTCTAACGATGTGTGCCTTTCTAGAGTCGGTCGAGGACGAGGACGAAGTTCTAGTCGCCCTTAGCGAAGAGCTCGGATCCTTCATTGAATACGTCGGCGGCCCGCAATTTGGCCACGTCCTTCTATCGCCGCTTGAGAACCTGGCGGCCATAGAGGAGCCCGTCGTTCGAGACAAGGTGGGCAGCTAACCATCTCCATGTTTTTGCTTGCCACTGTCCGTGTTCTAACGACCGGTTTGCCAGGCTGTCGATTCTCTGAACAAGATCTGCGAAGACCTCTCGTCAAAGCAGGTGGAGGAGTATTTCATCCCCCTCACCATCCGCCTTTCCAAAGCCGACTGGTTCACGTCGAAGGTGTCGGGCTGCGGTCTCTACACGGCCCCCTACAAAAAGGTGTCCCCCAACATCCAAGAGCAGCTCCGCCAGCAGTTCGGACACTTGGTGCACGATGACACGCCCATGGTCCGTCGCCAGGCCGCGACAAACTTGGCCAAGTTTGTGAAGGAGATGCCCGCCGCCGTTGTCGTGGATGAAATGATACCCCTTTTCCAGCATCTCGCCCAGGACGAGCAGGACAGCGTCCGATTATTGACGGTCGAGATTTTAATTTCCATTGCCGAGGTCGTTCCTAAAGAGCAGCAGGCGAGCCATGGTGTTTTGCTTACTTCGTTGCGAAGCTTGATAGAGGATAAGGGTTGGCGTGTGCGTTATATGATTGCGGATAGATTTGAAAAGGTTCGTCTCTGGTTGCGGAGGAGCAAGCAGCGGTCTCGCCGGCTCGGCACAGGCGACACGGGCCCACTTTCTTGGCCTTGGCTAACAAGCTGCCACAGATCGCAAAGGCTGTCGACGAAGAGGTTGTCGCGAGGGATCTCGTTCCCGCGTTTGTAAAGCTCCTCAAGGACAACGAAGCCGAAGTCCGAACCGCCATCGCCGGCCAGATCCCCGGCTTCTGCGCCTTGGTGGACCGCTCAGTACTTCTGGATAACATCATGAGCAGTATCGAGGGACTGGTGTCGGACTCGTCGCAGCATGTGCGGGCAGCCCTAGGGACTCAGATCAGCGGCCTCGCGCCCATTCTCGGCAAGGAGGCGTACGTCGTAGCTTGGTCAACCCTCGGCGACTTGCCGCTAACAATCAATAGGACTATCGAGCACCTCCTTCCCATGTTCTTGTCTATGCTGAAGGACGAATTCCCCGACGTTCGGCTTCACATCATTTCCAAGCTGGAACTTGTCAACCGAGGTATGTGTCCCGCCTCCCGTGCATTTCGTCACTGACTCACAATATCAGTTATTGGCATCGACCTCTTGTCACAGTCACTTCTCCCCGCCATCGTGCAGCTGGCCGAGGACAAACAGTGGCGCGTTCGTCTCGCTATCATTGAGTACATCCCACTACTGGCAAGTCAGCTCGGCGTCAGCTTCTTTGACGAGAAACTCAGCGATCTGTGCATGGGCTGGCTGGGCGACACCGTCTTCTCGATCCGCGAGGCTGCAACGACGAATCTGAAGAAGCTCACAGAGGTGTTTGGCGTGGAATGGGCCAGTGAAGCGATCATTCCCAAGGTCATGGCTATGGGCAACCACCCGAACTACCTCTACCGGATGACTACGTGCTTCGCGATATCGGTAGGTGCCCGTGTGCGTGTGACAGACCCTACACTACGAAAATCTAACCTTGTACAGACGTTGGCAACCGTGGTGAGCATGGAAGTGATTGCAAAGGCCATCCTCCCCATGCTAGACAAACTCGCGGTGGACGAAATCCCCAACATTCGGTTCAACGTGGCGAAAACGTACACGGTCCTCGTTGATGTCCTCCGGCGTCTACCGGAGCAGGGAACCGTCTTCACAATTGAGAAGTCCGGTGGCACGTTCTCGCCATCGCCACGGGGCTTGGAGCTCATCCAACAACGCGTCTTCCCCAACCTGGAGAAGCTGCAGAAGGATGACGACGTTGACGTCCGGTACTTTGCTGCCACGGCCGCACAACTGGTTGCAGGTGGTCCGGCAGACGGGGATCCTATGAATACATCGCCATAGATGAGATGAGAGACGTTAATGAAGCAATTCCGCAACATGAACTGCTGTTTCCTGTCATTGCACACATACATCTCCAGGCGCTCTCAAGATCTTCATTGGACGACAGGCAACTCATCTAGCATTCCCCCGTACAAGTCGGCCACCCATGTCTTGCACCGTTGACACGCGAAGAAAGGAAGCATGAGAACAAATAACAGAAAAGACCTTTCCTTAATACAACTGTCACACCCCAAACACTTGTTCTGCTTTTTCGTACTAGACGAAGACCGGGGAGGGCGGATGGATACCTTTAGTCGATGATAGGTGTAGACTGCGAGGAGACGGGATACTGTGTTAGGGTACGGTTTGGGTGGGAGGAGACGATGTCGACGGACTCTCGGGCGGAGGATGGCAAGAGGATGGCAGAAAATGCAGGGGAGGTGGTAGGCGGAAAGGCCCGCAAGGAAATCCTGAAGAGGGCCTTTCCCGCTGGACCTTTCAGTTCTTTGAAGTCGGCCACGATTGTATGATAACTAGCCTCGTAGAGGTAAAGGAAGGAATGCAGGATGAATCTTACACGTAAAAACTATGGCATCTCGAAGGGCGGTAAGGGTGGAAGACGGTTCGTGAAAGTGCTGAGATTGAAGCGCAGACTTGCAGGTTGAGTGCTATCGGCACAGTGCTACTCTAAGACCGGACACCTGAGACACAATCAATGCACGGGCGGAGGGAGACGCAAACAATTGAATGTAATGACTCCGTGGATCAAGTCCGCATTCCCGGCCTTCCTTCGGCGCAGACATGTCGGGTTCGGACGGGAACCTCAATCGGGCCGGAGCTGAGAGGTGTCTGGCCGAATTCAGGATGGAAAGGAACGGCAAATCAACTTATTGCAGAACCGATGAAATTTGTGTCCACAATGTGGTTCATTGATACGAAGCGACACTCTATATTTTCTTAATTAGACGTGCACATCCGTTAAATACGAATTGTATATCTCATCCAATGTCAGCCGTGCGAGTAATGGAAAGCAAAGAGGCACAGGCAATTTGTTTGAACCCCCCACAATCTACCTAAATACCGCCTGTAGTACCAAGAAATTTAGGGTCTTCCTACAGAAAAAGCTGTTTGTTTGGGATGAAATTTGAATGAACCCCTCTGGGCATCAAATGAATACTACCGCGCAGTTGCTACCGATTGGCAGTGTCTAATCTCGTATCACCACGACCCATTTCTGGTAGGACCAAGATAGACATTTCCGTACTTGTCAGGCGAGCTTTTAGGTAGCGAAGAAGGCGGGAAAATGTCAGAATTGGCCACGAGGCTCTTCCCCAATACCAACTTAGGCCTGCCAAGCGAGTCGGTGGGAACCATATGTAACGGCAACTGCCAAATAGGGAATATCAGATGGACGCAAGCTAGATCGGGATCTAGTACGACACGAACTTGGGGGAACTGGGAACTGGGAACTGGGAAAAGCAATTCCTCTACTTGGATGAACCATCATAGCCGAATAGGAACTGGGATGTTGGGCGAAACTTGTTCAGCTGGGGGTACCATTGCAGCCTTGCAGGCTGCTGGAACGGCTTCATCTGCGAGGTTACGGGGTGGTCCTATAGAAACCAGCTGGTGGCATGGCCTGGGGGCCACCTTGGTGTCTAGCGCTTAAAAGATAAATTAGCGATAGATGAGGCGTTGACGCAGTCATGCTGCGCAGAGGAGCTGAGAGAATTTACCAGGACTGGCATGCATTATTTTGAGTCTCGTATCTTGAATATGATTCATAGAATTGATATGCTAAAGCTGTTATCAGGAGCTGTTGGCATGCATGCCTTCGAAGGTGAACAACCTCCCGAGGAGAGCCAGATGATTGAAAGAATAGGCATAGGGTTACCCATTCTAATAATAGCACACTGAGAGTCCACGGTCCCGGCTCTGGCTGTGTAACTCTGCTTCTGCAACCACCCATCATTCGCCCAATGTTGATCTGCAGCGGGTCCTCCGAAACATGGCTGCCCTGTGAGATTCTTACCTCAAAAGGGACCTGATGCCAGGGGAGTTTACGACCCTGAGGATACATTGCAGAGTTATTATTCTGGCTCGCTGCGGAAGCAGAAAAGGATCGAATTGGTGTCTTTGAAGGATGGCTGGGTAGGTCATCTAACGATGTCCAAATAGTTCGAACCTCGTGATGGCATTGAGAGTCTCGTTTCTTGATTCTCTTTAGGTATGCAGGCGAGGGCGAAGAAAGTCAACGGGCTCCGCAGGACTGATCCCCCGACTGCCTGCCATTGCCTGAGCCTCGGGGGACACCCTGGTGATTCAAAGTTGACAACCATGGGAGCGGGAAGTGCGTGAAAGGCGTGAACTATTTGCTATGAAGCTAGCAAGCTGTGTGATTGAAAATAGTGCGCTTAGGCTGCATAAAATGCACCTAGTATTCCTCGCGTCTTGGCCCGAGACTGGTGCTTGGCTACTGCTGGAGTCTTCAGGTATCGGAACGTATGCGGCAGTGCGGGTGGGAGGCATCCAGTCTAGCTGCAGCTGCTTCGACCGTCCAACCAGTTCAGCAGAACATGCACCCTGCGTCTTCAGCAGCAGACTAGCAAGACATTCTGTCATGTTCGTCATCAGCCCTCGCTGGAGACATCGGAGGCAGCAGAAGCTCTTCTCCTGCTAGGCCGGCGGCCGGCTTGGTACCATCTGAATCAATGGTTCGTGCAATGCATTATGGACCTCGACACCTCGACGCCCAAGCCCGACTCCTTCGATATGCGGCGGGGCTGAGGTTGAACAATCAAAAGTAGCGCAATGCCAAAGAAGGGCAAGAGCGGTAAAAACTAACGGTCATCAAGGGACACAAATATAATGCCAAAGAACAACTCGTACTAACAAGTACTACGGTCTAACTGTCCGTTTTCAGGACCTTAAGAACATACATAGAGTAGCCATGGCAGCGGGGAAGTCGGCGTAGAATTGCCTATTGAACCTGCTTAGAAAGCGCTCGGTCAGGCTCGAGAGTCATTTTGGCTCATTGGATCAGCCCTGTTGTTAGCCTGTGATGTCCCGCGCGTCCTCTCCCCTATCGCGCGGGCCGTAGTAAGTAGCATCCGAGATCGAACACACCACTCAGCGCTGCTGTCAAATCTTCAACTTTACCATCACCTCGACCACCACCAAACCTCGATTTCCTGCTCCCCTGCGTCCTGCTTGAACGTGTGTGCGGCGTCCCTTCGCGCGACCTCTAGGAAGCGAGTTGAAGACGAAGGTTTGAACGACGCCAGCCATCCGACACCAAAGCATGGCATAGGAAAGGAGCTCCTGGCTTTGTCCTCTCCCTCCAAACTCGGTCCTTCGAGCAGCAGAAGCAGCCGACTCAGCCCCAGTCGCCACTGCCCCGAGAAGCAGCCGATCCAATCCGTTCGATCCGTGCTGAACGGGAAGACGCCGTTCGGAAGACATTGTAGCTCCGCGACAAAGAATAAGAGAAAGGCAAAGAAGAAAAAAAAAGACAGTGTATCGGACAAGCGAAGAAGACATATCCGGTTTTCTGATCCAGCGGATTTTCCAACGTTTTGTTTCCTTGGCCTTTTGGAACGGTCGCGAGCGCATTGTGTTTCCCCGCTGCGAATTTGTCCACTCCATGCGAAGGAGCCGCCAGCAAATCCGGGGCCCAAGGCGACAAGGCGTCTCGGCCAGCAGCCTGCGGCCAGTGACGAACGACCACTAATCCCGACCAGGAACAGCGCCAGCAGCGCTGATCTAGGGGACTCCTAGGAGCACCCAACCGCAACTGCAACTGCCTCCTATTCTGCTGCGAACCCCGCACCCCCCAAAAATCACCCCCATCATTTTGTGCCCATTCAGTCTTTCTTTCTTGGGACGAAAATGCCCTTTAACAGTCGAGGCAAGAACTTGAACACTCGTTCACAGCACCAACCTCCCGGCGAACCTTCTTCGAATCCGATCGGGGGAGGAAACGAGGCAGCGTTCGAGCCCAAACTAGATGCACCGCAACAGGCCGGCTCGCCCCACGATTCGCAGCCAAAGCCCCGACCGCCATACCATCCCCAGGCTCAACCCCTTGATTCCCTATACGGTGCAGTGAACGCACAACAAGGCCCCGGCCCAAGCAACACGGCACCGCCCGGCCACAACGACTTTGCCGACCACGTTGCGCGCAGCCAATCCCTCTCCCAACGATATCCCACGTCGCTTCAGACGCAGTATTCGACTGCGGCATCGACATCGGCCGACGACCTGGGACAAACGACGTCCCCGTCGCCTTCACAACTCCCGTCACCGCCCGGTTATGCCCAGCACCTCCAGCAGCAACATCCTCCCCCCGAACAAAAACGATCGGCCCGCAAGCTCATAAAAGGCATATTCACGGGATCTGGCAAGTCTACCAGTCATTCGGACCAGCAGGGTCATTACGACAATACGGGAGGGCTCGCCCGACGACCGTCTAAGAGGGTGAGCAATCCACCCGGCATCAATATCCGCAGCAGCTACGCGCAAGCGTCCCAGACGTCGCTTGACCAGGAACCTGGCACCGACTGGCCCCCGCCGCACAACCAGCAGTCACCGCTTCCCGGCGTGGGCGAGATTGACGAGCGATATCTAAGACGTGATTCTAATTTGGGGGACCTACATTTTCAGAACCAAAACGCTCCTCCGCCTGGTGCCCTCAACCCCACCATCCGCCCTGTGCAGCCTGCCGAGGACATTGCCTTTCACCGCGACCCGCCACGACATTTTCCCCAAGGCAGCGGCGATTTCGACCTCCCGCCTCCTCCTCAACAGCAGCAGCAATTCCAGCAATTCGCCTCGCCTGCCTCTCATACCCTTTTACAGGGGCAAGGCCACTATCAGCCTGGCCCTCCCGGTCCCCCGGGGCCCCCACTACCGCAACTGCACACGAGCCTTCTAAATCCCAACCCTCACAACCAGAATCCCGAGACAAGCTCCCAGGTCTCTCGCGAGTCGCCCGTTACCGACTCGGATCCGCCGTCCACACACCTTCAGTCGACGACGACTTCCCCGTCGGCGACGTTTGGTACCCAGGCCCAAGAAAACCCTCTGCCGCCTCTCCCTCCAGAGGCGCAGCAGGACAGGGAAACTCAGCAATCGCACGGTCCCATGCCACCGGGAGGACCGACTCGCCGGTCCCAAGACACCGATAATAAGAGTCGAGCCCAGGACGGACCACCTGGTGGCACCCCTCCGCAGTACGGCCGCGGATCCAACACCCAGGTGAACCCAATGGCTCCGCCGCCACCGGCCTCCGGCAACCAGCCAGCCCCGGCTCTTCGAGCTGGCGGCACCAGCGGTCAAGAAAGGCTTCCGTATGATGGTTCCCAGGGAGTCGGAGACCCTCAGGGTCGAAATAGCCCACAACCTTCGACGCTGGAACGGGACGATCCCGACAAGCAGTTCAGAGAGCTCCGTAAGTGCATGGGGCATCTCATCCTTGACATATATCTTGAGGCTAGACTAACCGCCATTTGCTACAGTGACAAAGTACAAGAATGTGAAACGGCTGTACTTTGACGGCAAGTCTCAGATCGAACAGATGGGCGCCCAGGTCGAGCAGCTCCAGAACGCCATTGCCAACCAGCGTATGTCGCAATCGCGGACGGCCCTGGACGACAACGAGTACTCGACGCGGTTCAACCGCCTCAACGGCGCCATCAATAACCTCTCGTTCAACATTCGGAAAGACTGGCGGACGGTGCCGCGGTGGCTGGAGATGTACATCAGCACCGAGGCGCTCAAGACAGGCAAGCAGGAGATGACGGCCGTGGGACGCGCCGTTATCACGCGGTGGATCGTCGAGGAAGTGTTCAACAAGTGCTTCCACCCGGGGCTCGAACCCGGTCTGAGCCAGCAGCTGAAGCAGATCGAGATGAATATTCGGCGCTTCTCGTACACAATGACCAGCCAAGAAGAGTTTGAAGCCCTGACGGCAAAGGTAGTCAACTGGCGGATGGCGACATTGGAGGGCTTGGCACGCGAGCTCGGCGGACCCGAGGCGGTCGAGCACCGGACAGACTTTACGCGCAAGGTGACGACGAATCTGACGGCGACTCTCTTCCAGTTTTTGAACGAACCGCCCCCTTCAGGCGTGGACGGGAGTGCGTCTATGATTGTGGAACTGGCCATTGGGATTGCCGCAAACCTCCCCCTGGAGAGCCGCGACGTGAATATCATTTACCCCCTCCCCGGTGACCCCGTGCAGCCGGCCATCATGGAGGTGGAGAAAGCTGGACTGCCCCTGCTCGAGTCGCAGAAGTCATCCGAGTCGGATGAAGCAGCTGAGGATAGCGGCGATACCAAGGAGAAGTCGTCTAAGGGAGCCAGCCGCGGGGTGGAAAGGAGAGGAACGGGTATGTCTACTTCCTCCAGACGTGGGGGGTCCGTCGCGTCACTGACCACTGGCTCTTCTTCAGCACCTGCGGGTCCACCGAAGGATCCAAACAAGGTCCGGCTGGCGGGGTTCGTGGTGGTGGAGGTTCGCGGACGACAGGTGCTCATGAAGGCGCCGGTTTGGACCTTGGGCTAGAATCCTGCGCCGCACCAGCAGGAGCTGGTTTAGGAGGAGTCGCTACCCTGGCTTGCGAAATCACGGAGGCGTCCTTGACCTGGCCCCCTTGGTATATGAAGATGATCAGTAGCAGTTGGACACCATATTCAAGGAGTTGTTTTGACCCTCTCTTGTCCAACCCCCATCTCCCGTATCGAGGGCGAGCTCAGCCACAGCCTTTTGACAACGGAACACAATCGATGGTGTGACGAAGGGGATGAACAAGGGTATGCCGCATTTGGTATGCAGGGGCCCGCGCTGTCGTGGAGAGATACGACGAGGCGGGCGGCAATGTCTCAGGCTCGTCTTTAAATAACAGCCTCGACTTTTCTGGTGGATAGTCCACTTTTACGACACGGAAGTCCAAACCACTTTCTGCGCAAAGAACTGGGAATGAGCGAGGGCTTGGCATGGTGTCCTGCTTTGGCAAGCGGACGTCTGGATGTTTTTGGAAGAGATGGAACTACGACCCAAGCCCACCCCCATTTGGAATTTTGTTCTTTGGACGACAGAAGGAGAGAGATAGAGCGAGAGGAGACGTCCGTTTTTAAAATAGGGGGCTGGCCACTCTTTGTTACGACATGTTTCTTTTCTTGACTCTCGCAAATATACCTACCTTGCACGCGTTAGATTTTCAGCAGCACTCCCTAGATTATGGATAACGATGCTATTCGCCGATGTATGACTTGTGTCTTCTGCTACGATATACCCAACTTTTACATGGTGGTAAGGAGATGGGAATGATGAGGGTTATGGTAATGTGGGTTTCAAGCCTCACCGCCTTCCGGGACGAAAGATTCTGCCGGCTTAAAAAGCAACCCCGCCCCCGCCGCTATCGTGAACATCTTTGCCTGACTTGTTGTTTTTTTTTTGCCGCAGAATTCCTTGTCTTGCTCTAAAGGAAGCCGAAAGCACTCATCCTGCCCTGGAATTGGACATGTTTCCTCATCAATTACCCCATTGACTTGCATCAGGCATGGCTGAGCAAGGGTCCGACCGACCGACGCACCTCGAGCCATCCAAGCTTGGAACGAAAGAATAGTATGTTTTCCTCTCTACATAGCTATCTCTTATGCGAAACTCTTTTCCCTAAGTTTTTGGGGTCTGCACACTTTGGCTCCTAGTCCTGAAAGAGAAGAAAGGGGACCAGTGTCTGTTTAAGCCAAGAATAAAAAAGCTCGGGCTGCTAACTTGTGTGTTCAATCTTTTCCAGCTGGGACGCTCTCTACACAACCGAGCTGTCGAACCACGACGCAAACCCTACAGACGAAGGAACCGTATGGTTCGACGATTCGGACGCTGAACAGAACCTCGTTCGGTTCTTCGACGAGCGGGAGCAAGAGCAAGGGCAAGAACAAGAGGGTACGGGGGATGGAGGACACAGCGAGAAGGACAGCCTTGAACATGCCACCGCCATCTCGGCCCCCACCACGAAGCTAAAGCTCGAAAGGCCAGCCACAAGCTTCTTGGATCTCGGATGCGGAAACGGGAGCTTACTCGTTGCCCTCAGAGAAGACGGGTGGGAAGGTTCCATGCTAGGTGTGGATTACTCTGCGCGGAGCATCCAGCTCGCCGAGGACGTGGCCCGGTCCCGCTTTGGGGGGGAGACCGTTGGCGTCGTTCGGTTCAAGGCTTGGGACGTGTTGAGGGGCGAGCATGCCGCCGTTTTGGGAGAGGCGGGTCAGCGGGACGGGTGGGATGTGGTGCTCGATAAGGGGACGTTTGATGCCATTTGTCTGAGCGACGAACGGGACCAGGACGGGAAGAGGGTTTGCGAGGGGTATCGAGATAGAGTGCTGGAGTGCGTGAGGAGGGGAGGGCTATTTGTTGTTACGAGTTGTAATTGGACCGAAGACGAACTACGGGGTTGGTTTTTGGGAGGTGGTGGTCATGGCGTTGGGAGAGCCAGATTTGTCGAGGATGGCAGAATTGAGTATAGGGCGATTAGTTTTGGAGGGGTTAAAGGGCAGACAATAAGTACGCTTTGTTTTAGGAAGGTATGCTGAAGGATGACAAAATACA
>Ga0247774_1000813_pt1 | contig 15781 bp, 8 predicted proteins | sample UWRJL001104B6_FD_179933 | JGI IMG/M metagenome (GOLD analysis project Ga0247774, IMG submission 179933) | Plant litter microbial communities from Arlington Agricultural Research Station in Wisconsin, United States - UWRJ-L001-104B-6 | ecosystem: Environmental > Terrestrial > Plant litter >... | reverse complement strand
TCCGATCTCAGAGACCAAGCAACTCTACCGATAGCCTCCTAGTACTAGTCGGAGTCCTCTTCGACCTGCGGCGCGACGTATCCACTCCGCTGCTTGGGCTGAACATTGATCTGCGTGTCCGTAGCCGTCGTCGTAGCCGTCGCGGGGCGAACGTTACCCGTTGCTGCGTTGAGCTGAGACTGGACTTCTGCGTTTCCCAGGCCGGAGCCCGCCTTCTTCTTCTTCTTTTTCTTGGGGTTGGGCTGTGTTGTGCAACCAAACGTTAGCGGATACCGTCAAAGTTGTTTGGGTTCGGTTTTTTTATGGAGTTGACAACTTACGTCATGCCACGCCCAAACGGGTCGGAAGCTGTCCATGAACGAAACATCCTCCCAGAGGTTGGGATATAGCCACAGGCCAGGCGAGACGACAAAGTACGTGATGCAGAAGAGAATGACGCGGAAGATGGCCATGAGGAAGAACAAGCCTAGCAGGATTAGGAACCCCCAACTCAGGTAGTAAACACCCTGGCGGAGCTTGAGCGGCCACAGCGGGTATAGCACGATGATGAAGATGACGATGAGGGCGAGTACGGCGTATAGCTGACGCTTGATCTGGGCCCCCTCGTACATCCATGCGTAGTACATGTCGTCTTCGGCGTCTTGCTGGCGCTCAATCTTGACGGTCCAGAGGCCCTTGACGCGCTTCGTCTTCTTGGAGTGGTTGTGACCCTCGTGCGAGTCACTCTTGACCACGCGCAGCGCCAGCATTGACATGGGCAGCAGCTTGAACGTGTTCTCAAGGCTGGCGCGATCCGTGACCTCGGGGAGGAGCGGGTTCTTCTTGCGAGCTTTCTCGTAGGCGGGGGACTGAATGGCGCGGAGGGCGCGCTTGACTGCAACGTGGTTCATTAGGCTCCGCTTTCATCTGGAGACGGTTGCACCTAACGTGGCAGAGGGCGTCATACCTTTAAACATATCCTTGCGCTGACCGTTGAGAATACATGTTCTGCACTTGAGATCCTGGCCCTTCAAGAAGTTGGCAAGCGCCAGAGCCTTCGGGTTCGGAGGGCCTGGAGTGATAGGCTGCGGCTGCGCACCACCGGGTCGGGGGCCATGGCTATGTCCCGCTGGCCCCCCTGGTCCACCCGGTGCTGCCTGTCCGCTACCACCCTGCTGCTGCTGCTGGGCAGCCGCCATCATCCTCTGCTGAGCCTGCTTGCGGAGATGGTCGGCAAACTCTTGAGGGGTCATGCCCAACCTCTCGGCTTCGGCCTCGAACTGTCGCTTCATCTGAGCTGCCTGCTCCGGTGTAATCCCGCGGCCCATTCCCATAGGACCCGGCATCGGTCCACCGGGACCGCCAGCCCCGGCAGGAGGTGGCGTTGCCATTGTGGGCGAGGAATTCTTTTGCTGTATCGGTTTAGGAGGTCCTGAGTGTTGCTTGGTGGTGGGTGCTCTCAATAGTCTTCGTAAAGTTGACTAGACGCCAAAAAAGGCGAGTGTGCCTTTGTATCGCTAGTGGGAATGTGCTCTTGGAAGAGCGCGCTTGGTCGGGGGAAAAAAGTGTCGGTTTGTGGTGATCAAGGCCAAGCGCGTGCAAGGTTGAATGCGAGAGAATCTGGCCTGAAGCTCTCCCTGACCTTAAAAAGTTGCCGTCCCGTATTTCAATACAGGTGTTCACTTCTAAAAATTCGGACCCCTGACAGGCCAGGTACGTCAAAATGGGAGAATGTCGGCTAATCAAAACCGACCTGGTCCAAGCGTCAGCCTTACGCACTCTGCAGATCAACCCCACCATCACAACTGACTGTGACTCTTTCTTGCCTTCCAAATCTCCAACGACTTCGGCGACTTCACGATCTTAACAACCGCCATCATCGCTGACTACCGCCCGAAACAACCCACCAACCCACCAACCGAACTGAGAAATTTTGGTTTCTAACCCCAAAATCCTGCAGCACCATCGGCAATACGGCTCAAAATGGGCTCCGTCTGTCTCCCCCACCTTAAATCCGGCTGGCACGTCGACCAGGCCATCCTCTCCGAAGACGAGCGGCTCGTGGTCATCCGCTTCGGCCGTGACGCCGACCCGGACTGCATGCGTATGGATGAGGTGCTCTTCAAGGTGTCTGAAAAAGTCCGCAACTTTGCCGTCATCTACGTCTGCGACGTTGACCAAGTACCCGACTTCAACACCATGTACGAGCTATACGATCCCTGCTCGGTGCTCTTCTTCTGGCGCAACAAGCACATGCTGTGCGATTTCGGGACCGGGAATAACAACAAGCTCAACTGGGTGTTGGAGGACAAGCAGGAGCTGATTGATATCGTCGAGACGATTTATCGCGGGGCGAAGAAGGGGAGGGGTTTGGTGGTTAGCCCGAAGGACTACTCAACGCGGCACCGGTACTGAGCGGCTTGTGGTTTGAGGCGCTGATAAAAGACAACTGTAGAATATCGTGGATGGTATCGACGACCTAGATAACGAGGCGGCTCTACATCTAGCAGGGTATTTGATGAATCGGTTCCACAATGATGGAGAGAATGAGAGGAATCCTCGACGGGAAGGGCTGCTTACCTCAACAGGCATATTCATCGTCTTCATTTTGTCGAGCAGGAGATGGAGCAAGGACAGTCCGGAATATAGGGTTGGTCTCACTCAATTCACAACATTCCTTTTGAGCCTGACGATGCTAATCTCTTTCATCACGTTCCAAAGCCGTCTTGGTATGGACAAACCATGCTCTTCGTCGCGATACCGCTTTCTTCACGCAGACACGGCGCACTTCCGGTATGCCTTGGCCCGCTGATCCGCTCGTTACGGGTTATGTTAGTCTGCCCTGTTGTAATATGCTATGGTGAAGAGGATGTGACTTTTGAAATCGTGACTCTCTTGCATACTACAGGAAACTGCAACAGGCGATGTGGACAACTAAAGTAAAAGTTGGTATTTACTCGTAGTCATGCTCTAACCCTTGACAATGAAGCATACTTTATCGTATAAAAATAGGTATGTAACGGGACCAAGAAAATCAAGCCACAGCCGTTATCCACCATTAGAAACCTAATAGATGATTCTCTCGAATCAAACCCCCAAAGTCGGGGTGCCCTGTTGCCTTTTGCAAGGTGGAAAATACAATTATGATCACAACCGGCCACGGCACTCTCCTGGTCACCGTGGGTTAGGATACTAAATTTCCTTGCTAAACAACAAGAAAAATAAACACCATTCGTGCACCCTGCAAACGCAAAACACCAGTTTTATTCACTATACCATGTCGCCTTGTGGCTGCTGCCCTTGAGAAGGCGACCCCTTGGCCGACGGGAACAAGTTTGTGCCAGTGGGAAGTTTGGGTAGCGACTGCGTTGGCGGCGGGGCGCGGAAGAGTTCTCGCTGTCGATCGAGATCGCCCTTCCTGGTGCTCGAGGTGCCAAAGCGACGCATGCCGGTACGCGTTGAATTAGTTAGCGGGCGGATCATGTTCTCGAGGAAGAAGGAACCTTCGCCGCCACCAGTGTTGGGACGCTCGTCATCGGCATCGGAGAAAACGTCGTCGGCAAACTCGTCGTCTGAAGTCATGTCCCCCAAATGGGGATTGTTCGACGACGCTGGCGTCGAGGGGGACGTGATGGAGCGCGAGTGCAGCGGCGGGCGGCTGGACGGCTGGGCGGCCGTGAATGCTCCCGGAGTCATGGCGTTGCTGGTTTGAGGCGTCTGGGACGTCGCTGTCGTGGGCCGGTTGTCGCTGAAGCCGTTCTGGAATGACGACGTGCTCTGGGCCTGATGGAGGATGGGTAGAATCTGGTCGTCGTAGAGCTGCACGCTAGACGTGAAGCTGTCGGGGTCGTACTCGGTGACGGTCCTCGACGATCGGCCGTCGCTAGGAGGACTCGTCGACAAGTCGTCGAAGAAGTCGTCAAGGCTGTCGAGCTTCGTCACAAGGTCGCCGGTGGTACTTTCGGCTCGCATGTCGTCGCTCATCATCGTCTCGGTCCTATCAGGGACAGGGAAGTACCCGTATGCAAACTCGTCATCGGCGTGGAATTCAACCTCGGGAGTGGGTGTGGCGTCAGTAGCAACGCCTCCCTCGACACTTTGGCACATGTAAAAGGCGGCATGGATGTTGGCTCGCGTGGAGTCCGTCTTCTTGGCGGGCATGGAAATAGCCCAGCCTGAACCGGAAGGGTCTGGGATGCCAAAGAGGGATTGGGTGCGCTCGTATTCTTTTCTGATGGACTTGGACATGTTCACAATCATGCTCATGCGTAGGTGTTGCTTGTCGTTTGGTGCGGCCGGCATGCCCATACACTTATCCAAAACCTTGAGGGCCTCCATGCAGAAGTCGGTCTGGAGGAGCCGTAGGAGCGGCGATACCAGGTCGCAGCCATAGCCCCACATCTCAGTTTTCTTCATGTCCACCTCGGGCAGGGCTGTGCGGAGGATCTGCATGGTTTTGACTTTGACCCACGAGTGGGAATTGGTCAGCATGCCCATGAAGAACGTGATCATGGAAAACTCGAGTTGGGGCAAGAAGTATTCCCTGAAGGCGCCAAAGATTTGGACGAGGAAGTCCTGGCTGGACCGATATCTTTGCGAGACAAAGCCGTCGAGAACTTCGGCCAGGCTGGTGTAACCTTCGGCTTCGGAAACCGTCAGAAGGATCTCTGCGGCCTGGAGGACCTTTTCGTCCCGATCCTTGGGGCTCGCCTCCATGTAGCGAAGGAATGCGGGAAGATTGGCGAGGACGGCGAAAAAGTGTCGGCTGTCGTCTCCGACAAGACTATCGCTAGGTAACTGCACAAGCTTCCCGATGAGGTTGACCGACGGCTCTATGCAGAGGGATGATCGAAGTCCTTTGTAAAGCAAAGGCTGGAGGCCATCAAATGGGCCGTCCCATCGGGATGGTTGACCGTCCAGCAACATACGCCGTACCTTGTCCGATTGGAAATCAACCTTGACCAAATACTCGTTGAGCATCTCGACCGCCTCCAGAAACTCGCGTTCATTGATCGACTCGAGACAAGCACAAGTGGTCCAAAACAACTGGGGAAAGCTAAGGAGCTTCTCGGCGTCGAGCTTGATGATAAGCGTCTTCAGAGTCGTAAGGATTTCCATGGAAAAGGTCTGAATCTCGCCGTCCTCGTCGGCGATGGTGTTGGATAGGCGAACCAGCATGCTTCCTAGCATGGCTTGATCGAGCGATGCGAGGACGCAACGGAAAATTTGGAAGGACCGGCAAGCAAGGTGTCTAACGGGGCAAGACGTCGCCCAAGTCAGCGACAGCCTGCCCCATTGCTCCTTGATCCCGGGAAAGGTGATTTCGAAGGTCTTGACTACCTCGGCCGCGAGGAACTCCATGCTCGGTGGTACCTTGTCCCGATCGTCCACCTTGCCATTACTGTCCTCGTAGTTCCAAACAACTGCCCTGTCGTGCCGACGGATCAAATCTATCAAGTCCTCAATCGACTTTCTCGCGGCCGCAGGTGTCTGGTCGTCAAGTGCCGAAATGACGAGTTCGTGGATGAGATGAACGAGCATCTCACGAGCCTGTTCTTGAACCAAAGGCGTGTAATGGTCCCATAGAACCGTCACCACCTGGAGCAAGACCGGCACGTCTTCTTGAGTCAGGTGGACCGGTGACACCATTAGGTCCACCAGAAGAATCAGCGAAAGCTGTCCGAGAGAGAAACCAGCCTGTTTCTGCCCCCCTGGAAGGGCTTCGGCAAGGTCGGCGCAGTAAGGCAGGAGAGCAACATCGGGCGGCGGGGGGACAATCTCTCTCTTCTCGTTTGGCACCATGGCCTTGGGAGTGATTTGCAGCAGGAGGAAGTCAACAACCTTGGCGCCGGGAGTGCTGGACAGAAAAACGACGATTTGCTTGGCGTACTCGACAAAGTTCTGCTCTCGTCGCTCCAGGCACAGCGACGTGATGAAGTCAAGAATAACACGGACATTTCCGGCATGAGGACCCGTGGCCAAGGCCTGCCACAGAGCCTGGACTTCATTGTGCAGAGCGCCGCTGGCTTTGATGGTGATCTCCAACAGATTGGCCAACAAGACGTACGAGTGAGCTGTCGGCCCACCGTTGGGATCAACCTTCAACTCTATCGATTGGATCCAAGGCAGGATGACGGCCACCACGTTGCGCTGCGATGCCGGGTGCATGTCCTTGAAGTAGAGGGTGAACTCGGAAAAGATGTGGAACGCCAGGTCGGTGTGTTGCTTGGACAGGCGCTTCGAAATCTCGAACTGGGCGAGCTTGTACACCACCTTGGTCTTGTCCGAGATACTAATATCGAAATCTTGAACCCTCGAGCTCCTGCCGGACTGTTGCTGCTGCCTCTCGTCTAGTGTCCTCAGGACGTGCGCAGACTTGGATCGAATCTCGCTCTCGTCGTTACCTAGGGTGAATAGGCAAAGGCCCAGCACCTTCCAAGTGGGCGACGGATAATCTACATGATCTAGCAGGACTTGGGTGAGGACGTCGAAGTAGCTCTCTAGCACCTTGGGGATTTCGGCAAGATAGCATCGAGCGATGGAGTGCTCTAGCAGGTACGTATGTTCGATGTTGTGGATGATGAGGTTCTGGAGGGCTCGGCGGCCGATGAGGTTCATCCGATCGCTCCCCGAATTGAAAATGGCCTCGATCCAGGCCAGGAGCCGGCCGGGGTTAAACTGCAGCACGACACCGCTCTCCGTGGTGATGGTGATGGGGCCACCGCAAAGGGCGGCCATGGCACTGAGGGCAGCGGTTCGGAGGTTGCGCTTCTCGATTTCCATGGCTGCCGTGACTTTGCCAGCCTCTCCTACGCTCTGCTGGTCGATGACGGACTGCCGCATCGTATCTTCCCGCGCCCGAATTTGATTCTGATTGGGCGAAAACCCGCACCAGTCTTCCATAAGGGAGAAGGCTGATTTTCTCGACTCGAACGTCATCCATCTCGACCGATCCTTTGTTCGGTTGATGCCTTCGTACAGCTCCTCCACCAGGCCGCAATAATGCCGCCGCAGCTTCTGGAACTCCCAGTCCGTCTGCACTTCGCCGTCCATCAAGAATAGCTTCAGGTCCTTGGTGTAGGTGACAAGGTTGGTTAGAATCCAGTCATCTTGGTACACCTGAGGTTCCTTGAGGAAATGCGACGTCAGCTTGTAAACGTGCGTGATCTCGGTCCGAAGCAGGTCCATCTTTCGGTTCCGTCGCGGGCTGCTGTTGGAGCGCTGGTGTATTCGCGCCTTGGCTTCGTTGTTGCACTGCGACACCTGGGTTTGAAGCTCCTCCAGTAGGGTTCGGTATATGTGGATGTTGATGGAGCCCATGCCGACAACGACTGCCTCGCGAACAGACGCTGTCGTTGCGGAAAGCATGGGAATCAGGTACTTGAACAGCGTCCTCGCCGACACGATTTTCTCCGTCGAATTGGATTTGTTAGATCCCTTCCGGTGGTGTTGGTGCGTCGTAGGAGTCGTCAGCGGCGCCTTTCCGGGATCCGCCAAGGTTGTGCATGCAAATATGAGGTAGAGCTTCCACTGTTCGATCAAGACCTCGGGGTGCGTCGTTGGCGTTCTGCCCGTCAGCCTTGCACTTCCAGGATCAGAACCGAAATAAGTGCCCGGCTTTGGGTCTGCGATATTGACGATAGTCTTGTACATCTGGATGATGCGGTTGCAGATGAGGTCGCGGCCAATCGTGACGGTGAAAGGGCATTTTTCGTAGGCCAGCCGCATGAGGTTAGGGAATATCTTGAACCACAACGTCGTGTCGTAGGAAACATCGCTGGTGCATAGTTCCATCAGAGTGCCCTTGTTATCGCCGCTCTGAATGCCCCGCTGGAGACGGCTCCTTTCTGCAACGGATAGTGTGTCATCCTTGAAGTCGAGGACTTGGCTCGAGTCGTTTTCGAGAACATCTATGAGCCGTGGCGTGTCCTTCTTGTCCTTCACGAGAACCTTACTCTTTCCAAGAGCCGTGTCGAACTCGGTAATAAGTCGAAGAACAGTGATGGCAAAATGCCTCACACGTAGCGACTGAGAGCAGAGGAAGAACAGGCCGTGCGCCTCCACATAGTCGACCTCGGCCCATATGCTGGACAAATCCAGCTTCAAACCTCTCATTTCCCCTCCGGCCCCGCCGCTTGCAGACGCGTCTGAATGGCCGCCCGCCGCCACCGAGTCTTTCGTCTTCTGCCGAATCTCCTCGATCCATATCTGGAGAAGCTCGACATACAGCCGCAGCGTGTTTTCTATGTGTCCGGGGCCAAGCATGCCGCCCTCCGACATGGTAGAGTACCGATCGTCAAAATTGAAGATGTACCTCGAAAAGCCCATCGTCACCTGCTGGGCGTGCGATTGGCGAGAAATGGCCTTGAGAGACTGTGCCGACGACTCGGCAATGTTTGGCTGCACATGAGCCGTGCCGGTACAGAGAAGGTTGATGAGTGAGTTGAAGGGAATGTCCACCGAGAGACACCTGGGAAGCGCCTGCACGGCCACATGCAGCAGCTCGTAGAAGAGCTGTTTCTGGTCTGAAGGATTCTGGTGATCATCTCGCCGCGAGAAGTTGAATGTGTCAGATATTGGCGTCTTCGGGCCGGGGCTGTTGAACTTTTCGTCGAGGACTGCCTGCCCACCGAATGTGTTGTCGCACATGATAGTGATGTGGCCGAGGATTTCGCAGAACCTAAGGTAATATTCCCGCACCCCATCGCTCAACTTGTTCAAACGAATAGGCTGAGACCCTGCTTCATTTTCTTGCGCCGAAGGGAGCAGCGGGCTAGCCAGTGGCCCATTTCGAGGCGAAGTGATGACGGGCGAGGTTGGCATCCGGTCGCCACTCGTAGACGGTGCGTAGTACTGAGGGAACGGTGGCTGCCCCTGGTCGCCCTTTTCAAGATCTGACATGATGGCCAAGAAAGCTCGGATTCCAATGACTATGCGGTCCGGGTCCAGCTGCTCAACCTTGAGTTTCTCGCCCATCGCGAATAGCTCGGCGTTGATCAGAGGGAATATGATGGTCTTGAAGCAGTATTCGGGGTACTTGAATCCGATGGAGCGAATGATCTGGATGAGAGGCTCTGCTACGGCAGCATCCGACGCCATCATGCTCCGTTTCGTCGGTGGGAGTATCAGTTTCATGACTTCCTCTACCTTTCGGATGGTATTGGCCATGGTGTCGCTGGACCTGTACAAGAAGGTCCATATCAACCTGGAAATCACCTGCAGGCAGAGCGATTTGGTAAAGCGGTCCTTGAGCTTCGGTTGCAGGGGAAGTATCAACTGCAACCACTGCGAGCTGAATGAGTCCGGTGTGGAGACGCAAAGGAGGGTGGCTGTCAGGGGGAAGGCGAAACTCCAGTGACGAGGCTTCACAAACATTTGTGCAAGTCGAGGGCCTATGGCGCCGCGAACTTCTCCCCATTTCGGATGGGCCAAATCTGAGTTCGTTGCCTTTGCCGCAATGGGGAGGAGGAGCATATCGAGCATTTGGCAGAAAGCTGACTTGGCCTTTTGCCCGTGGGACTTGTGAAATAGCCGCCCCAGTCCGATGAGAAAGTCGCACGATTGCTCCCAACACTCGAGCGGCGTCAGCTTGATTCGCAAGTGCTTCATGCCTCCGAGCACAAGTTCCATCTTTCCCTCTGTTTCTCGTCCCGCAGCCGAGTTTGGATTTTTGATGACCAGATCCTGCAACGAGGACTCCAGGTCTGAAATGAAGCGTTTCGTGACCGACGTGAAGTTGATTTCACTCATGACGCCGAGGATTTGGGCAAAAAGGTTCCAGTTTGCCAACTTTAACGGTGAAGTCATGAGCGACTCGGTGTCAGCAATCTTCAGCTGGCCGAAAATAATGCCCTCGAGTTTTTCCTCCATCTCCGACGTGATGCACGCCAAGCTGCTATGGCTGATGGTTTCGAGTAGAACTCGGCAAAGGATGTAGATGGACACAGTCGATCGCCGCTCCTGCTGTGCCACATACTCCTGACGGGCTGCTACTGTGGTTAAACCAGCTGGTAGCTGACCCTGGCCTGCTTCCTGGGAAGGCTGGGCCGGAGGGGACTGTACGGGCTCCGTATTTCTGCGCTGCAGGCCGGGGACGATGACACCTTTGGACTGGTGGAGCAGGCCCCTCGCTTCATTCGCGGCGTCGCTCTTACTCTTCCTCCAGTACATCATCAGATCGATCAGGGGTTTCGGCTTATCGCGGGCGAGATAGGCCAGTGCATTGATGGACTGGTCAAAGACTGCATCCGCCCCAGGCCCACATATTTGTTCCACGTTCGGCTCGGGATCGAACGGGGATGATGTACACTGGTTGAGCTTATCCTCGGCTTGCGCAATAAACTGTCATTCTCCGTGTTAATATCATCTCCTCAACGACCGCCAAGCCGTCAAGCCGATTGTCAAGCAAGCACCTACCGCAGTAAATAAGACGTGCATGCTGTATTCCAAAACGCTCTTCTTGGGTTCGTCCTTGCTATGCCTCGAAGAGTGCGAATGGTGATGGGCGTGGTCTCGCCGCCTGCCACTGTGCATGCGTTCCAACTTCCTTGTCGTCGCAGAGTACGTTGATGTGTCCGCAACGGCAACTGGCGTTGTCCGCTCGGGCATCTGCGGCATCGATGTCACTGTGGTGCCCGAGAGGGCCGTTAGGGGTCTCGTCAAAGCGGACTCGCCCTCGCCTCGAGAAACACTGTGTATGTCGGGGCGGTCTGATATCAGGGCGACGCCGGCGGCGGCGATCATCTGAGGGCTTAGCGGACTTGACGACGAGCTTGCAAGGCTGCCATTTCTCGAGTGCTGGATGCCATGAACGATTGAGGTCTGACGATGGTGTCCATAAGACGCGCTCTTCGAGTCCACCGACCTTTCGAGGACGCCGCCAATTCCTACTGCTCTAGATTGTGACGTTTGTGCCAGACGCGGTGAGATGGTGGGCGGGGACGAAACTTTCTCTATCGACGATTCTCGCGAGTGTGCGGCCGACCTCAACCCGGGCGGTGGTTCAAGCGTAACGGTCGGCCGAAGGGTGCGGTTCCAATCGTCTTCGTCTTCTTCGTCGAGTCTCGACACGGATCGCGGAGAGAACTTGAGCGGATCCGGGGAATGGTCCGACAACGCCTGTGACGGAGCTTTGAAGCCAAAAAGGGTCAGCACGATAGGTTTCTCTCCGGAGCCTTTGATAGAAAAATCCGCTGCAGTCCCCTCTTTTTTGAAACAGCCCGCCTTATCACCAGATGGCTGCGCCGTTGGCTGCCGAAATGTCGAGGGGATTAGAGGTATTAGGGATGCTCTCAAAGAAAGCAGTGAGTAAATTTCATCCAGCGTCGCGGCAAGGCACAGGCTAGTTCTTCACATGACTACCGAAACCGCACGTCGCGATTGGGGGGCTTAAATTGTGTCTTGGGACAAGAAGCAAAGAAGTGTCTGGCCAAGATGCTGCTACAGACAAGGCAGGCACCGGATTGAAGGCTCCAGGTTGGGCAGGGTGGTGGTGTAGGGTCCAGAGTATACTGACCCATTTCGAGTCGAATCAAGTCCCATGATCCGTTCTACAGCATGTCGAGGTTGTGTATCGTCGCTCGAGGCGGTAAACGGCGTCAATTGGATCGAGGAAATTCGTTCGGCGCTCTGCGCGACCATCAGTTTGTCCGAAACCTGAGACCGAGACCCAACGGTAAGCGGCTCTCGAGATCAGTTAAAAAGATTGAAGTGACAAGTTGTGAACCATGCAGAGAGCGCCTAGTTTGGCAGCCAGCAAACGGACCAATCTGCAGGGGTCGCCTAAAGGCCCGAGCCTATCAGCGGTTGTCTTTGATGTCTCCTGCGGCGCCACTAGAGGACGGGATCAGTGATCACTTTGTGTTTTGGGATTCTTGGCAGAAAGGACCAGTTAGGCCGCTGCCACTTCATCCACGGAAGGTAGGAACACCATCCATGGCTGCCAGGTGCCACACAGGCATTGGGCAGATTCCAGCAGAGTTACTGCACTGCTGCACCAAATAGGGGCCTCGAGAGATTCCTAGTTTGAGTGCAGAAATCTTCGTGCTAGAAATTGCGACTGAGGCCCGGGAAACTGCAAATCGCCTTTTACGTTTTTATTCCGATTTTATGGAGTCTGCACTTTGGGCTTGGGTGATGGCCGTTTGCTCGCATTTGGGGGTTTGGATTTCTCATGTCTATCTGTACTCTTAGCCGCGTTGACAGCACTGGTTTGTTCGTAACGATGTACGACGGCATTCCGCATCGAGAACAGAAGAGTTGCCCCCCAATTTATACTCCGACTGCCAAATGCGAGAACCTATGCTCCGGCCTCCGATTAATTACTGTTCAATCCGCTGCGGCCGAGGACAGCTGTCCACCGCACTCACGCCGCAATCGCACCAGCCGGCTCCGGGTCCAGCACGTAGTATGCAGTATTATTTGATTGGACAGACAGCCTGACAAGTGTCAAGAACTGTGGCGTTCTAGCGCCACTGAGCCGAGTGACCATAAATGTAGGTCCACTAATTATTTCTATTCGGCAGGGGCTGAACTGAAAGGGTAGGATGGCTTCTACCGGCATTCTAGTCTAGTGACATCGCAGCTTTGTTGAAGCTAGCACCGGCAGCGCGGAGCGCGATAAGTTCTGCTTATCTAAGGCAATCGCTGCCGCTGCCGCTGTCGCCGCCAATCCACTTTGGCGATCTGGCCCACCGAATCCACTGAACCCACCGATGCAGTTCACTGTCGTTCGGCTTGGCAGTCACGAGCCTTCTCCTCCTCGGCACTTGCGTTCCCCATGATCGATAGCAGTAGTAGAGCCGGTATTGAAAAAGGCGTTGTCTTTGTCGGTTGTATTGCGATTTCTGCGTTTCCTGGTAAGTCTCACTGTCACACAGCGCTTCTTCCGCTTCTCAGCCACTGGCGATGGGTACGCAAGGGACTCGGTCCTGAGATCCACCGTCAGACCGCAAGCTCCAAACTCCTGCCGCTCCGAGCTCCGCCAGACTGTGGTTTTTTCGTCGGGAATCCTTCCTGCTGACATTGTCCTCAACAGTCAGATTGTTTGTACCCCCATACGCGGAATTTGACACCTCGTATCCTCCAAAGTCGCGAACCGTGTATATCGAACCTCCTTGTGCTATTTCAACGTGTTTCGCCGGAATCGGCCGGTTACGAGTTTTAGAACCATCGTTATCTTGGCCGTCATCTCATCTTTGTTGCATCCCTGACAACTCAACAAACTTGACAGACCACATCTCCCCGAGCGACTTCCCACTTCGAGCAACAACGGCGACAGCGCGAGGCGTAGTGTTCCATTCTGCACCATGGCGGAACTCGATACCCTGGACGTAGTCGTCCTGTCGGCCATCTTCGTTGGCACTGTCGCATACTTCACTAAGGGCAAGTATTGGGGAATCCCGAAAGACCCCTACGCCAACGCCTTCGCAAATGCCAATGGAGCCAAGGCGGGCAAGACAAGAAACATAATAGAAAAGATGGAGGAGTCTGGCAAGAACTGCATCATTCTCTATGGGTCGCAGACGGGCACGGCCGAAGATTACGCATCGAGGCTGGCGAAAGAAGGCAAGAGTCGATTTGGTCTCGAGACCATGGTCGCAGACCTCGAAGACTACGATTACGACAACCTCGATGCCATCCCCAGCGACAAGATTGTCATGCTCGTCCTTGCGACATACGGCGAGGGCGAGCCAACCGACAACGCCGTCGACTTCTACGAGTTCCTCACGTCGGAGGACGTCCAGTTCTCCGAAGACAACTCGCCGCCGCTCGATAACCTCAACTACGTTGCTTTCGGCCTCGGGAATAACACGTACGAGCACTACAACTCCATGGTGCGGAATGTCAACAAGGCGCTCCAGAAGCTCGGTGCCCACCGCATCGGCGAGGCCGGCGAGGGTGACGACGGCGCTGGCACCATGGAGGAAGATTTCCTGGCGTGGAAAGACCCCATGTGGGCCGCTCTCGCGAAAAAAATGGGTTTGGAAGAGAGAGAGGCGGTTTACGAGCCCATCTTTGGCATCACCGAGCGTGACAACCTTAGCCCGGAGTCTCCTGAAGTCTTCCTTGGTGAGCCGAACAAGATGCACCTCGAGGGAGCTGCCAAAGGCCCCTTCAATGCACACAACCCATACATTGCGCCCATTGCGTCGTCTCACGAATTGTTTTCGGTCAAAGACAGGAACTGTCTGCACATGGAAGTGGACGTCAGCCGTTCTAACCTGACGTACCAGACAGGAGATCATCTTGCTGTCTGGCCTACGAATCCCGGGTCCGAGGTCGACCGTTTCCTAGACATTGTTGGGCTCAAGGAAAAGAGGCACAGTGTCATCAGCATCAAGTCTTTGGAACCAACAGCCAAGGTCCCGTTCCCCACCCCGACCACGTACGATGCCATTGTCAGGTACCACATGGAAATTTGCCATCCCGTTTCCCGTCAGTTCGTCGCTACGCTGGCTCCGTTTGCGCCAAACGACAAGGCCAGGGCGGAGATGACCAAGCTCGGCGGAGACAAGGACTATTTCCACGAGAGAACGGCCGTCCACTTCTACAACATTGCCCGGCTACTTCACGAAGTCAGCGGTGGAGAGAAGTGGACAAAGGTTCCATTTTCTTGCTTCATCGAGGGCATGACCAAATTGCAGCCGCGATACTACTCCATCTCATCGTCATCGCTGGTGCAACCTCGACAGATCTCCATCACAGCCGTTGTGGAATCGCAAATTGTCCCTGGCCGTGGCGAAGAGGATCCCTTCATGGGCGTAGTTACCAACTATCTTTTTGCACTGAAGCAAAAACAAAATGGAGACCCTAGCCCTTCTCCGTTTGGTCTTACCTACGAAATCATGGGCCCTAGGAACAAGTACGACGGAATTCACGTTCCCGTCCACGTCCGACACTCCAACTTTAAGCTTCCATCCGACCCTTCAAAGCCCATCATTCTAGTAGGACCTGGGACAGGCGTGGCCCCCTTCCGCGGCTTTGTCCAGGAGAGGGCAAGGCAGGCCGAAGACGGCGCCGATGTCGGGAAGACGATGCTCTTCTTCGGGTGCCGGAAACGTCACGAGGACTTCCTCTACGAGTCGGAGTGGGCGCAGCACAAGAAGTCCCTGGGCGACAGGTTTGAGCTAATCACTGCCTTTTCTCGCGACGGCGCCAAGAAGGTATACGTGCAGCATCGCATGAAAGAGTACGCCAAGGAGATCAGCGATTTGCTCGCCAAGAGAGCCTACTTCTATGTTTGCGGCGACGCAGCCAACATGGCCCGCGAGGTTCAAACCGTCTTGACCCAGATTCTGGTGGAGCAGCGTGGTATCTCCGAGGCGAAGGCTGAGGAGATTGTGAAGAACATGAGAGCTGGGAATCAGTACCAGGTAGGTTCTTTTGGCCAGAAAAGGATAGGTTCCAGTGTTTTTTTGCTAACGACCGACCCCGACAGGAGGATGTTTGGTCATAGAACAGGAGGAGGGTGGCGGAACTCTTTGGCAGCATCTCGGTTTGCATGCATGGCGGCGTGGGTTCCATCGGATGCCAAGAGGGGTAATACTCTTCGCCCTCTTCCACATTTCTCCAGGCTCGCGTTATGAAGTGATGGATTTAGACACGGTAGATTTTGAAGGCTTTGGATTTCTTTTTCACTGCATCTTTTAAAGGTAGTTCGTGGCGCCACCATGCAAGTGGCCAGGACCGAGTCGAGTTCATAGAAATCTAATTGGTTTTCCACAGGTGGGAGCCGAGAGGGTTCGCCCCAGAAGCCTGTCTTGCTTCCAGCATAAATGCCGAGTTGTGACCCAGATATTAG
>Ga0247774_1000812_pt1 | contig 15785 bp, 15 predicted proteins | sample UWRJL001104B6_FD_179933 | JGI IMG/M metagenome (GOLD analysis project Ga0247774, IMG submission 179933) | Plant litter microbial communities from Arlington Agricultural Research Station in Wisconsin, United States - UWRJ-L001-104B-6 | ecosystem: Environmental > Terrestrial > Plant litter >... | reverse complement strand
CGTGAATCCGCACGCTTTTCTATGTCTCCAGGTTCTCGGTGAAGGAGCGGAAGCTATAAGCAGTAAATCTCCTCCGGATAACACCCGCTACGCAACCCACAATGTCACTTGGAAAGCTGCATTCGGACCAATCTTGCTGCAAGTATGACACTCGGAAAAGAAGGTATATCCCACTCCGAGAGAGAGGTCCATTTTAGCGGAGTCTGGCGTGCATGGACTCTGTCTGTAGATCTTCTGGCTTGTGCGCGGAGATACCCTTTACGGAAGTCGCTGCGACTCACATTCACACCCGCTGGATCTTCTAGGAACACTCTCGGGAACCCCCTTTGGCTATGTATATATGCAAATGACTATATGGACATACAGAATATGACCAATGCTATATACCCAATTCCGACCCTAACTCCAAGGTAGTATTTCTGAACCCAATCAAGACTTCATCGCTGTTTACCACGTACCCCCGAAACGCCTAACAAACCCATCCCATCTTCCTCCTGAACCACTTCACAGTCTCCAACCCTGTCTGCACCCTCATCCCGCACCTTGCATCCAGCACAAATGCATCCCACACCGCTGCCTTCTCGAGACTCGCTTGGCACTCGTCGACCTTCTCTTTCCGGTACTCCTCTAGCGTTTGCCTCTCACCTTCTGGTCGCTCTCCCTGAGTCGCCTCAAAGGCTGGGATGTCGGTGCCTTTGGGAGGACAGGCTTCGGCCCAGGCGCAGACGGCCATTTCGTAGTGAGCGCAAGGGAGGAGGTAGTCGTCCTTGAGCGGTCCCTTGAACACGGCCCTGTGGGGAGTTAGCTCTAGATTACGACCACATCCCCAAACAAGAAGGGGATGACGAACCTATCATGGCTCAGAATGTGAGTTCGCATAACCTCCCTAGCTTCCTCCATGCGCCCCAAATTTCTCAACATAGGCGCCATGCACAAAGCCTGGATCCCTGCCTCATCCTTAATCCCCATCATCTCCTCCACCTTATCCTTACTCGCCGTGCACCGGTCCCACCCCAGCTCCCTCAACGCCTGTCGGCTCTGCTCATCATCCGTCCTCTTCCCCCCGTTCCAAAGATACAGCATCTCCTGCGCAGGGCTAACCCCCACCGCATCCGCAAGGTCCAACCCCATCTCTTGGCTCCGCGCATCCCACTTCTGCAACTTCCTCAGCACAAAAAGCTCAAAAGGCAGCTGCTTGGCCATGAACTTCTTCTTCCCACTCATCGCCGGCGCCTTCCTCAGCACCTCCTCGGCCGCCTTCTTTCTCCGCCGCGCTTCGTCTGCGTCGTTTCCGTGGAATGCATCGCGGTACATCTCCAGCTCGGCGCACCCGATCATGTAGTAGTACATGGTCTTGCTCCACTCGTTGACCTCGATGCACTTGAGGAACGACTTGCGCATCTGGGGCCAGCGCATCGCAAACAGCGAATCCATGGCCGTTTCGAAGGCCGCCAGCGCGTCGATTTGCTTCATGTTTGACTGCGGCATCTGGGCGAGCGTGTCGAGCGCTTCGGAGAGCCGGCGGGAGTTGGCGTGCATCCTCGACTGCTCCCACAGCCAGAACCCCGAGTTGGGGTACCGTGTTCGCATTCTCGTGAGGAGCGCTTCGCACTTGTGGACCGGGAGGCCGACAATGTCGGCCGAGGCGTCGTAGAATTCTTGGGTGGGGAGGATGTCCGAAAGGCCGAGCAGGCCGTTGTAGTACGACAGCAGGATAACGCCCGCGATAGCGCCGTGCACGTTTGGAAAAGCGGTGCTCTCCCAGAGCAGCTTGATTCCACGCTCGCGGTCGCCTTTGAACCCGATCATGGAAAGGAGCTTGGACAAGGTGGGCGGAACGAGAGTAAACATGAAGAGGAGCGACCCAAAGCAGAGGGTTGCGCCGCTGTGAACGAAAGCGTCGCGTGGGTTGCAGAATGCTTCCGGATCGAAGTCCCCGATGGAAGCCTTTGCAGCCGTTCCGCCCGAGCCGGTGCCTTCGAGGTTTGATCGGGCACTGCTGCTTGTTGAGGATCTATCCATTGATTTATTCCCCTGCTCTTCTGACGTGGTCGGGACTGGGCCGTCAGATTCCGAGCTCGTATATTCTTCTTCGTCCCGAAACTCATCATCGTCAAACGTCCCCGGCATTTTATCTTGTTCATACTCCTGTGTCAGCGTCTTTCTCTTCTGCAATGGCGGCTGCGGTTGTAGTTGTTTTGTTTCAATCTGGATAATGCTATCCAACATCCAATACGCCCTCCGCATCTTGTAAAAGCTCTTAATACCCTCTGCGATACTCTCGTGCATGACACCCACCACAGCGCTCATGAGAAGTGACTCGACCTGGACGAGCGTGTACTCTGTCCCCGGTGGATAGATGTTGCTCTCGCAATCGGCAAATTCCTTCTGCGCTCGCTTCTGGTCGGCGAGTGCCCGGGCTTCGCATGCCACTAGCTGGGAAGATGTTTGTGCCATGACCTCCTTTTCAAATCCCAAGATAGAACGCGTGAAGGAGATGACGGCCAGAGCGAGCTGGTGGTATGAGGAGTCGCCTTTGCGGATGCGGGTTTCGGCGCTGTCCATGTCGTCGTTGATTATGAGGTCGGCAGCGGCGAAAGCGTCTTCTATGTCGGCCATTTCTTGAGCCATGACCTCCTCTTTCGTGGGCGAGGGGCCTTGGCGGCTTGCCGGGCTCGGCTCCGAGGAGCGGAACCAGGATGTGAGACCCATGATGGCGGCGAGGAAGGATGCGCGATGAAAGGTGAAAGGTCGACCAGACAGATGCCTGGGGAGTAGAAGGTGGGCGGTGGGTTATAATGTTGCAATCATTCCGTGAAACGAGGTTAAAGAATCCTTGACCAAGATGGGGTATGAGTCCACTGAGCCCAATATCATGAGAGACGCCCGACAACGACTGTCGTTGAATATGACCGCCCAGATGTGACCTTGAAGAAAGCTCTTTGACTGTACCGACTCATGGGTACCTAAAAGACACAGTCGAATACGAATTTAAACAAAGGAAGTCGGGATTGAAAGGAGGAGAGAGAGGTCCCACGCACATGTTTGTGCAGGTTCGCAACCCCACCAAGGCTTCCTGCAAGCCGCTTTCGCTTGGTGAGGTGCCTAACGCCTGCAGAGGTAGCAAGTTCTTGGCGGATTTGCTCAACTGGCGAAGGCGAGTGATATTCAACCAACCACCGAGACCTTGCTGCGTGTTGCCAACGGGAGAATGAAAGAAACCCAATAGTAGGCGCTATAGTGGTCTCTCGAAACGGACCCTGCAGCATGTTGCAGGGATAAACGGGTTACGCGTCTCGAAAACTCAACCAAACTCCAACGCTGGCATGCTCCCCCCGCCAAATATTTGTATCAAGGACCTTTGTTCGGTGGCTGATGACGTTGATAGTTCGTCTTCCAGCACATGATGCTTAAGTAGGCGCCAAGGAGAAAGGATTTTAAGGGCTACAATAACCATCCGGCATTTGCCATTCCGCCCAGACCCGTCCGACGTGTGTTAATTTTGAGTGCAGCCGATTGCGCTATCGTCCTCGACCGCACAGCTATGACGCGCGTGCGGCTTCTCCCCACATGTTAGGATTCTAAAGATGGACTTGTAGAATGAGATATTTGCAGCACTAGTTAAACTCGATGAAGCTTAACCTCCCTAAATGTGGCCATGATTGTACATTACATCACTGCTCATACTCGAGCCGAATGCTATTGACTGAAGATGTATTTGGCATCAATCCTGCTCTCGTCGAGTTGCACCGGATGTCAGGGTTCCGAAGGCGGCCTTAGCTTTCATGTGATTGTGGGGGGCTCACTTCAGTTTGCAGTCTCTTCGGCGGAGGGGCGGATTGGACATGGCCGGAGAGACGCCACTTGGCGGTGATTCACCCTCTCCAAGCTTTACGATCCTGTGTACCAAATTCGGCGTCAAAATCTAGCTGAGCTATGGAGCCAGCGAGTGGGATGGCAGCCTGGAATATAAATTGCCACTCTCGGTGAGCCAGCGATGAACGTCGAGTGAGGTCGACTTTGTCAAGACCCGAACGCCGACTGCGAAGGATGCCGCCAACGCCGCAGTCAGCCGTCTCTCTATAAACACAGTGCCTGCAGTGTACGGCAGGCGCAACCAGTCCACCGGCGGCAGCACTGTGCATCCGACCCTCGGTACAATTACAGCCCGTCGCAGCTGGCAACCTACCCGAGGATTCGTAGTGGAGCCACTCCATCGACCTGAACCCCAAGAATGACCAAGGATTCGCAAACAAGGCTGCCTGTCAACCTCGTTGAAAAATCAACAAAACATCCCGAGTTTACGTCCATCGGCCTCCAAACATCCCACCAAGAACCGACCACATCTTCCGTGCACAGCCCGCTTCTACAATCCAACAGACCCGATTCGGCTCCGAGCCCGGTAAAGAACAGCAAAAATGGCCTCGTCAGACCCCAAGACGGCCGAAGACAAGCCCGCCGAAAATAAGGAGGAACAGAAGCCTGCCGCTGTGGGCGAGGACGACGAGTTTGAGGATTTCCCTGCAGATGGTTGGTTTGCCCTGAAAGCCCTCTACAGCCCACTCCGTTCTCTGGAGAAGAAGCTGCTTCCGTTAAAGTTTCCATCGCCCTCGAAACGCCACGGAGGAGAAAGAAGCCAATCCTCCGATGCTTGCAGGAGCTGTTCGCTAATAGGAAATTGGCAAACAGACTGGGAACAGGAAGAAACAGAAGCCGCCAGCGGGAGTGGCACGACTAAGCACCTCTGGGAGGAGAGCTGGGACGATGACGACACGAGCGACGACTTTTCTACGCAGCTAAAGTGCGCAATACCATCACCGGTTCACTTCCGAGGATTATAGCTAACGGCAAACACAGGGAGGAGCTCAAGAAGGTCGAGGCATCGAAAAAGCGATAGATAGATGAGTTGAGAGCTGGTGAACTGGAGACAGTCGGAGTAAATGGTGGTAATGACGGGACAGCACATGGAATATTACACTGAACGAACCTAGAGACTAAACTGGGCCAAGATAGTGTCTTGACGGATGGCTAGACTGAGCGTGTGACCTAGCAACTACTTAAAGGCTGGCATTTCTCATCCGCCCTTGTGCCAAACCCGTCTATCAGAATCATGTTTACCCTCGCATCACTCTACCTCTTTTTGAGCTTACTTACTCGACAGGGCCACCACACCCGGCAGCTCCTTGCCTTCGAGGAGCTCTAAGCTCGCGCCGCCCCCCGTTGACACGTGGCTCAGCTTGTCCTCGACGCCGTACTTAGCCGCAACCGTGGCGGTATCACCTCCACCAATAATGACAATCTTGCCGGCGTCGCAGGCCGCCACTGCCGCGTCGAGCGTCGCCTTGGTGCCGTTGGCAAACTTGTCGAACTCAAACACGCCAGCGGGCCCATTCCACAGGATCGTCTTGGCGTCCGCAATGGCCTCCTTGTACAGTGCAATACTATTCTCGCCACAATCCAACCCCATCCACCCGTCGGGGATGCCTTCATCGTCCGTGGCTGTACCCGTATTGGCATCCTTGTCAAACTTGTCAGCCGTGATGTAGTCGACAGGCAGGACAACCTTGACGTTCTTCTCTTTGGCCTTGTCCATCAGCTTGCCGACAGTCTTGGAGCCAGCCTCGTCAAAAAGAGACGTCCCGATCGATATTCCATACAAAGCTTTCTTGAAGGTAAAGGCCATCCCGCCGCAAATGACAAGTGTGTCAACTTTGTCAAGCAGGTTGTCGATGAGCTGAATCTTGTCCGACACCTTGGCGCCGCCGAGGATGGCTAGGAAGGGTCGCTGCGGCTTCTCGAGCGCCCTTGCAAAATAGTCGAGCTCCTTCTTCATGAGGAAGCCGGCCGCCTTCTGTGGGAGGTCGACGCCGACCATGGATGAGTGGGCGCGGTGGGCCGTTCCGAAGGCGTCATCTATGGAGACCGTGAATTAGACCTGTGCTCCAACACGTTGGAGCATCTCTGACGATACTTACTGACGTAGACATCGCCGAGGGCCGTAAGGCCCTTTCTAAACTTGGCAACCTTTTCCTTATCCGCCTTGACCTTGTTCCCGTCCTTGTCTTTCGAGGAACCCTCCTCCTCAATGTGGAAGCGCAGGTTCTCAAGCAGCACCACGGCGCCGCCGTCGGCCTTGTTGACGATATCTTCGACTTCAGGGCCAACACAGTCTGGAGCAAAAGTCACGGACTTGCCGAGCTGCTTCTCGAGCTCGGGTACGACAGGCTGGAGGCTATACTTGGGGTTGGGGCTGCCGTTGGGGCGGCCCAGGTGCGACATGAGCACCACGCACTTGGCGCCGTTGTCGATGGCATGCTTAATGGTGGGGATGGCGCCGACGATGCGCTGGTTGTTGGTGATGTTCTTATCGGCGTCGAGGGGAACATTGAAGTCGACCTGCGGCTGTTAGAATCGCTTTGTTCTTGAAACCCCCGCGCAAAGAATTTGACTTTGTGGGGTAAATGAGTGAAGTATCGTGATATGCAATCGCGTTTCCGCCCGCGGTCAAGCTCGGTTGGGGATGGAGGGGTAGCTCACCCGAATCAGAACCCTCTTCCCCTTAAGGTCGACATCAGTGATGGAGAGCTTGTTCGACAGAGACATGGTCCAGGACGGGTCAATGGAGACAATTGCTAGAAGAAAGATCAAATAGTTTCGTGAGCGAGCGATTGAAAGAAGTGGAAGAAAAATTCTTGACAGAAATTCTGTGAGGGAAAACTGGTATCTTAAACGTCTGGCTGCGGGCGATGACGGATGAGGGGTTTATTTGGTGAGTGATTATCGATATCGGTGCCCCGCTAAATGCGAGGTGCTTGAGCTGTCTTGTGTCTTCATTTTGTAGGTATGTACGTCACGTTGAGCCACACCGTGTAATACTGCCTGCCCCAGAGTGCTGAGAAATGGCGGTTGCACATACTTTAGGGCTGCCTAGTATTTTGGCATTCAAGAATGCAGCGCTTTTTTCACCAGGACGAGGCACTTCCATTTCGCTGAGGTTTCCCCGATTTCAGCGGAGATGGACTAAATTTCGTTTGCTGGTTCCTCGTGAACATTTTGCTACAAATTTCCCTGTCCCACCACAAATGGTAGCCAACAATACGCCCAATGTACTGCAAAAAGTACTGGCGGGCCCCCTTTTCCCCTTTTCTTAGGGTTTCAATTTCTAACATTTTCCGGCACATCGGTATCCAGGTCATGGTGGTTATCCAGAGATTTCAGGCTTTCATATATGCCGAAGGCGAAGACGATCCTGCTATCATCGATTTGACTCGTGTAAAAGACAAGGACATGAGCTGGGTCTAAAAGGAGGCACCCTTGTTGGGCAGTGTAAGGGGGCCGAGTACAACGACTTACACAGCCTGTGCAAGTTTCGAGAAATTGAGTGAAAGTGAATGCATGATGAAGGAGGTAAGGAGTCAGATGTTAGTTAGATAGGCGAGATGGTACAAATGTAGGACTCAAGTATTCTCGCCTGGCCTCCTAGAGCAACACATCATCCACAAAAGAGACATAGGCGATGCGATATCCCCAGCCTCGTGCATCCGGTACCTTGAACACTACTCCGCCTTCTAGAAATAAGTGCCTATTTGTGTCTGCCTATTCTCCTGTTAGAAGAGTTAGCTAACAAGCACTTCATAGTAGATGCAGCAAAACCATGTGACTCGTTGCAGTCCGCACTGGGCCGAAGCTTACATACCAGACAGCACAGAATCAGAGGTACTAGTCCTCAGTGTCGACCTCTCCCATAACCCAGTCTTTAAGCATAGCATCCGGAAGACTCGATGGGTGAACTAATCTACAGACTGCGAGCAATGACTATAGAGAATCTATAAAGGAAGCAGTTATTTCTCAGTGTCAATTGAATACTTTAGATACAAAATGGAGCAAGGACCAAGGACCGGTGTGGGAGGCCTGGATCGATCTGGTGCTCCGCCTGCCCAATCATCATCAGTAACCGACGCGAAGAAGCCGAAAAGATTGCTAGAGAATTACCCCTGTAGATGCTGAAGCTTGCTAGGGTGTTCCATTAGCAGGTGTCTTGAGAAGGCATAGTTAAACTCATAGCCGTTTTCTGATTCGAAGATTCTCCTGTTGAGGTTTCGAAAAGTCGAGACTGACCAGACGACTGCTAGCCTCTGGACCTTAGCCATCAAGCGAAAATGCAGGTCCACGTGACGCTTCAGCATCAAGGGTCACGAAACTGAAGAGAAACGGAAAAGGAACGGATAGCTCCATACAGAGCATTTGCTCATGGTGTTTGGGGTTGACAACCAAGAGAGAGATCAAGTGCAGCCATGCTGAAACAGGAGCGAAATTAGCTTGAACGAAACAGAATGTGACAATGGCTTGAGCTACACTCTATAATCTAAGTACCGACAACTCAGCACCAGCCGCAGATATTACCAACTGGTTGAGGTACTCTATGAAAATAGCATTGAAAGGTGCCCAAGAGCGTTATGTCGAACTTCAATCACTGTATACGGCTCAGGGCAATGACGAATTGCATTTTTCTTGAGCTAGCTGTACAGTGGTATCAATCACCTTGTCTAGAGTCGCCATCTGCCTCCATTGCATCGCCGGCTTCAGCATCAACACCACCGTCATCCCCATAGTCATCCATGTCCATATCACTCCCAGAGTAATAATCCAGCTCCTCATCATCTTCGTCACCATTGCCGGACTTAGCTTTGGCTGCGCGCTTCTTGGTCATATTCTCCTTCTGCTGCGTTTTCCGCCTCTCCTTTTCTTGCCGCCGCTTCTCCCACCTCTGCTCCAGCTCCTTAACTTCTTCCTTAGTCTTTTGTATGTACTCGTGCCAGAGAATCTTGCCCGAGCAGAGGCCGTCCTCCACCTTTGTGAGACGTAGCTTCATGCGGGGTCCGAGCTCGACCAGCTTGACCGCCCGCTTCTCCACCCTTTCCTCCTCCTCGCCATTCTCGTCGACCTTCTTGGCCTTGTAGCCCTTCCGAGCCGCCTCCTCGACCACTTCAACCTCTGCGTCAGTGTCCGCTTCACTCCCGCTCGTGACGTCTGTCATGTATCCCTCGCCGTTCTTGCCGCCAATCATAAAGTCGGATATGTCATTGAGCTTGCCGAGATTTGGAAGTGCCCCTTTCTCGCCCGGCTTAGCTGTCAACAGCTTCTCAGCCTTGTTGAGCCGCTTGAGGGGTCGTGATAGACCGACTGATTTGGTGACGATAGCATAGTGGCGAAAGTTGAGGACAAACGAGCCGTCTTCGTTTTCCGAGTGCGGCTCCCGGTTCAGAAGCAGAACTCTTTTCATGGATGTGAGGAGTGTTGTCTGGGGGTTTATGGGCGGGAACAGGGACTGTAATACCGTCGTGGTGAGGGACTCGAGATGTCTTGGCACTTTGGACGAGGAGCCTTCTGGAGAGGAAAAGTTGTTCATGACAAGCTGCAGATTCCCTGGTCAGCCACGAACAAAAGAAAGAAAAGCCAGGATCTGACGAACCAGTGGAGGATTCATAAACTCTTTACCACCGCCCAATGGATGCCTCTGCGTCCTCTTGATATCCTTGCAAAGAGAATACTTTTCCACCCTGAAGTGAAGCGTGGGACCTCGCGGCGCGAGAGCTATCCGCATATTCGTGTTGCCAGTCTCGGACCGCGAAAATAGCAGTAGATGGGTAACGCCGAGGGGTCCCGCCATGGCCACATAGTCTCGCAATCGGTTCGCCTTGCGTTCCTTGAGCCGGATGGCCGTTCCGGGCTCCATGACCTTCCGAACATCGGTGACGAGTTGGCTGACGCTGGAGCCAACCTCACCCGCGCCGATGCGGATCACCATGCTCTTGGGGTCGCGCGACGAGGCATGGCCTTCTTGGTTGGCATTTGCATTTTTGAGACGTTCTGTGCCGGCGTGCGTGCGCCTTTTTACCCGGCGGCGAGCCATTGCGACTCTGGTCTGTCGAGAATGCCGGGTTTGATGGGAGGTTCAGGTGTCGAGATGTTGCTGATGGAAAATTTTTGGCGGGGAATCACGATAAGATAAGGCTGTCAAGCGGACCCCACCAACATCGATTCAAACTTTTTTTCCCCGGACAACAGACATACCACGTAAGATCACAAGACCTACGACTGAGTAACGCACAACGCACAACGCACAACTGCAACATTTGAAGATGATGCGGTTAAAAAAGAACACGTCTACCAAGCCAAGCGGGAGCTCGTCGAAAAAGGCCAAAGAGTTGAAGCAAGACGTGAAGGTGTCCAAGAAGAGGGAGTCGACACAACTTGATATGAACCCACCGAAAAAGCGGAAGCCTGCCGACCCCGACGAGAGTGTCTCGAAAAGGAGAAAATCTGCCGAGTTGGATGAGAAATCTTTGAGACAGGAGTATGTTTCTGAGCCTGAGAAAGCCGTGCCCGCCGATGAGTCCTCTGAGGATGAAGATGAAGCCGACTCCGTCAGCACTTTTAAGGACCTTGTAGGTAAAGCGCCCCACCAGGTTCGACCTACTGCTAACATGGGCAGGGTATCGTTGACCCCCTCTGCGAAGCCTGCGAGCAGCTGGGCTACAAAAGTCCCACTCCGATCCAGGCCCAGGCTATTCCCGTCGCACTGAAGGGCCGAGATATCATCGGCATCGCCGTCACGGGTAGCGGCAAGACAGCGGCCTTTATCCTGCCCATCCTGCAAGGGCTCCTCGAGAAGCCCCAGCCCTTCTACGCCGTCGTCCTGTCACCTACTCGGGAACTCGCCGAGCAGACGAAGAAGATGTTCGACGCTCTGGGCTCACTCATATCGCTAAAGTGCGCGCTTATCACCGGCGGGCATGACGTGGTGCAGCACGTCAGGGACGTTATGATGAAGCCGCATGTCATCGTGGCCACGCCGGGTAGACTGATAGACCTCCTCGAGAATCGGAAGGGTTTCAGCCTGCGGACCCTCAAGTGCTTGGTTCTGGATGAGGCCGATAGGCTGCTCGACATGGATTTCGGTCCTAGTATCGACAAGCTGCTTGGCTTTATCCCCCGTGAGCGAAATACTTACCTGTTCTCGGCCACAATGAGCTCGAAGGTGGACAAGCTGCGCCGTGCCTCCCTCCGGGATCCTGTCAAAGTTGCCGTAAGCCAGAGCAGCTACGAGCCAGTAAAGAATCTCATGCAGCACTTCATCTTTGTCCCGGACGAAGATAAGCATGCGTACCTAGTCCGCCTAATGTCGAGTTTCCAGGGCCGTTCCACTATCATTTTTGCCAATACGAAAAGGACCGTGCTCATGATCACGAATATTCTCAAGCTCTTAGGTTTCAACGTCGTCGGCACGCACGGGAAGTTGCCGCAAAACGTTCGCGAGGCGGCGCTGAACAGGTTCCGCGAGGGAGCTAAGGACATCCTTGTGACGACGGACGTGACGGCGCGCGGCATCGATATTGTAGGCGTGGGGTTGGTCGTCAACTACGACGTTCCGCTGGACACCACGACGTACATGCATCGCATCGGTCGGACGGCGCGGGCGGGCAGGTCGGGTCGGGCCATCAGTTTTGTCAGCCAGTACCATATTCCCCTGTGGAAGCGACTCGAGGGCGTGCTCGGCTGGCAGGTGCCGGAATACGAGTTGTGGAGTGACGTGAAGACCGAGGTGCGGGAGAATTGGCGGCCAACGGTAGAAGAAGCTCAGTATCACGCTAGAAGGGAGCTTAGAGACGACGACAAGGAGAAGGACAAGAAGAAAAAGGGGCGGGTGCGCAGCCAACGGTATGATGACATGGATTTGGAAGAGAAGTAGGGATTGGGTCTGTAGCATATTTGAATTGTGAAGCAATGCTCCCAGGCGATGAAAGTTGCGCACTGGTACTCTCCACTGTCAAGTCCTCCCTCTGAAAAAAGATGGAGAGGATGCCAGGATTCCATGGAGTATGTGGCTGGGAAACAGTCTCCAAATCCCCCTGGTTAAGGGACATAGAAAATCGTTCTGTGGATGATCAGCATCACAGCCACTTGAAGTGTTTGACGGCTCTAGGCCAGAGCCATTGAGATGACATTCGCTTGGTAGTCCTGCCTGTTCGCTTCGATACAATGCGGTTCTCCAAACAGTCACATCCCGTCTCGAATTGGAAGTTAAGAGTCATCGGAAGTCGCGGTGTGAACGAAGGATTGGTGCCAACTGGTATCCAGTTCAAACTCGCCCCCCTCGTTCGACGCTCTCATCCAGAGTGAATTCTCCTGTCCGTTGCATCTATCTTCTTAGATAGCATCAGGATAGAGAGCGTGGCATTTCGGTTCAGCATCAGATCAGATCAAGACAGACAAGGGTGGATATATTAGCTGCGTTGCATCAAAGTCATACAAAGAAATTTACGTGTTTTTCTCCAAATATCATGGAGTATGGTTGCTGCAGACTGGGGGTATCGTCAATGTTTCAGGTGAGGGGCAATCTGTTCCAACACCAAGTGACCAAGATCAAGAACATCCGTCCCAACTAGCCGATCTATCCGTCTTCTCCCAAATCCTTGCTTCATGCATTCCCTCTACCGTCATCACATCATCAGCTCATCCTCCACGTGCCCGTCCCACTTCTTGGGCCCCAGCTTCCGCATCTTCTGGTGGCCCCCATTGCTTCGGACGCTGGAGACGCTCTCGTTGCTAACGCGCAGCCTCTCCATCTTGCTCCCCAGAGACGTGACGCCCGTGTCCGGCTTGTGCTGGACAAAGTCCTCCCTCTCCTGTAGAGGCATCCGCTTGCTCGGGCTTCGGCACTGCAACTCCCTCTTCAAGATATTCAGCTCTCGCCGCAGCCGCTCATTCTCCTGTTCGAGGTTCTCGACAAGTACATTCTCCTTATCATCTTCCACGCCGTCCGACACATCCAGTCCGCGCTCAAACAGCTCAATCTTGCGGTCCCAGTGCTCTTCACCCCGCTCCTGCTCGATGGCCAGGCCGGCCTTCCACCGCGCCAGCTCGACCGCCAGGCGGGTCTCGAATTCGGTCACGCAGTCTTCGCGGATCGCCTGCTCGAGGTCCAGCATCCGGTCTTCCATGCTGAGCAGGTGAGCCTCGGCCGACATGCGGGCCTCGCTCTCGCGCCCCAGCTCGCCGCGGAGCATGTCAGCCTCCTCAGTCAGCCGGGCAATCTCCAGAGCCGCCAGCTCCATGGTGGCCCTATCGCCTTCGTGCGGGCTCGGGGGAGAGAAGGTCCGGTGCGAGCCCGAGCCTGCCGTGGCAAAGAAGGGCCGGTGTGCGGCGATGGGGCTCGAAAGCGGCGGACTGCTCGAACAAACGGTGGTGTTTGCAGCCGCTGCCGTGCTCGAGAAGATGCTCGGGATCCGTGGAACCGTGACCTCCCGCGCGAGGGCGCTGTACCGTAGGATCTGCGACGTGGCGTTGAAGTCGCCCAGGGGGTCCGCCGTGACAATCATGACGGCCTTTTGGGGGTTTCGGCGATGGGAATGAGGCTGGGGCGAGGGCGAAGGGAAAGAGTTGGAGAACAAAAGCTCCGTCAGCTTGCATTGCCTAAAAGGCACAATGTTTGGCTACACAAGGACGAGTCAGCTGGTCCACGCGTTCAAGGGCAAACGGGGAGGACTGAAATGCTTGGCTCTTACCTTGTTCGTGTTACCGGCATCGCTCTGCATCTGGAGGCACTGACCCAGATACATTAAGCTTTCGTTAATCTTGCCGGCCTCGGCGAGGGTGGCGCCCTGCGTCTTTGCATCTCTGGCCCTCTCGCTACCAGCCAAGTCGACGATGGTAAGGGCGCTACCACCCCAACCCTGGGACTTGCGACTCTTCTGTCGCTTCTTGACCTCGACGCAGAAGAATCCGTGGCTGCGTGACGAGACACTGTTGCTGCCGGTGCCAGCCACCCTCCGCTCGTGCAACCCAGCTTCCAGCACCATCAAAGCCTCCCCAAAGCTGCCGCAAACCACCTTCTTCAGTCCGGCCACCACCTTTCGGTCCGGGGACAACTCGGTCGACTTGAAGAGAAGCGGGCGTCGGCGGTACTCTTTCGTCGCGTTCGATCGGATCGGAGGCGTGAGGAGGTCGAAAATGCGGTCGTTGTACACTTCGTACATGGAAATCACTACGGCGTACTCGGCTGATGGATCCGAGGAGACGTTGATGGAGCTCACATCGGGGTGCTGCGGGAGCGCTGATGGCCGCTGCACCAATCGTCTGGGCGTTGCAGAGTGATCGGCCTTTTCCTGCGTCTTAGTAACATTCTTCCCCCGTGTGGACTGTGTGAGCGTCATGTAGTGCTTCTGCTCCTTGTTCACCCGCTTGGGCGTGCAGAATGGCGGCGGCGAGGAGATGGACGGCCACCTGCCGGGCACTTTTGCCTTGTTGCCTTGCAACTCGGCCGTCTCGTCAACTATGCGGACGCCGTGTGGACTTAGACTTGCTACCGTTCGGAATGAGTGGAACAGTTTGTCCGAAAGATGCTGAAAGGAGTTTTTGGGTGATCCTACAATCATTGGCGTTGCGGCCCTCGATCCGCCCCTGGACTGGGCCAAGGGGTCAGCGTAGGCGGAATCTAGGAAAGCCTGCGCCGATAGAAGGGCCGCTTCCGAAGCGTCCGACGCCTGTAGAGAGTCTTCAAGAGACGACGAGGCATTGCAGTCGACCAGATTGTGACCGATGGACCGAAACATGACGTCAAGGGCCAATTGTGTCAAACCGCGCTGGCTTCGAGAGCCCAGTATTGTGTGCGTCTATCCGTTGTCAGAGGCCACTTTCTCTTCGCTCTCCCCACAAGCTCGCGAACCAACCTTTCCGGAACCTGTGACACCCAGAGTAGCGAGCAACGCGTCTGTTCCCTGCCCGCCATGCGGCGCCAGGACACCTTCGACGAGAGGCACCACGCGGGTGCAGTGAAAAACGTCGAGCTGCGTAGCATCCTCCTCGAAAACTTGGGTGAAGGCAAACTTTTCGATGGCGCGGCGCCGGTCGTTGGGCGGATTGAGAGTGATATGAGTCGGATGCGAGTCGTCTTCGGGCGGCTCGGCTGTTAGGAAGCGTTCTGCGCTGGGGTTCCCGCCAGCCTGTGGTGGTCGAAGCCGTAAGAAGACCTGGAACAAGTTACACCATTTGTGGGAGCCAGTCGACTCCATTGTGTCGGACATGACTTCTGCACTTCCCGATAGCAAAGAAAAGTCGGGATGCTGCGAATCGGGGGAAGAGAATTAGCTGATGCGCATGTGTTGAAATTTGTTGCTTGTTCATGTAAAGTCCCGTTCGTGTGCCGCCTAGGAGTTGAGCGCCGATATTTAGTCAAGCCGATGTGGTCGGCCGGGCAACTGGTGGGCATCTGATTGGGCCGTCGTTTCGTCTGGCTCACAGGCTCCGTGGCTCCATTCCGCCGTGCACTGGCCATGCAACGCGCAGGAGGCACCAGTCGGCGCCCCACTTATCGGATCGGCGCCGGACGCCACGGCATCAGCGGTCTGTGGCGTTAGGAGGGTGGGACACCATTCTTTGTTGCAAATTCCATCCCACCACGGCTTGAATTTTCAAATGTCTCCGTGATGTTTGGATTTGGCAGGTCATTGCAGGCTTTGCGCTGACATGCATGAAACTCTGTTTATGAAGCATTACCATGGTGTGCTTGTTCATTCTGCCGCGTTGCCTCTTCATCTCCATTCCTTCGCTGCTCCGACCCTCAAAGCTGTTTTACTCTATTTATCGCCTGTTTGCGAAATTTGCTTCAGTTTTCCGTTTTTTTTTCTTGTGCGGGGCAACCCTGCCGATCGTGCCTGAACCCCACACCCACAAAATTATGTCAGCCCTGTTTGACCGCGTCTTGTTTCACACAGAAGAGGCAC